>ONZX01000822.1_pt1 | contig 18170 bp, 16 predicted proteins | sample 1671831 | NCBI WGS metagenome assembly ONZX01 (sample SAMN06348197, study PRJEB24527) | human gut metagenome | reverse complement strand
CATCTTTCTTGGCGATTTTATAGCATCGCGTTTTCTTTCCGTTGTTTTTGCAGGGGACAAGCCCGCTTTGCAGGAGATAAAGCGAAGTGCGCGTTCCGATATGGCATACGATGCGGAAATCATTGCGACTCATCGGGTTCGGATAGGGCGCTAGAATTTCTTCAATCTTTTCTGCCAAAGGGTCTTTGCTTACAGTTTTTTTCTTCATTTCGGGTTCTCCTTGTTTGCAAAGTGGAACCCGAAAAATCACTACTTCATTTTTTTCTTCTTGCATTTTTTCTCATTCGTGTCCGCGAACCTGCACCATTATCCGGCTTTTTAGGTAGGGGTTATCTTGCATCTTATCTTGCATTTCTCCCAAAAAGTCGCCATTTTTGCCCCAAAACGGGCGATTTTGCTTCTTTTCGTACCTACATTGTTTTTCACTGGCTTATCAGTGTTTTCACCACAAACATCGCCCAAAATCAGCGGACAAACCAGCCTGTATCAGCCTTGGTTATCACCATATTGCCTTTTCAAAGATTAACTCGAAATGCTTTAGGACAGGAGACTGTCGCGTGGGTTCGACTCCCACCATCTGCGCCATATCCGTCGTAAAATCGAAAGATTTTATGACGGATATTTTTGTTTACGGCTTTGAAATGTGATGCTGTAAGTTTACGCAATGACTATTACAAGCCAAAATCCACTTGCAACAATAATCTGTTGCAAAAAGCCATTTGTTGCCCGAATTGTTGCCCACAGTTCATGGTTTCCTGCGAGAAGGGATAATAACTTATAAAGAGTTATCTCCAACAGCAGCGTTTTTCGGTGTTGCGAATACTGCTTGGTGGTATGCCGTCAGCACACTGAGTTTGCGCTGCTCCTGTACTTGTACATAGCGGGTCGTGACGGTGTTGATTTTCAGATTTACGCCCATTTGCTGGGAAAAATCGTCCACTGAATGTCCGAGAATTTGGCTAACTGCATAAAAATCACCTGTCAAATTGTACATATTGGTGCCCGCTGTGCCGCGTAGATCGTGAAATCGGATTTTCGGCATCCCAGTGCTACGCATAAATCCGTTAAACTTGACCGAAATACGCTTTTGTAAGTATGGCGAACCGTCCGGCTTGCACACAACAAGATCGTTATCGTAATACTTGACCCCGCCGAGCTTGCACAACCGCCGCTGGTCGGCTTGTTCCTGTCTAAGCCGTAAAAAGATTGGCAGTGCTTCTTCTGTAATGGGAAATGAACGTGTTTCGCCTTCGTCACGGTCTTTCAATGGTTCCAAGTGCGGCACAATTTTAGCATCTTTCGGCAGGTCACAGGGAATTTGGCCTCGCAAGGTAATTTGCCTGTGCGTCAAATCAACATCACGCCAGCGTAACCCCAGCGCTTCGCTGAGTCGCAGCCCAAACAGAACAGCGAGCAGCACCACGGTCTCAAGTGCATTACCATGTACAAACGCCAAAAGCTGCTGCACCTGTTCCACGGTGTACTTGTCATATTTGCGCCCGGCGTTCTTACTAAACCGTGTCATAATGTTCTTGGCTGGGTTGTTTGGAATGTAGCCATACTTTACCGCCGAGGACAGCGCAGAGCTTAAAATTCGATGGCAATAACGCACTGAATTCTCCGCCAGTCCCTTCTCACGCAGTTGCGCAATCATATCGTCAATCATTTGGGGTGTCAGTTTGTTCAGAGATACTTCGCCCAGCATGGGAATTAGATGTATGTTTATGCCGCTCCAATAGCTGTATCGCGTACTTTTTGCAAGGTTATGGTGGTAGCTTTCGTACCACTTGGGCAGATACTCTTTTAGCTTTTGCTTGCTTTCCGGTCCGTAGCCGACCATAGCGGCGCTGCCAGTCTGTAACTCCAGCTTGATCTGTGCCTCATACAATTCTGCTTCCCTGCGCGTTGCAAAACCACGTTTAGCAATGCTTTTCTGCCTGCCGTTCTCGTAGACTTTCACATTGACATCGTAGACGATGCCCGATCTGCCTGTTAAAATTCCTTGGCTGTTTCGCTTGTTTTTGACTTTTCTCTCGCGGATCGCCATATCAGCACCCACCACTTACAGACCTTGCCAGGGTCTTGGCACGGTTGTAATAATCCCAAATCGCCTGTTCGGAAATCAGGCGACGGTTGCCGTTCTGGATGAACTCCAACTCGCCGTTGTCCATTAACTGGCGCAGTCGATTTTCTCCGATGCCGGAAACAACTGCCATTTGTTCCACAGTTTTCAGCATCGGTTCAAACGGATTTCGCACAGCTTGCGGTGTTTTTTGCTTTGCATATCTTGCCATAACTATCCCTCCTGCGGTATAATTTATAAAACAAATTGTTTGTGGTACTTGTGCACAGCACAGGAACACGATCATTTGTAAGGCTTGAAGATTTGGTATATTCAGTTTTCAAGGTTCATCAGTACCGCATTCAAAATACTTGTGATGTCTGCAAGTTCATTACACCACAAGCGTTTTGCTTGTCAATATATATTTTTACTTTTTATTGCAACTTATTTTCTGTGGGAGGTTCTTTATGGATACAACTGGGAGACGCATTAAACGTCTGCGTTTGAAAAAGGGAATCTCGCAATCTCAACTTTCTAAGCGCTCCGGCATTACCTCAACGCTTCTTCAACAGTACGAATATGGTACGCGCCATCCCAAGGAAGATCAGTTAAACAAAATCGCATTGGCGCTTGGCGTAGCGCCTGCTATGCTGCGTCCGTTGGATGTGGATACAATCGAGGGGCTGCTCGCCATCATCTACGAAATGCACTCCAGTTACCACGGCATAGAAATTATCGAAGAAAACGGTACAACTTCTATCCGTTTGCCCAATACACTACAAGCCGAGCCCGCCAGATATGCATTGCACTTAATCAAGAAATTTATGGAACAGCCGCTATTCGGTTCAGACGAAGAAGCTCCCGTTGCCATGAACGCAGACGAAATTCAACCTGATACTGGTGTGACACTTGCTGAAGAAATAAAGTGGTACAATCAGCAGTCAAGGTTTCTGCATGACACCGAAGAACTTGGGATTTGGTCCGATACCAGCCGTGAAGAAGATACCTCAACTTAAAATCGTTTCTGCATACAGGAGTAACAATAAATGGACAGTAAATTGACCGCAGAACAAGAAAAACTAGCTGCACTAATAGAATCCGACTACGCACTATTGAAATTCGGCTATTATGGGCAGGAATACGAGTTTGCTGTTGCTGAGCGAGACCCGCGCCTATACAGAAAAATGCTGAAACGCCCGGACTATCATCAATTTATCGCAGATAAAGACAAACAATATCGCCATGAAACCAGCGTGATGATGGCTGTACTGGCTGATATGCGCGGCATAACTCCAACGACAAAGCAGGAAAATGAAAGCGGTTGGTACAAAACTATGTTCTCGCTAAAAGCAGAAGCGGAGACTTTCACGCGGAATAGTATCCTGCATGATGTCGAAACAGATTTTTGACGAGAGCAAATTTTATCGTAAAAGCGCCCTATCAAAAGAAGTGGATTGGCTTCTTTTGATAGGGCGCTTTTGTCATATATACCAAATCGAATATTTAACTTCATCATATTTTACAAAAAGATGTACTTTCTATTGACTTTTTTGCAATAACAGAATACAATATATTTACATCATTTTAATAAATTTGATGTAAATAAAAATAAAGGTTCTACAATGAAAACATTTAACTTCAAAGCAGTATATTCTCAGCTGCTGACACCAGAGATCGTGTTCCGTCTGACGCAACTCCATGAATACAAAGGTCGGCTGAACAGACTCCTTGAAACAGATGCTGCCGCCTTATCCGAAATCAAAGAGACCGCGGCACTGCAAACTGTTGCCGCATCGAATCGCATGGAAGGCATCACCGTTGCCGAGGATCGGCTGAAAAAGCTTATCCTGAATAAAACCAATCCGCAAACTGATGATGAGAAAAAAGTGGCGGGTTATCGGGATGTGCTAACCTCCATAAGTGCCAATTATGACTTCCTGCCACCGGCACCATCCACTATTTTACAGTTGCATCGGGATTTGTACAAATTCAGCGGTAAAACTGTGGGTGGCAATTATAAAGATACCGCCGGCGAACCATGCGCTGAAAGCCTTGCTTCCCTATGCAATGCCTTCGAACAAGCCCTGCAAGACCCAGTCCTTGACCCGCTGCTTTTGATTCCGATGTTCATGGTGGACTTTCTGAACATTGCTCCCTTCGATAGCGGTACCGAACGAATGAGCCGCCTGCTGCTGGCACTGCTCCTGTACCGTTCCGGCTATGAAGTGGGGCAATACAGCAGCATAGACGCGATTCTTCTTAACACAAAAGCATCCTACGATGCAGCGCTGCAACGCAGTTCCCATAACTGGGCTACCGACACAAATGACTACGCACTTTTTACCACCTACCTGCTGAGCACTCTTGTTACGGCATACAAAAGCTTTGACGAGATTGCCACACAGCTAACCGCCAAAGGTCTGTCAAAGCCTGACCGCGTGCGCGAAATCATTAAATTGCACCAAGGCGAAATCACCAAAAGCGAAATCTTAAAGCAGTGTCCGGACATCAGCCAAATCACTGTCCAGCGGGCACTGGCAGACCTGCTAAATAACAAGCAAATCACAAAAATCGGCGGCGGTCGATACACTTCTTATATTTGGAATGGAGAGAATTAACAATGATTACCGGAGAACTCAAAAACAAAATCGACAGCCTTTGGGATATTTTTGCGGCGGGCGGTCTTGTAAACCCGCTGGATGTCATTGAACAAATCACTTATTTAATGTTTATTCACGACTTGGACGATTCCGACAACTTGCGCGCCAAGGAAGCCGCCATGCTGGGGTTGCCGTACCAGAGCATTTTCGCGGACGAGGTGCAGCTCGGCGAACGCACCATCGACGGTCAGCAGCTCAAGTGGAGCGTGTTCCACGACTTTCCGGCGCAGAAAATGTACGCCACCATGCAGGAATGGGTGTTCCCGTTCATCAAAAATCTGCACGGTGACAAGAACAGCGCCTACTCCAAATATATGGACGACGCCATTTTCAAGCTGCCCACGCCGCTGCTGCTTTCCAAAGTGGTGGATGCGCTGGACGAAATTTACCGCCTGATGAATGAATCGCAGGCGGTGGATGTGCGCGGTGACACCTATGAATATCTGCTCTCCAAAATCGCACAGTCCGGTCTGAACGGTCAGTTCCGCACACCGCGCCATATCATCAAAATGATGGTCGAACTGATGGATCCCAAGGCGGACGAAATCATCTGCGACCCCGCCTGCGGCACGTCCGGCTTTCTCGTCGCAGCGGGCGAGTACTTGAAAGAGCGCCGCAAAGAAGAAATCTTCTTTGACCGCCAGAAAAAAGACCACTACATGAACCATATGTTCTTCGGCTACGATATGGACCGCACCATGCTGCGCATCGGCGCCATGAACATGATGACCCACGGCATCGATAACCCCTACATTGAGTACCGCGACAGCCTGAGCGACCAGAACCCGGACAAAGAAAAATACTCGCTGATTCTTGCCAATCCGCCGTTCAAAGGCAGCCTGGACGCGGACACCGTATCCGCCGACCTGCTGAAGGTCTGCAAGACCAAGAAAACCGAACTGCTTTTCCTTGCGCTGTTCCTGCGTATGCTGAAAATCGGCGGGCGCTGCGCCTGCATTGTTCCCGATGGTGTGCTGTTCGGCTCGTCCACCGCGCACAAGGCAATCCGTAAAGAACTGGTAGATGGCAACCGTCTGGAGGCAGTTATCTCGATGCCGTCCGGCGTGTTCAAGCCCTATGCCGGTGTTTCCACCGCCATTTTGATTTTCACCAAGACAGGGCATGGCGGCACGGATAACGTGTGGTTCTACGATATGCAGGCCGACGGTCTTTCGCTGGACGACAAGCGCAGTCCCGTGCAGGAGAACGATATTCCCGACATTATTGCGCGCTTCAAAAATCTGGACGCCGAGAAAGACCGCGCCCGCACGGAAAAATCGTTCTTTGTTCCCAAGCAGGAAATTGTGGATAACGGCTACGACCTGTCCATCAACAAATACAAAAAGACCGAGTACAAGCCTGTGGAGTACCCGCCGACGAGTGAGATCATGGCAGAGCTGCGCCGCTTGGAGAAAGAGGTCAACACGGCAATGGACGAACTGGAGCAGATGCTGAAATAAGGAGCGCACCATGACGGAAAACGAGAAACTGCAAGTATTTGAAGATCAGACCATCCGCACCGCTTGGGATGAGGAAAAGGAAGAATGGTATTTTTCGGTGGTGGATGTCGTGGTTGCATTGACAGAAAGCCCCGACTACAAGACCGGCAGAAAATACTGGAACAAGCTGAAGCAGCGCTTGAAAGAAGAAGGAAATGAACTGGTGACAAATTGTCACCAGTTGAAAATGAAAGCCGCTGATGGCAAGCGCCGCCTTACGGATGTAGCGAATACCGAGCAGTTGCTGCGCATCATCCAGTCCATCCCGTCCAAAAAGGCCGAGCCGTTCAAAATGTGGCTGGCTATGGTCGGGCGTGAGCGCATTGAGGAAATCATCGACCCGGAGCTTACCATTGAACGCGCGCTGGACACCTACGCACAGAAAGGCTACCCGCCGGAGTGGATCAACCAGCGCCTGCAAACCATCCGCGCCCGCAAGGAGCTGACCGATGCGTGGAGCGCACACGGGGTGCAAAAGGGGCAGGAGTACGCCGTTTTGACGGACGAAGTCACAAAGGCGTGGTCCGGGCTGAATACGCGGCAGTACAAGAACCTGAAAGGGCTGAAAAAAGAAAATCTGCGCGACAATATGAGTACGTTGGAGCTGGCGCTGAATATGTTGGCAGAAGCCACCACAACAGAACTCACCAAGGCTCAGAATCCGCAAGGGCTGGAAGAAAACCGCACTGTGGCAAAGCAGGGCGGCACGGTAGCCGGCAACGCCCGAAAAGAAATTGAAGCGCAGACCGGTCGCCCGGTGGTTACGGCAGAAAACGCAAGCACAATGCTGCTGGGGCAGGCTGTTGCCGGGATGATTGAGGGCGTTGTGAAAGATAAAGATGATAAGGAATAACTCTGCTGTGATGGCGGATACAACTTCGGATTTGTGGGAGAAAATTGATGAGAATAAAAGATATCTGTTCAGGGGTTACCGATGGTAGTCACAACCCACCGCAGGGCTTAGAAAATAGCGATTACTTGATGTTAAGTTCCAAAAATGTTTTTGATGATAAAATCACTTTTGATAGTCCTCGGTATCTAAGTCAAATTGATTTTGAACAAGAAAGCAAACGAACAAGAATAAAAAGCGGTGATGTATTACTTACAATAGTGGGAACAGTTGGCAGAGCTGCAGTTGTAGGAGAGAATATGCCACAATTCACATTACAAAGAAGTGTTGCGGTACTACATCCTAATGTGGAAATTTGCGATTCCAGATATCTGATGTACGCCTTACAAGCAAATCGAAATCATATTGAAAGCCGCGCAAAAGGCGTTGCTCAAAAAGGTATATATCTAAAAGAAGTAGCTGATATTGAATTACAAATTCCGTTGCTTTCCGAACAAACCCACAGAGTGAAAGTCTTAGATAAAATTGCTTTCGTAATCAAGTTCCATCAAAAACAACTCCAAAAGCTGGACGAACTCGTCAAAGCTCGATTTGTCGAAATGTTTGGGGATTGCAAGAGCATGGTTTCAATGAATAAATTGTGCTCAATTATTACTGATGGAACTCATCAGCCTCCTAGGTTTCAGGAAAGCGGTATACCTTTTATTTTCGTATCTAACCTTGTCGGCAATGTAGTAACCTATAATGCCGAAAAATTCATAAGCGAAGATACGTATGCAGAACTATATAAGCGGACTCCCATAGAAATTGGTGATTTACTTCTTTCAACAGTTGGTTCATATGGACATCCGGCAGTTGTAACAGAAGATAGAAAGTTTTTGTTTCAGCGACATATTGCCTACTTAAAGCCACGGCACAATATGGTAAATAGCTTTTATTTGCATAGCGCTTTGCTAGCTCCAGATGGGCAACGTCAAATAGAGGAAAAAGTAAAAGGAATTGCGCAAAAAACATTAAATCTTTCAGAAATTAAGAAAATTGTAGTTCCGCTGCCCACCATTGAAGAACAAAACCAATTCGAGAAATTCGTCAACCAAACCGACAAATCAAAAGTTGCCGTACAGAAGTCCTTGGACGAAGCACAGCTTTTGTTTGACAGCTTGATGCAGCAATATTTCGGCTAAAATAAGTAAATACGGGCTTATGCTGGGGCAGGACGATGGTACACAGAAAAGGAGTGTACCATCATGGAAGAAAAACTCGTCACCATTCTCAACGAAATGGCGGAATATTTGAGCATTGCCCAGATGAAAAAGCTGCAAGAAGTGCTGCTGAAAAATCTGGCAGAAAACGAACCGCAAAAAGCGGAAATTTCCAACACAGAATATCTGCAAATGTTTCTGGATGCCAAGAAAATCGAGGGCTGCTCTGAAAGAACGCTGCAATATTACCGTGTTACGGTGGAGCGAATGCTGCAAAGTATTACCACGCCCATCCGAAAAATATGCACGGAAGAAATTCGCAGTTATCTTTCGGGGTATCAGCAAATCAACGGCTGTGGCAAGGTGACTGTGGATAATATTCGCCGTAACATTTCCAGCTTTTTCTCATGGCTGGAAGAAGAGGATTATATCCTCAAAAGCCCTATGCGGCGAATCCACAAAATCAAGACAAAACAACAGGTTAAAGAAACGATTTCGGACGAAGCCATTGAGCAACTGCGCGACCATTGCGCCTGTGCGCGTGATTTGGCAATGATCGACCTGCTGTATTCCACAGGCATCCGTGTTGGTGAATTGGTAAATCTGAACATTGACGATGTGAATTTTGAAGCCCGCGAGTGTGTGGTATTTGGCAAGGGCGATAAAGAACGCCGCGTATATTTCGATGCAAAGGCAAAATTGCACCTACAAAATTATCTAAAGCACCGTACGGACCGCAACCCCGCCCTGTTTGTTACTTTGGACGCACCACATGACCGCCTAAAAATCAGCGGCGTGGAGGTTCGTCTGCGGGAACTGGGGCGCAGCGTCAATTTGGTAAAAATCCACCCGCATAAATTCCGCCGCACGATGGCAACCCGCGCCATAGATAAAGGTATGCCGATTGAACAGGTGCAAAAAATCCTCGGTCATTCGCAAATTGATACCACAATGCAGTACGCCATGGTCAACCAAACCAACGTCAAAGCCTCCCACCAGAAGTTTATCGCCTGATACAATTCGGATTTGTGGGAGAAAATATGATGGAGCAAAAAAGACTGGGAGATATTGCAACACACATAAATGGTTTTGCGTTCAAACCAGAGGATAGAGGTACAGTAGGATTACCTATTATTCGCATCCAGGATCTGACGGGTAATGCCTATGATTTAGGATTTTATGCTGGCAATTATCCCGAACGCATTGAAATCAAAGACGGAGATGTGTTGATTTCATGGTCTGCAAGCCTTGGCGTGTATGTTTGGGATAAAGGAAAGGCGCTGCTCAACCAGCACATCTTTAAGGTGGTATTTGATAAATGTGAGGTGAACAGAGAATATTTTGTTTATGCTGTTCGCTATAAGCTAAAAGAAATGGAGTCAAAAACGCATGGCGCAACAATGAAGCACATTGTCAAAAAGGATTTTGACAATACATTGATTCCGTTCCCTACTTTAGAAGAACAGGAAAACATTGCAAATTTGCTTGATAAGATATCCACAATAATTCTAGTTCGGCAACAACAACTCCAAAAGCTGGATGAACTCGTCAAAGCTCGATTTGTCGAATTGTTTGGAGACCCACTGACTAATCCAAAAGGCTACCAAGAAAAATATCTGTCAGAAATTGCTGAGTATTGGAATGGTTTGACATACAAGCCCGATGATGTTGCAAATGAGGGAACGATAGTATTACGTTCAAGTAATATTCAAAATGCATCATTGGATTTTGCAGATACCGTAAGGGTTAACTGCAAGATTGGCACAAAAAAGTATGTACAAGATAATGATATCCTTATGTGTTCAAGAAATGGTAGCGCAAAATTAGTTGGAAAAGTCGCGTTAATTAAAGAGCTTTCGGAGCCAATGAGTTTTGGTGCCTTTATGATGATAATTAGAAGTGCATACTATCCTTTTTTAATGACATATTTTCAGTTGCCAGCTTTTAGGTCTCAAATCACAACAGGTGCCACAACTACGATTAATCAAATAACCGGGCGAATGCTTGATAATGTGAAGCTAGCTATACCTGATATTGAATCTGCAAAAGATTTTTCTGCATTCACTAATCAAGTCGACAAATCAAAATTGTCAAAATATTATATTTGCCGCTATGCCTACAGGCATAATTCATAAACCAATTTAAATAGCAATGAGGTGAAAACATGAATACTTCTGAGTTCAAAAAAGAAGAAAAAACATCCGTTCCCGTTGTTGCAATCTGCTACGATTTCGACAAGACTTTGTCTCCTGATGATATGCAAGCGCAGGGATATATCCAATCTGTTGGATATGACGTGAAAGCATTCTGGGACAAATCGAATGGGTTGGCGCGTGAAAACGATATGGACAACAATCTTGCCTACATGTATGTTATGATGATAGAGTCGGAGGGAAAGTTTGTATTCAATCGTCAGAAACTGCAAGAGTATGGCTCTCAAGTACAACTATTTCCCGGTGTGGAGACTTGGTTTGAAAGAATTCGGAAGTACGGTGAAAGTAAGGGGGTTGAAGTTGAACATTACATTATTTCGTCCGGTCTGAAAGAAATGATTGAGGGAACGTCGGTTGCAAAAAATGGCGCGTTCAAGAAAATATATGCGAGTTCTTTCTACTATAACGAGCGTGGCGTAGCAGTATGGCCTGCACAGGTTATAAATTACACAAATAAAACGCAGTTTCTGTTTAGAATTGAGAAGGGTGTTTTAGACATAAACGATCCCGGTGTTAATGAATATTTTACACCGGATAACATGCGAATTCCGTTCAGAAACATGATTTATATAGGTGACAGTGATACGGATATTCCCTGCATGAAACTGGTTAATTCCTATGGAGGCCACTCGATTGGTGTTTATAACGCAGATACTCAAGACAAGAAAAAAGTCTATAAAATGATGCACGATAAGCGTATCAAATATTTTGCACCGGCGGATTATTCAGACGGGCGTGAATTGGATACTCTTGTCAAGGCAATCATTGACCGAACGGCTTACAACGAAAAACTTGAGACTATGCACTATAAGAACCTGAATGAAGCCGCAGAAGCTGCTTCTGAAAAAAAGTGAAATTTTCTATGCAATACTGTATGGAGAACGTTTTATGACCAACTTCGATATTTTTACCGCTACCCCACAATTTGAGAGTTTTGCCTCGGTTGCCATCTCCGCCGAGCGCATCCTGCATATCGACCCGTCCGCCTGCGTCCTCAACTGCCGCAGGGCGATGGAGTTTGCCGTAAAATGGATGTACTCTGTGGATAAGGCGTTGGTCATGCCGTATCAGGACACGCTGGTCAGCCTGATGAACGCCGAGGATTTCAGGGATATTGTCGGCACGGACATCTGGCGGCGCATGGATTTTATCCGCCGCACCGGCAACAACGCAGCGCACACAGGCAAGAAAATCACCGAGGAACAGGCCGGACTCTGCCTTGAAAACCTGTACATTTTCCTTGATTTTGTGGCGTATTGCTATGGGGAAAACTATACTGCCGGGCACTTTGACCGCGCCCTGCTGGAGCAGCCCGCCGAAGCCCCCGCAGCGCAGCCTGACGAAGAAAAGGACATTGACCTTGCCGCCCTTATGGCAGAAAACGCTGCACTGAAAGAGGAACTCACCGCCCGCCGTGCCGAGCAGCAGCAGACCTATGTCCCCAAACCGCTTGATTTGTCCGAGTATAAGACCCGCAAGCTGTACATTGATACCATGCTCACCGATGCAGGCTGGACCGAGGGCAAAGACTGGCAGAATGAGGTGGAACTGCCCGGTATGCCCAACAAATCCGAGGTAGGCTATGCCGATTATGTGCTTTACGGCGATGATGGTCGTCCTTTGGCTGTGGTAGAAGCCAAGCGCACCTGTGTGGATGTGGCAAAAGGTCGCCAGCAGGCAAAATTGTATGCCGATCTGCTGGAAAAGAAGTATCACCGCCGCCCGGTCATCTTTTTGACAAACGGCTTTGAAACGCGCATTACCGACACGATTTACCCGGAACGCAAGTGCGCTGCCATTTATTCCAAACGCGATTTGGAAAAGCTGTTCAACCTGCAATCCATGCGCACCAGCCTGCGGAATGTGATGGTAGACCGCAGTATTGCCGGACGTTATTACCAAGAGGGCGCTATCAAAGCGACCTGTGACGCCTTTACCCGCAACCGCCGCAAGGCGCTGCTGGTCATGGCTACCGGCTCCGGCAAAACACGCACGGTGATTGCCCTGTGCGATGTGCTGCTGCAACACGGCTGGGTGAAAAACATCCTGTTTCTGGCGGACCGCAACAGCCTTGTCACGCAGGCAAAGCGCAGCTTTGTGAACCTGCTGCCGGACTTATCCGTTACAAACCTCTGCGAAGAAAAGGACAACTACACGGCGCATTGTGTGTTTTCCACCTATCAAACCATGTACAATGTCATTGACAGCGTACAGGATGAGAACGGCAAGCTGTTTACCTGCGGACACTTTGACTTGGTCATCTGCGATGAGGCGCATCGCTCGGTTTACAACAAGTACAAGGACATCTTCAACTACTTTGACGCGCCGTTGGTCGGCTTGACCGCAACGCCCAAGGATGAAATCGACAAGAACACCTATGAAATTTTTGAATTGGAAAACGGTGTTCCCACCTATGGCTACGAGCTGGCGCAAGCCGTTAAGGACGGATATCTCGTAGATTTTTTGTCCGTTGAAACAAAGTTGAAGTTTATTGAGCAGGGCATTGTGTACGATGACCTGTCAGATGAGGACAAGCAGGCCTACGAGGATACTTTTGAAGATGAAAACGGCGATTTGCCGGAACGTATCGGCTCATCTGCACTGAACGAGTGGATTTTTAACGAAGATACGATCCGCAAAGTGCTGGATACCCTGATGACCAAGGGCATCAAAATCGACTACGGTAACAAGTTGGGAAAGACAATCATCTTCGCAAAGAACCACTCCCATGCCGAAAAAATATTGGAGATATTCAATAAAGAATACCCCCATTTGCCCGGCTTTGCCAAGGTCATTGACAACTATATGACCTATGCCCAAAGCGCGATTGATGAATTCTCTGACCCGAAAAAGCTGCCCCAGATTGCAATTTCCGTAGATATGCTGGACACAGGTATCGATGTGCCCGAAGTGCTGAACCTTGTGTTTTTCAAGAAAGTCATGAGCAAGGCAAAGTTCTGGCAGATGATTGGCCGCGGTACACGCCTTTGCCCTACTCTGTTGGACGGCAAGGACAAAGACAAATTTTATATCTTTGACTTCTGCGGGAACTTTGAGTTTTTCCGCATGAGCAAGGGGAAACCCACTGCTAACATGATTGCGCTGCAAGGGGCGATTTTCCACTTGAAAGCGCAGATTGCTTTTAAGTTGCAAGATTTGGCATATCAGACCACCGATTTGATTGCGTTCCGCAAGGCACTTGTGGATGATATGGTGCGCAAAGTACAGGAGTTGAATAAAGACAACTTTGCTGTGCGCCAGCACTTGAAATATGTGGAATTGTATGCCAACGCGGACAACTACGCCGCTCTGACCTATGAGGACACCTTGCTGATGGGGCAGGAGTTAGCGCCGCTGATTACCCCAGAAGAAGATGACCCCAAGGCGATGCGCTTTGATGCCCTGATGTACGGCATAGAGCTTGCCTACCTTGCAGGAAAAAAGTATGGCAAGGCACGTAGCGACTTGATGAAAAAGGTTGCTGCCGTTGCATCTGTTGCAAACATTCCGGAAATCATGGCACAATCTGATCTTCTCAATAAGATTTTGCACACGGATTATTTGGAAACAGCCGGAATCAACGAATTTGAGCATATCCGCGAAAACCTACGCGACCTTATCAAGTATATTCCTATCGTAAAAGTTCGCTATGATACCAATTTCGATGACGCAATTCTGTCCGAAGATTGGAACGAGTCCGAGTTGGAAAACGATGACTTGAAAAATTACAAGGCCAAGGCAGAATTTTATGTGCGGCAGCATACGGATAACGCCGTTATTGCCAAGCTAAAAAGCAACATTCCGCTGAATGGTGAGGACGTAAAGGCACTGGAAGAAATTCTGTGGAACGAAATCGGCACAAAGCAGGACTACGAAGCCGAGTACGGTCAAAAGCCTTTGGGCGAGTTTGTGCGGGAGATTGTCGGCCTTGAGATGAACGCTGCAAAAGAGGCTTTTGCACAGTATTTGAACGATACCAGTCTCGACAGCAGACAGATTTATTTTGTGAACCAGATTGTAGAGTACATTGTTCATAACGGTATGATGAAAGATTTGTCCGTCTTGCAGGAAGCTCCGTTTACCGACCACGGCAGCATTGTGGAAGTGTTTACCGATTTGTCCGTGTGGGCAGGGATTCGGCAGGCAATAGAGCGCGTGAACGCAAATGCGGTGGCAGCATGATTTTTAAGTTCTGAGACGGTCGTGATATATATTTTCTTGGCGCTTGTCATGCCGTAGTGGTGCCGCCCTTTGCACCTTATCCTGCACCATCCCGCAGTCCATCTCAATGTCAGCACAAGTGACAATCTCCCGCCGCAGCTCTCTGATGCGGGCTGTGAGCGCCTGTATTTGCTCCGAATAATCGGCAGGGGTAGTTTTACTCTTCTTGCGATAGAGCGCCTTACGCTGCGCCGTAAGGCTGTCGTATTCAGCTTGCAGATTTTCTTTGTAAGTCAGCAGTTCGTCAAGCGTTGTGATTTGCCGTTCCCACAAAAGGTCGCATTGCCGCCGGTAGCGATTGTACTTCAAGAAATCATCGCGCAGCAGGTAGTAGCACCGCTTGCCGACTTTGCCTTTATATGCTTTTCTCAGCAATGCACAGTAGCGATAATAGCAAGCCATAAACCCGGTAATTTTGCGGCATTTATAATTCAGCTTACCGCGACACCGTGCGCGGCGGCGAACAGGCATAGGCAGCTCTTTCGGCTGCCAGCGTGGTGGCTCCGGTGCTGTTTGCTGCTTATATTCCTGCTGCATTTCAGGCGGAAGTGTTTGCAGTTCCCGGAAGTACCTCCGCAGCGAATCTTCGCTGAAGTGGGGGCTGATTTTGTCCAACCGAATATTCTTCTGCGCTTCCTTGTGGCGCACGGTCATATGCGCAGCTTTGGGTCCGTATTTCACCGCATACCCCATTTTCTGCAACTCCGCAATAAATCCGGCAAAGCTGTCCGCGGCAGTCATTGCCACTTTCACATCGGTTTTCACCATGCCGCGCAGCGTGGGTGCGCCTTCTTTTTCGTGTTTCCACTCGCCGTAGGATTTCCCGTGTCCGTCTGTTTCCACAACAGACAGTCGATTTTCGCGGCACAGTTCATCGGAAACAGCTCGGATCCCCTTGTAGTAAGTAGTAAAATCATTACGAAACATTCGACCATCCATAAACGAAACCGAGTTTACAACAATATGGTTATGCAAGTGGCCTTTGTCTAAATGGGTGCTGACGGTACATTCAAACCGATCTGCTAAGAATCGCCGTGCGAATTCGCAGCCAATTTCATGCACTTGATTCGGCGTTGCTTCTCCGGGCTTAAAACTTTGAATAATGTGATAGCCCACATTGCCACCGTTCAAAGGCTTGCCCCATCGTTGTTTCGTTGCCTGCATAATGCAATAAGCATTTTGCGGCATACAATTAAAGCCCGAAACATAAAGCTGGTGTTCGGTTTTATCCTTGTTCTGTGTGTAGCCGATTAACCGCTGCATATCTGCCGTACTGAAATATTCTGTCTTTTGCGGATTGGCAGCATAGTCTAAGCAGCCTTTTAGTTGCCCACGAACGGGCAAAATCTTTGTAATGGCCATTAACTTTTCTCCTGCATAAACTGCCAGATGCGCTGCATGATGCGGCTCGCCTCGGCAAGTTGAGCATTTTCAATCTTGCCTGTACTGTTAGCCAGCCGGGTAAGCTGGTTCAAATTGTTTCCGATTGCCGCCACCTGCGCCGCCAAGGCTTTATAACTGTCCGGCGGGCGTTCGCGTATTGTACAGCCACTAACCAACGCTCGGAGAAATGGCTCCATCTTCATACCGGCTGCATCGCATTTATTTTTCAGTTGATGGTATTCTTCTTCGGTAAAACGTACCGTTACTTGTTTTTGGCGTTTTAACATTTGCTTTCTCCTATTGGGGTCTTAGGGGCTTGCCCCTAACAAACGGTCTTTATGCTGGCATGACAGCATAATGACGTGCTTGCCGCACTGTCCGGGAACGCTATCACTTTCCCGGTAAAGAGAGTGAATCGTTCGTGTTTTCCTCTGCGTAAATCAGTTCAGCACACACAATTTCTTCGGCCTGTGCTTGCAAGCCTTGCATAGCTGCTGCCCATTCCAGCGAGTTACAACGTTTCATTTCTTCATTGATTTTGGCTTCCGCTGCCAATACTTTGGTAAGACTTTCAACTTGACGATGTGCCTCGCAGTCAATGTTCGTGAGGTGCTGTGCCAGCGTTCCATCCAACAACATCTGGTCGCGCTCCATTGGTCGATGCTCATCAAGGTATCGCGCTCGCATCATGCCGTATTTTCCAATGGTGTTGTCTGTGATTGAACCATTTTCCAACTTTGGAATCAGATAGCCGTTTACATTCACATATTCCATTTTCATTGTGTAACCCTTTCATTCTGCAAGCCTTCTGAAAAAGAGAGACTGTTGTGCGGCAAATTTTCTGCACTGTCCTTTTTCTTTTTCAGATGGCTTATTTATAGTATTTGATATAGTAATTACTAAGAGTATTTAATTATAGTAATTATAATACTGCCTACATTACCGCCACTGCGCTTACCACAGGTGTGGTTACCACTGGTGCGGTTTTGTGGGTAGTGGTCATACCAGTAGGTACATTTTGTAGGGTGTGGTTGGCTTTCGTCAGATTGGTATTGCTGATGTTTCCCTGTGCATCGTAATAGATTAAATACACACCGTTCCAACCGTTATTGGAATCGCGCAGTTCATACTCATAGCAGAATCGTCCACGATTTGCCGGACGAACGTGCGCAACCAAATAGCCATTATTTTTCAACATATCCCATGCACGATTAAAGGCGCGTTCGCCCTCGGTGCAGTGGTTCATCAGCCATTGCTTTGTCAGCGGTACTGCGGTATAATCAATACGGGCAGCAATCAAGGCATACAACCCTTTAGCGCTCATGGATAAGCTATCGTTGAACAGTGCCTCGTTCTGCACAACAGAGTATCCGCGCGTTTTACGGACAAAAGCACCACTTTCAGCAGCAGAATTTGTGTTTTTCACGGTAAAATCTCCATACAAAGAAAAAAGATTTGGACTGAAATATAGCCAAATCTTCAAATTCTGTACAAATTTTCAATTTTCCCTGTGTTGTGCCAAAAAGTGTTGCCCGAAAAACGATTGTTGCCCAAATGTTGCCCAAACAGCCACGGGCAACATATAAAACGAAATAAGTCAAAATATCAAAAACAAGCGTAAGAACAGAAAACAGACGTTCCAACGCAAAGCGGAATAAAGAGATATAAGACGAATACCTTGATGTACTTGACTCGAAATCACGCCCCGATGCGCCAGCCGCGCAACAAAATTGAATATGCAGATGTACTCAAGTGGTCGTAAGAGGGAGCACTAGAAATCGAGCAGGCATTTTGGAAGTTGTTATTGATTTTCTAGCATACTATCGTCAAAAACACACCATTTTCTACAATTAAATATTTGCTGTTCTCTCCTACTTTTCTCTCCTTTTTCCGGAGAAAATTTTTGGGGATTACTATAGGGAGCATTACCCAAGAGGTCGAAGGGGTCGCACTCGAAATGCGATAGGGCGTTTGTAGCGCCGCCAGAGTTCAAATCTCTGATGCTCCGCCAATCAACGGTACAACGTGCTTTTTTAAGCACTTTGTACCGTTTTTTTATGCAAAAAACGGAATTTTTGAG
>ONZX01000797.1_pt1 | contig 18614 bp, 14 predicted proteins | sample 1671831 | NCBI WGS metagenome assembly ONZX01 (sample SAMN06348197, study PRJEB24527) | human gut metagenome | reverse complement strand
ATAGGTATGTTCATCAGAAAGGAGACCTTTTCCCCATGCGCAAAAAGGATTTTAAAACACGCGCATTGGCGGTTGCCTTGACTGCTGCCGTTGCGTTGAGCGCTACCGCCTGCGGCTCGAAGTCCACGGTTGACACATCCAGCACAACAGCCAGCCAGAGCCAGACTTCTGACAGTTCAGAATCTGCCGCCACACCCGCGCCGACTGCGACCCCTGCACCGACTGCCGCACCGGCCCCTGCGGAGTCCACCGCTGAAACCGACGACAAGTCTGCACAGGACAGTCAGAACGGGCAGAATACCAATTCCGGCAACACAAACAGTTCCGGCAAGCAGAACAGCACTACATCCGGCAGTAAAGGCAATATCACCTCGTCCGGCAAAACAACGGCCACTGCCCCTGCACAGGCTGCTGCTCCCGCACCCACGGCCACGCCGAAGCCCATCACCTACACCTACGTTGTCCGCAAGCACCCTGCAAGCTGCACGACGGCAGGCTACGACGAGCACATCTGCCAAGAGTGGGGCGGCATGAACTACAACGACAACTACGTTGCCCCCACCGGCCACGACTGGGGCGCAGGTGTTGTCACCAAGCAGGCCACCTACTTTGAAAAAGGCTCAATTACTTACACCTGCAAGACCTGTGGCGAGACCCGCACCGAGGAGACGCCCGAACTGGATAAAACCTACCATATTAAAGAGGTCATCGCGCCGACCTGCACGTCCGAGGGCTACACCATCTACGAGTGCAACGAAGTTCCCGGTCTGACCTACAAAGGCGAGTACACCGCCAAGCTGCCCCACAGTTGGGATGACGGCGTTGTCACCAAGGCCGCAACAATTTATGAGAAGGGCGTCAAGACCTTTACCTGTACGGTTTGCGGCGAGACCCGCACCGAGGACATCCCCGTGCTGGACAAGACGTGGCACAAGGGTGAGACCGTCGCCCCTACCTGCACCGAGCAGGGCTACACCGTCTACATCTGCGACCAAGACGGAACCCTTACCGAGAAGCGCGATTACACCGACGCCCTCGGCCACGATTACGATGACGGTGTTATCACCACCAAGCCGACCTGCACCGCCGAAGGCGTCAAGACCTACACCTGCAAACGTGACGGCGCGACTAAGACCGAAACGGTTACCGCGCTCGGTCACGATTGGGATGCAGGCAAGGTCACGAAGGCCGCCACCTGCACCGAGGACGGCGTTTTCACCTTCAGCTGCACCCGCTGCGATGCAACCGACACGGCTACAATTCCTGCAACTGGCCACAAGTGGGATGACGGCACAATCACCGTCGAGCCGACTTGTGAGACCGACGGTGAGAAGACCTACAAATGCACAAACGACGGTTGCACCGAAACCAAGACCGAAAAGATTGATGCCCTCGGCCACGACTGGGGCGCCGGTGAAGTCACCACCCCGGCCACCTGCACCACAGACGGCGTGTTGACCTACATCTGCAAGCACGATTCCAGCCACACTAAGACCGAGGCCATCCCCGCGCTGGGCCACGCCTTTGCTGAAACCGGCACAGTCACCAAAGCCGCAACCTGTGAGGAAGACGGTGTGATGACCTACCCCTGCACCCATGATGGCTGCACCGAGGCCAAGACCGAAGTTATTCCCGCACTGGGCCACGATTGGAACGACGGCGAAGTCACTACCCCGGCGACCTGTGAGACGGACGGCGTTAAAACCTACACTTGTAAAAATGATGCCAGCCACACCAAGACCGAGACCATTGCAAAGCTGGGCCACAAGTGGGATGCGGGTAAGGTGACTATCGAGCCGACCTACGAGAGCGACGGTGAAATGACCTTTACCTGCGAGAACGACCCGACCCATACCTACACCGAGACCATCCCGGCCAAGAAGTACACCTTTACCGTGACCGTGGTTGACCCCACCTGCACCGAGCAGGGCTACACGCTGCACACCTGCAACGAGAACGCCGAAAAATCCTACAAGGACAACTACACCAACGCGCTCGGCCACGACTACAAGGAAGTCACCACCCCGGCCACCTGCAAGGACGCAGGCAAGGTGGAAAACGTCTGCCAGCGCTGCGGCGACACCCAGCTTGTTAAAGACCTGCCTGTCACCGAAGACCACCAGTGGAACGACGGCGTTGTGACCAAGGCCGCCACCTGCACCGAGGCAGGGGAGAAGTTGTACACCTGCACCGTCTGCGACAAAACCAAGACCGAGACCATTGCAGCCATCGGCCACGACTGGGAAGAAAAGACCACCCCCGCCACCTGCAAGGACACTGGCAGCGTTGACCGCACCTGCAAAACCTGCGGCGTAACCGAGCACGTTAAAGACCTGCCCGTTACCAACGAGCACATTTGGGATGCAGGCACTGTCACAAAGGAGGCCAACTGCACCGACAAGGGCGAGACGACCTACTCCTGCACCGTTTGCGGCGCAACGAAGGTCGAGGAAGACATTGCCGCGCTGGGCCACGACTTCCACGGCGGCAACTGCAACCGCTGCGGTGTTTCTGAGGATTACGACCCCGAACATTTCCGTCAGACGATTTTTACGCAGACAAACGAGTTCCGCGCCGAGAATAACCGTGCGCCGCTGACCTACCTGTCGCAATATCAAACCGTTGCTGACCTGCGGGCAAAAGAACAGGCAACCTCTTACGGGCATACCCGCCCGAACGGAGAGCCATACTATACCGCGTTTGAAGAGCTTGGCTTCGGTGACCGTCTGGCTGCTGGTCTAAACGGTGAAAACGCTGGACGTATGCAGGGAACATGGTTCTTTGAAGATTGGGCTGTAAATGGTTGGAGTGTTAGCCCCGGCCACCGTCAGGCCATGCTGGCCGACGCTGCGGACGGCATTGTCGTTGGCTGCTACTACGACCCGGTTACCCAGTATTACTACGCCATCCAGATGTTCTTCAGCTCCGAACTGGCAAACCAGTACAAGAACAGCCCTGCCAGCCAATCCGCTGCCCCTGCGCACGCTGTGGCTGTTCAAGCTGTTGCGCCTGTTGCCGAACAGCCTGTCGTAACAGACACCCCGACAGAAACCGTCGAGCACCCCACCGATAAGACCGAGGACGAGCCATCCACCGTTTCCACGGATGAAAAGCCCGTCACCCCGGAGACCGCAGAAACCGGAAAAGAGTCCGAATAATATCTACTCATAATCATGCGCCCCACAGAACAAACGCTGCGGGGCGCATATTTTATTGCAAAAACTAAGGGTGTCGTGTTTCACGACACCCTTAGAAGCCTTATTATGTACGATTTACCGTTTGATTCTAGGATTTTTGATATTTATTTGATAATTTTTTAGCCGAACGTGCAGCACCAAATCGTTTTGCCACCGATTTCAAAGTAGCAGCAAATGCCAATCTGTGTGAAATTCGGGTTCATAATAACGGCATAATGGGAAGGACTGTTCTGCCATGCTTGGCAAACTTCTGATGCGCTCTTTTGGCTTTGTGCAAGAATTTCCGGCGTCTGTGCTCCATCGTGAGACAGTGTATCATTGACAAGCTGATAATCGCACCGGCTGTCTGCAATGGCATCAAGGCTGCTATTTGCCGACAAGGCCGAAAGTTCACCCGCTGCGCGCATTGCATTGATATTATTCAACACTGCCCAATAAGCGGAGTCGCTTTGGTCGATTCCCCACCAATCTCCATTACTGGCAAGACTAAACGGAATCGCGCCATATTCAAACCCGGAAGAATCTGCCGGTGCAGACGCCTCTGTCTGGCCGCTGCCGGATGCAGCAGAAGAACCACTATTGCTGCCTGCCGCACTGGCCGCCTTGGTACTGACGGTCACTTCACATTCTGCCGTGACGCCGTCCACATCCACTGTGACTGTGGCCGTGCCATCGGCCACGGCGGTAACTGCGCCTTCCTCGTCCACCGTGGCAACGGATTCGTCGCTGCTCGTGTAGGTTGCGGTCTCCACAACTGCGTCTTCCGGCTGGACAGTGTAAGTAAGCTGTACCGTACCGCCTACTTTCAAAGAAAGTGTTGTATCACTTAAATCTACACTTTCAATTTTAGGTAGGACTGTAATTTTGCACACGGCGGAAAGCTCCGTATCCTGCACCGCAGCGGTAATATCCGCTTCGCCTGCGTCCACCGCCTTGACCTCGCCTGTGTTGCTGACCGTGGCAACAGAATTATCAGATGATGTGTAGCTGATAACAACGTGTGTTGCTTCAGCCGGTGTAACTGCTGTTTCCAGCGTTGCGGCCTCACCTGCGGTCAAAGTCAGCGTGTCCGTGGTGGAAATATCTGTCGGGGTAACAACGACCTCAATCGTCTTGGCGGCGGTAATTTTGCCGTCCTTGCTGGAGAGCGCCACTTCTGCCGTGCCTGCGCTGACCGCCACTATATTGCCGTCCTCGTCCACCACCAGAACGGCGGGGTCACTGGAAGTGTAACTCATATCGAGTGCGTCCAGCTTTTTTGCAAGGTCTGCACTCTCCGGCGTCGCACCATCAAAGGTATATTCTGGCACAGCAGTAAGAGTCGCCCCCTTTTCCATACTGTCCGGCAAATCCAGCGAAACGCCCGTGACATTGACGCCGCAGCCCGCAAGGCTGACCGTCAGTGCGCAAGACAGCGAAAGTGCCGCAAGTTTTCCGGGAACTGATTTCATTATCTAACACATCCTTCTAAAAAATCAAAGTTCCACATTATATGTCCGCAGCCAAATAACATCCTTTGGGGTAGGGATAGCCACCTTGGCTGTCCACTTATCACCTTTCACGCCGTACTCAAACAATCCGTTGTACTTATCTGCCACGCGCTGCACCTGACTTAAGCCAACACCATGCAGTTCACCCTTGCGCTCGCGTTTCCATGTTTGCTCGTCCCTTTGCTGTGGAACAGGATTCACAAGCGTAATCGCTGTAAAGTTTTCACCGGGCTTCATGGTAAACTGCAATTTGCGTTCTGCTTCTGGCAGCAGTTTACAGGCATTGATGGCATTATCAAACAAATTTCCAAAAATTGTGCAGGTGTCAATGTTACTTACCAAAACATCCGGGATAGATGCCTCTATGCTGACTTTGATACCGTTGTTGTGACATTCGTTCAATTTGGCCGAGAGAATAGCATCCAATACCGTATTACCGCTCTGGATGATGAAGGTCGACTCTTTCACGCTACCCAATACCTTTGTCAGATAATCTGCCGCTTCATCGCTTTTTCCACTGCGGATAAGTTCCACACCCGTAGAAATATGATTGTTTATATCGTGTTTCCAGCGGCGGGTTTCTTCACCACGTTCCAGCATTTGGCGATATTGCTCCTGCTGTAAGGTCTGAATTGTATTGGCTGCGCGTTCCTGCATGGCCGACTGCGTGGCCCTAGCTGCCACACGCATCATAATGTAAGCAAAAATATTCACGAAAACAAGCAACACTATAATTGTTAAATAGGTAGCACTGTCGACCATGTGTTTTACCGTTTGGCCAACCATCACCAAACCGATAATAATGCTGAGAAAGGGAATGACAAGGAATAAACCTTCTTTCGGGAGAACGTCCTCACTCTGCTGTATCCGAGCACATATCCGTGCAATGATGTATACGGTCAACACAATCATCGAACGCGAAAGCAACATATAGGACATCAAAATAATCGATGGCCCACTAAAAACCATAGCGCCATACTCCATTTCTGGGAACAAGAGCGTCGAAACAGTCATAAATAACAAATCTGCCAGTAACTGAATCACCATAACAATGAACGGCGCAGCTAGCCGTTTAAAAAACGGTTTATCTTCATACACCCAAATCATCAGTACCAGTTCAACAATCGGATATACGAGTACACCCGTCATACCGACCAATACATGATTACAAAAGTACAGCACTACTGCGAGCGGAAAAATCAGTGCATAATATTTACGCCAATCTTTTATACGAGGCTTCTGCATCATTGCATGCTGCAATCCAAGCATTGCCCCCGCATCCACACAATCAATAAAGAAATCCCATAGTGGCCAGATTCTTTCAAACATTTCATCTACCAGCTTTCCTTTATATTTTCGCCATAATGGCGATTTTCACATTTTCAATATACTTTGGTCCGACGCGCAGCGTTTCCCCATTCGTCAAAAGTAACTCTTTTTCTTTTTTCCCTGCCATTGATTTTATTTTGCACACATTGACCACAATACTGCGTTGACAACGGCAAAACTCTTCCGGCGGCAGCATACCCATCACCGTTTCCAATGTCGTATTATAACGCTGCCTGCCACTGCAAGTCACAATTTCTACTGCATGAAAAAGTGCCTGCGCATAAAGGATGTCATCAGTATAGTATTTGTCAACCGCATACGCACCCCGCTGCATTGTCAGCACGGAGCGCCCCGCCGCATAGCTGCTTCGTTCCCACCAAAAGTCCAACAGTTTGAACAACTTTTCTTCATTTGTTGGTTTTGTCAGAAAAGTACAGGCAAATACATCCATTCCGGCAGTTTTATATTCTTCATGTGCCGACACAAAAGCAATGTCGATGCGGCTGTTATATTTACGCAAGTGTTTTGCAAAAGTCATACCGTCAATACCGGGTGCTTCAATATCCAACATGGCGGCATCAATATCCAGCAACCCTCGCATCGCATAAGAGTCCTGCTGAATTGCTATTTCCTTCTGGATATGAATTTCGTGGCCGGTATTGTTCTCCCACACTTCAATTTGCCGCACAAGCCGCACCATATCTTCCGGCTTGTCCTCCAATATCAAAAGGTTCAATATAGCAACCTCCCAAAAAGTTGACATAATTTGACTACATTGTAGCAAATTTTTATATGACTGTCACGCAACTTTACTCAAAGCGGCGTTTAAAATTCCTTAAAATGCACTTTTAAAAGTTGTTTCAGTATCAAATTTACGCTGTGCCCGATTTCTCGCAAAGGTCCGGGAATTTTTTGCAAAAAAATGGTATAGTATTAGTAGTAAATAAACCGAACGTCAGAGGTGAGACCCCCATGCAGACTTACGGCTATTGCCGGATTTCCACACCGCGACAAAATATTGAGCGGCAAGTGCGCAACATTTTAGCCGCGTACCCGGATGCCCATATTGTCCGCGAGGTCTACACCGGCACTAAGTATCAAGGCCGCGCGGAATTGGACAAGCTGCTGCGCACTGTACAGGCCGGAGACAGAATTATTTTTGACTCCGTTTCCCGCATGAGCCGCAGCGCCGACGAGGGTTGCCAACTGTATACGGATTTGTACGCCCGGAATGTTGACCTTTTCTTTTTAAAAGAGCCACATATCAATACCGAGACCTACCGCCAGACCATCCAGCGGCAAATCAACGCCCAGTTGCAAACCGGCAGCGCGGCCACTGATAATTTTGTTTCGTCCGTTATTGCTGCATTAAATCAATACACCGCCGACCTTGCCGCTGAGCAGATACGCCTAGCCTTTGCGCAGGCACAGAAGGAAGTTGACGACCTGCACCAACGCACCAGAGAGGGGATGCTGACCGCGAAATTGAACGGCAAGCAAATCGGACAGGTGGCGGGCCGCAAGTTGATAATTAAGAAGGCCGCACCGTGTAAAGAATTGATTGTGAGATACAGCAAGGATTTTGGCGGCACACTCTCGGATGCCGAGTGCATAAAGCTGATTGGTATTGCCCGAAACACTTATTACAAATACAAGCGGGAACTGCGTGAGCAGTCAGCAGGGTTGCCCCCGTTATGAGGGCTTATCTGCAAGGACGCACCACGCGCAGGTCTTGCACTCTGCTTTCTCGCCGCAGGGCGGTACACCTGTGTCTGGTTCGTAGGGGCAAGAATGATAATAGTATTGCATGGGAAAACTCCTCTTACTTAAAAGTGTACATATAAAAATGGTAGCCTACTCTCACTCGGCTATTATCGCTGTTTATAATGGATTACTCGGAAACGACCATTTTCTCCATGCAGTCACCGCAGATTATGTTGATTGCTTTCGTCGCTCGGCAGCTATTGCCACATTTGGGGCAGATATATTTGCGGGTGCTGCTAGGCTTTTTTGTTCTGCTCCCGCCCTTGGGGAGCGTTCCGAGCACATCCAGAAGGGAAACACCCTCAACCATCTGCAAGTCCTGCCAGCCCTGCGCCTCAATGAAATCCAGCAGGTCAATTCCGGGGCTGGTAATTGTCCAACCGTATTTGGGGTGGTGCTCAACTTCCAGCCCGTGCGCCTCGGCCATTGACTTAAATCTTTTGTTGTGATACACGCCGTTATTGCTGGTATCCTTGATGGGTTCGGGGTTTCCGTCCGCATCAAGGATTTTTGAGCCGTAACCAACTGCGCAGGCAAGGTGGCACATCTCATGCAAAAGCGTGGCACAGGTTTCCTCGATTGGGCGGTTGAGCGTGGGCGAACTGATGTTGATTTCATACCGCCGTTCGTCGCCCGCTTGCCAAACCTTACCGCAGGTAAAATGTCCGTATGCTCCAACGGTCTTTTTGAGGCTGATAACAACTTCCGGCAACGCGCCATCAAAAAAGTGATTGTTGAGAAGTCGAAACATTTTTTCAAGTTGTCCTGCTACGCGACTAGTTTTAATCGTTTGTTTCATTTTCGTTTTCCTTTCGCTTTAAAAGTGAATTTTTAATCCTCGCAGAAGCGGTTTGCAGGTTTGGCCCCTGCCGGCGAAAAGAAAAAGTAAAGCCCACGCCCCTGTGTCAACAAATCATGGAATATCGCAGCACCCCCGCAAAGTGCGAGAATATGCCGTGAAAGTTTGTTGACTAAAGGGTGTGGGCTTATATACTTTTTTGAGCGGCAGGGCCACGCTTTCCCTCCCGCCGCAGCGGCGTTCTCCTTTCCGAATCAAAATTTTAAAAAAATTAGTATAGTTATATATAGGGGAGAAAAGTTTTCTCATGAGCCAAAAGGATACAAAATATGATAATTACAAACCAACGTCCAGAGGTAAAACTCCTTTGGAAGACAGCGAAAAAGCACTACAATCTTAAAAGCCGTCAACTTTTCCGCATAGCGCTAAAGGACGAGTTTTTACCGCTCACCGCTCCCTTTCGCACTGAAGCCGATTTCTTATTAAATGAGGCTGCTGCAAATAATCTGACTACCGATGAAATCAAGAACTCCATGTCACGAGGCATCGACGCGCTGCAAAATCGTCCTCTCCGTGAGCCATCTATTCTGTGGTCGTTCTTCTCCCGATTTTCGGAAAATGAATTGCAAAAATCCTCCGACATTGTTGAGGGAGACGCTTCTTGGGAGCGAACTATCGCGGTCTACACAGTTCTCAACGAAGTACCTTTTGTGAGCAACGATGGCAGAATTGACGGCGCACGCCTTGTTGATGACCTTTTATCTAAATGGGATAGTCTCTGGAACAAGAAAGAGACGTACTTTTTACTAGCATTGATTGCAGACCGCTGTGAACCCGAAAGCCCTTTCGGTTGGTTTGAGGGTGTACTTTTTCTGCGCGACATCGAACGTGCCGCTCTATGCGGCGAATAATGCGGCAGAAATGTCCAGCGCATCGGTGCGGACATTGTGCCGCCACCCCAGGGGGGCAGGAACGGCGGGAAGTCGTTCCGATTGGGGGCCGCAGCCCCCACTGACGGCAAGCATATCTTGTCGGCAGCGGGGAGTCCAGAGGGGTCACGCCCCTTTGGCAAGATAAGCCCGCAAGGGCGGTGGGAGTTTCCGGGGGAAACTGCCATATCTTGTATGACACATCAGTCCGCGGCTAAATACACTGCTTCATTTCGCAGGGCATTTTAAGCCACGGGCAGAGGGGTCATTGACCCCACAAAAGGAAGGTGAGATTACAATGGCAAGTGTAGAGAAGTTTTCGGCGGGCGCAGTCCGCAATCAACTGCGGCACAATCGCCGCGAAATCGAACATTCCAGCAACCTTGACATTGACCCGTCTCGGCAGGGGCAGGACTATGTTCTGTCGCCCGATAGGGGCATGACCGAGTACGATTATTTCAAGCAGCGCATAAGTCAGCTATATGTGTATAATCGTAATGACATTAAAGTTATGGCCGGATGGGTCGTTACTGCGCCGCAGAATTTAGACCCAAAGCGTTATGATGATTTTTTCTGCTCGACATACGATTTTTTGGAAAATCGTTATGGCAAGGAGAACGTCATTCAAGCCATCGTGCATGATGACGAGGGTGGCCAGCCGCATTTACATTTTTGTTTCGTGCCCGTTGTCGAAGACCCGAAACATGATGAAGGCTACAAGGTATGCGCCAATGAGGTTCTTGACCGCCGCGAACTGCGCAATTTTCATCCAGACCTGCAACGCTATCTGGACGAGCATGGTCTGGAAGATGCTCATATTATGACCGGCGTAACCAAACAGCAGGGCGGCAACCGCACTGTCGCGCAGCTTAAGGCCGAGCGCGAACAGGAAATCAAACGCCCCTCACTGTACTTCGGAGAAGCCACCAATATGCAGCACTTACACTTTTGAGGTGCACCATGAATCAATTTGTACTGCGCCTTAATTGTTATCTGTATGGAGCACTTGCCATCACACTGGCATTTTTATTGCTGCTCATTTACATACGCGGGCAGGGCAACCATTTTCCGAATCCCTTCAACCGTAAAAATATTGTATATCAGCCAGCTGTACAGACGCACGGAGTTCTTCTCGGAAAGCGATTCAACTTGCTTGCCTACTCGCCAGAACAAGACGAAGGGCACATCCTTGTCCTCGGTCCTTCTGGAACAGGCAAGACCAGTGCTTTGCTGATACCAACGCTGCGCAGTTGGCAGGGCACGGCACTGGTGGTGGATATTTCCGGCGATATTTCGGCCAATGTACAGGCAGAAAATAAAATCATATTTGACCCAACCTCAAAGGATTGCATCCCGTACAACGTCTTTGCCTCGATAGATGCCATTGGTGACGAGACCGAGCGGCTAGAGCGTTTAGAACAGCTTGCCTGCCTGTTGTTGCCGGATAAGGCAAATGACAGCGAGGCAGGCGTGTTCTTTTGTAAAAATGGCCGCAAAATGATAACAGCTGCACTGATTTGTTACTATGGTATGGGCTGGGATTTTATTCGGATTTGTGAGCACTTCTTGTCCAACGACTGGCGCAGTCTACTAAACGACATCGCTTCGCAGCAGAACCAGACTGCAAATATGTATATCAGTTCTTTTGCAGGGGCATCGGAACAAAATACCGCAGGCTGCAAACAAGCTGCCGATGATGCGTTGAAATTATTTGCTACAAACGAAAAAATCAAAAATGCACTTCGCAAAACGGCCAGCTATGAGCAGTCAATCAGCCCGGCCACGCTGGAGACAAACAGCATCTATATCTATATTCCAGACGAAAAGCTCAAAATATATGGTGACCTGCTGCGTATTATCACGGCACAGTCAATGGAGTATTTTTCAGCACGCCCAAAGGGGAACAAGCAAATGATACTGTTCTGCTTGGACGAATTTGCATCCTTTGGAAAATTGCAGATAACCGAAAGCCTGCGAAAACTAAGAAAGCGGCATATCCGCATTATGGTGTTGACGCAATCGTTAGCTGACCTTGACATGATTTATGGAAAAGATGAGCGCAAGGCTATGCTCGGCAACTTTAAGTTTACAATTCTGTTGGGCTGCAAGGACACCGAGACGCAGGAGTATTTTTCAAAAATGATAGGAGACAAGCCCTCATTTGGGGATGACGAAAACAAAAATAACCGCCCAATCATCAGACCCGCAGAGCTTGCGCACTTGGAGCAAGACCTGTACGTTATCTGTGATGATGGAGCGGTTAGATTGCGAAAAAGCTTTTATTTTAAATCGTGATTTTTAAATGTACACTTATAAAAGTTACAGTTTACCGTAAAATATTGACATATTAGGGCAGATATATTACTATGATGTAGGGCACAACAAGAAATCAAAAAGGACAAACACAGGTAAATAATTGTAAGACCCCAGCACCTCCGGGTGTTTGGGGTCTTTTTTGTTTGCCATTTTTGAGATGAATCGAAGAAATCTATAAGAAAAATCTTGGATTCCCGCGTTTTAGAGTGATTTTTGGAAAAGCATTGAGGAATAATGGGCGGCGAGCGGAACGGAGTGGAGCGAGCCTTAATTGACTCGTTTATCCGATTTTCTCCCGCATTTTTCCTTGGATTTTCTTGATTTTAGGTGTGCCCCTTTGGAATTTTTTGAGTGCCCTTTCATATAGTACAAAATGCAAAATTCCGCAAAAATGGAAAATTTGCTTGCCCCAGTGCAGCGTGTAAAACCACAGAAAAGCCTATAAGTACAGGCTCAAACGCAGGGCAAAGGTCAATTTCCATTTTCCCGAAAAGGCACACTAAAATTCCATTTCTGCCGAAAATCGCACATTCACCCCGCAAAATCCGGGAATGGAATTTTATTTTTGCCTCGCAGAAGTGCCAAAAAGGCAATCCAAAATTCCAAATCTGTCAGCGAAATTGTAAAGGAGAGTACCATGCGCAAGCAAATTCAAAAAGACCGTTGTTCCAAAATCATGTTGTCAAAATGCAAAAGCGTCTGTCGCTTGTACGACAAGGTGCAGTTAGCCGCTGCACGGATGCTGGATGCCGAGCCATCCGTCTGCTCTTTCGTCTGCAATGTGCCTGTTGGAATAGATGTTCCTGCGGATGACCTAAATCTTCCCAGTGAAACGTATACCACGGATTTCGTCATACAATATAACGACGGCCACACAGCCGTCCGCGAAGCTGTATTCCGTGCGCACTTAAATCGTCCATCCTTGGCGGAAAAGCTGGAACTATCCCGCCGATACTGGCAGGGGCAAGGCGTTTCTGACTGGGGAATTATCATTGACAAGGAAGGGGAAAACAATGCGGGTAAATGATATTTTCGCTATCGAGAACGGTGAGCATATCCGTATCTTGCTGTGCAGCGAGGAACAATGTTATGCTGTCAGTTGTCATCACTTTCGGATGCCGTTCCTGTTATCAGCGCATGAGCCAGAAGCCATGAAGCCCGTCTCCACCGAGGCATATACTATTTTTGCTGTGGATGAAGATATTTCAACTGCACAAAGGCGCGAACGTGACCGCCGCTTTGCACTAATTAAACCGCTTTTGGGCAACGCCTGTATCTATGATAAGCCGCACCGCAACGAAATTGTAAATCAAATCGTTGGGGAGTATGGTGTCTCCCGCCGAACGGTATTGCAATACCTATGGAAATATTGGGTTTACCAAAGCAAGAACATACTTTTACCAACCGGGAGAACGTCTGCAAAAGCCCGTGAATTGACTGCGAACGAGAAGGCCATCCGCTGGGCACTGAACAAATACTATTACACCCCGCAAAAGCAGAGCTTGCAAACTGCCTACAAAATGATGCTGCGGGCAAAATTCTGTGATGCACAGGGGAAATTAAAACCCGATTATCCCACATTCTGGCAGTTCCGTTATTTTTTCCGGCAGCATCGCGACCCTATCAGCGAGACCATCAGCAGGCAGGGGTTAAAAGCCTATCAGCGCAATCATCGTCCGTTTACTGGCTCGGTCTGCGATTATGCGCACACCATCGGCGTGTACATGACCGATGCCACCGTTGCTGATATTTACATCGTCAGCAGCCTTTCCCGCAAGCCCATTGGTCGGCCTGTAATTTATACGATGGTCGATGCGTACAGCCGCTTGATTACCGGCGTGTATGTTGGTTTAGAGGGCGGGCAGTATGCGTTACGCCTGCTGCTCCAGAACACTTTTTCAGATAAAGTCAGTTTTTGCCGTCAGCACGGAATTGACATTGACCCACAGGACTGGCCGAGTCATCATCTGCCCACTAAAATTATGACAGACCGAGGCAGCGAGTTCATCTGCGGCCCGCTGGAAAACCTGTGCGAGAGCTACCATATTGAGGTTGAAAATCTTCCCGCCTATCGACCAGACTTAAAAGGTGTAGTTGAAAAATTGTTCGATTTGATTCAGAGCGCCTATAAGCCCCTACTTAAAGGCAAGGGCGTCATCGGAGCCGACACACAGGAACGCGGTGCGCCAGACTACCGCAGACAAGGCGCATTAGATTTAGAGCAGTTCACCGCTGTTGTTCTGCGTTGCATCCTGTTCTACAATGCCAAATCCGTACAAACAGGTTTTACCCGCACCCCTGCTATGATAGAAACCAACACCCCGCCGCTGGCTGCAAACATCTGGAATTTCTGCACGGAACAGGAAGATTGCCCCGTGCGCGAGGCCACCGATAAGCGATTGATTTACACGTTGCTGCCGCGTATGGAAGGGCGTATCACACAGCGCGGGGTGGAAGTCTTCGGCTTGCGGTACACAAATTGCAATTTGAAAAAGCGCTTTGTCACTGCCGGTCTCCGTGGCCGGGAATCCGTACAAATCGCCTATATGCCGGAATGTATGGATACCATCTGGCTTTACGAGGATGGCACATATACTGCCTTGAGCCTTGTTCAAAAAACTTATCTTGGCAAAACCTTGGCCGAGGTCGCAGATGCTCAACAGCGAGAGAAAGTCGAACGCACCGATTGGAAAAAGCAAGAATTACAGGCACAACTAGACCTTATGAGCGATATACAATCCATTGCTGACCGCTCCGAGCGCTCTATGCCCGACCGAGGAAATATCAGCAAGCAGATACAGCGCAACCGCAGCACAGCCCGCAAGCAGGAAAGTGTATCACTGATGGATTTACTAACCGAGCAACAGGAGGACGATTTCGATGCACGCTGATTACATTGCCAATCCTCTTTATGATAATAACCCTTTTATCGAAGCGCTCCCGCCTATGCTCGCCGGTAAAGACCTTATCCGTGCGCTGGCGTCTATCCCACCATACAACGACAATGACCGAGACCGCAGCACGGGGGAGCGATTGCAGCTGCTTTCCTCTTTATATGAATATTATCAACCTCTATCCATGACAATCGACCTGTATTGTGAGGTCTACACTGCCTTGCAGCATTGCTATGGGCAGTATTCCGTACAGCGTGAGGCTGCGGCCCTGCAAAATGACTATGCACTCATGCGGGGGAGCGCCTCGGCGGCCTCTATCGGCGGCGGAAATTCCTTTTCTGTTATCGGTGTATCTGGCCTTGGCAAGTCCACCGCATTGCAGCGCGTGTTGTCACTGTTTCCGCAGGTCATTGAACACGCCAAGTATCACGGGCAAAATTTTTACTGCCACCAAATCCCTTATCTAGTCGTACAGACCCCACACGATGCGTCAATTAAAGCACTGATACTAGACATTTATCTGCAAATTGACGGTTTGCTCGGCACAAGCTATCAGAGGGATGCACTAGCCCGCCGCTTGAGCATTGATGTCCTCGTCAGCCAGCTTAATTTGATTGTCCGCAGTAATCATATCGGCCTGTTAGTAATAGACGAGTTGCAAAATATTTGTTACCGAAATTGTGAAACAGGCACACGATTTCTGAACTTCATCGTCCAACTTATCAACGGCACAGGGGTAAGTGTCTGCATGGTCGGTACGCCCCGTGTTCTGCAAATATTGCAGCAGGAGTTCCGTTCGGCTCGGCGCACCACCGGCCTTGTGTACGATAGACTTGCAAACGATAAAGAATACTCTTTACTTTTGCACGGCCTGTGGCATTACCAATATACGAGGTATGCCACCGACTTAACCGTTGAAACGCAAAACTGGCTTTACAGAAAAACGCAAGGTATCCCGGACATACTCGTCAAGTTATTGTACAGTGCCCAAAAGCAGGCCATCCTCGACGGCAGAGAAACGCTGGACTATGAAATTTTTGAAAGTGCATTTTTAAAGAATCTCGGTATGGTATCGGAATACATGAGCGAGCTTTCCCAAAAACCTCTTGTCAAAAACACCCCGAAGCCTGCTGCCGAGTTACCAGTCACACAACGCAAAACCGCCGTTATTACCGGCGGCGACCTGCGCCTGCTGCTAAAGAAAGCAAAGCGCAGCGGCACACCGCCTGTAATTGCTTATTCCGACTACATTAAGGGCGAGGTAGCACTATGATTAGTTTCTTTCCCACACCATATCCAGATGAGCTATGGTACAGCGTCATTTGCCGTTACCATGTCCACAGTGGCAACTACTGCGCCAAGCACACGATGCGCCAGTTGTACGGCGACGGCACATATACTGCCAGCATGATGCTGTGTGGGCACATTGTTCCACTGTTGGAGCAACTCCCGCGTGGGTACTTATCCATCAAGGACATTATTCTGCGGCACACACTGTACCCCTATTACGCACGTTTCTTTTCCACGCAGCGCAAGCGGTCTACTTACGCCTACGCTTTCAATGGCAATGCAGACACTGTACATCGGATGGGTATATCCCAAGCCAACGGAAATCATTATTTCGTCCTGCGTTACTGCCCCGTCTGCTATCAAGAGGATTTGGCGCAATACGGCGAGCCATACTGGCATCGCTCCCACCAACTACCCGATATGCAGCTTTGTGTCAAGCACCGCTGCTGGTTAGTTGATACGGATGCTGTCTGTCTCCATAACCGGCAGGGGGAATTGTTTCCGGCCACCTTTACGATGCACCTTGCACAGCCACCCATAGCGCCTATCCCGGACAGCTTGTTTGCCCTGCACCAGCTGCTGCTAGACACTATTGATGCACCTTTTGATTTTAAGGACGGCACGGTCTACTATGACGTCATAGGCCGGGCCTTGCTTTCTCGCGGTTGGCGTTCTCCCACTGGCGGCCGCACTTACGCTACAAAGGTTGAAGGTGCACTTTTAAATCTATATGGCACTTCCATCCCGGCAGGGGATATATCCGCCAAGCAGTTACACGCGACACTATCCCGTAAAAGCGTTGCACCGCGCTATATATTGCAGCTTGCCGTCCTGTTTGGTTTGTCGCTTTCTGAACTTTTGACCCCACCGCGCGGCCCTGCACCCGATTACAAAAAAGAGATGCAGGAGATGTACCGCGCCGGGGTCAGTATGTATCATATTGCCCAGCTATATGGCACAGACGCCAAGACCGTGGCAAGGTGGGTCAAATGAGGGAGATTATGCAGCCGAGGCGTCCTTCTTCTTTTTCTGCTCCCGCTCCTTGGCCTTTTTTTCATTGATTTCCTTGGTTGCTGCATAAGCATTTTCGAGAGCCTTTACCTTGCGGGGATGCCCCGTAATTATCATGCCCGGATTGATTCGCCAGCAGCCATCAAATTCTTTAACCATCAAATTTCGGTTGACAAACTGCGTCATGGCACGACTGACCGTTGCGGTGCTGCAACCGCAATGTGCCTTGATTTTTTCCATCGTGCCAATATACATATTTTTTCCCAAGTCCATTGCCTGCAAAATATAGACCAGTATCTTCAGCTCGGTCTCGCTCAAGCCGACAATGCCGGTGAAAAATTCTTTGTACAACTTTATAAAGCGCTCTGCCGCCTGTGCCTCGTAGAACTGCTCCATCGTGGCATACTCATTGGGCAGTGTCACAAGCTCGCCCGTCTTATCATCAATGACCGTTGCCCCATATACCTTTTTCCCTTTACAGGTATCATAGGCCGCCATCAGCTTAACTTCTTGCAAAAAGCTACCTTTTGCGAGCAGACGCGGGTTAAGCATCCACTGGCCGGGGGCAACCGGGGCAAGTATATTTTTCTCCTGCATTTTCAACAGGGCGCTCCGCACTGTCTTTTCGTCAACGTCGGCTCGGCGGGCCAGTCCTTTTGCCGTGCCATCATAGGTATTCGTGCGCGGATGGATGTTTTTTAGGACTGCAACCACAACTAGATTTTCTTGTTTCGTAAATCCGAAAAGGGCTTCCAAAAAGCCCATCTGCATCTTCCAGAATGCCTGCTCACCGTAATACTCGCGTCCGTAATCTGTATTTTTAACCACCGCACTTGTTCCGGGCGCACTGCCCGCCGGAATGGGGTTCGTATAATCTGCCATATAGGTCTCCTATAATATTATGAAAAATGAAATGGAATCCATGACATTCTGATTTTCATCCCGGTTTTTCCTGCTTTGTCGATTTTCTGCATTATAGCGCAGAAATATAGAGTCTCGAAATTCTTTATGACTTGAACCTCTTACTCTATTCTAAGGTCTTATTATTTCTTATTTTCTATCTTTTCAAGAATCAATAAGACCCGTAGGGATCAATAAGAATAAAAATTGAAATGTCACCTTATGTCAGTTCTACGTTTTCATCTTTGTGTTTCAAGTTACCACTATCGGTAAGTTCTTCACAACACGCAGACGTTGCGGCTAGGTCAGCTTTTTAATTCCGTCAAGCAAAAAAGGGTGTAACGGTGCAGTCGGTCATCATCCCATACACAGCAGCCTGCCAACAGGTTGCCATGTGGAGGTTGGCCGACCACTTTGCCGCAGCCGCGCAGCCCATCGGGCTGTTTGACGGATTCCTTAAAAAAGCTGTAAGCAGACGTCTGATTCCGGATTCAGTCGTCCGTTTTGGCCCAACCACATTTTAAAAAGTGCACTGTAACGTATCACTAATACTATTATACCAACTCAAAAATGCCGATGCCACCTCATCCCCCCTCTATAGAGAAAAAAATTAAAAAAATTCATAATTGCTCTATAATTCAATTTTGAGTAATTAAAATAGCGTTTCAGGAAAAGTTTATTGCAAACCTCAAACC
>ONZX01000789.1_pt1 | contig 18684 bp, 18 predicted proteins | sample 1671831 | NCBI WGS metagenome assembly ONZX01 (sample SAMN06348197, study PRJEB24527) | human gut metagenome | reverse complement strand
GAAAATTTTTGCAATCTACTCATCTGACAAAGGACTAATATCCAGAATCAACAAAGGAATTTACAAAAAAGAAAAAACATCAAAAAGTGGAAGTATATGGAAGAAGATGAAATTAAATTTTGTCCTAAATGTGGAAAATCATTAAATGCCGGACAGCACTTTTGTAGTGAATGTGGCTGGAAAGTTGAAAATGTAACTCAGGGTTATGCAAAGTATCAATCAAATACAGTAGAGACAAATAGAAAGTACAATTTATGGCTTGCCGCAAAAGTGATTACGGTATGTTTTCTGGTAATAATTGCTGTACTTGCCGCGTATAACAGATATTTAAAAAAATACAAAAACATTTGATTCTTCAGCTTATATAAACATGGCAAAAAAAGCACATTATGATAATTATGAAAATCTTAGCTATGAGCAGGTATTATGGCAGTATTGTGATGGTGAAGACTGGAATTATTTTAGAGCTGACGATGACATATCGCAGGAGGCAATAGATGCCAGATGGGATGACAGTGATTCTTATATATTGCCATATTCAGATGTAGAGAAATTGAAAAAGAGTGATGTGGAAAAACTAAATCTGAAAACGATTCAGTTTGCAATCAATAAGATATGCGCCAGAAAGGGAAGGAGATTTCTTGATCATAAAAGTAATACAAAATATCCTGAATTGAAAGAATACTTTGAAAATAAAGACTGGTACACACCATTATATGACTGTAAAAAGTTTGATAGTAATGTAAAAAATATCTGAATGATATTGAATATTATAATTATGATTTGTTAGCAAGGGTAAGAAATCAGAAACAATAAAAATAGGCGTAAATATGAAGAGATTTATTCGTGAAAATATATTTACCAATATTTATTCGTGGATATTATTCATATTTACGCATGGCATGCAGCATGTCATTGATGATATTTAAATCTCTTTTAGAGCATTGTTTTAAAAGATTGATAGTGCTCAGAAGAAGTTTCGAGTCTTCGGAAGTGTCGAAAACAACATTGTCAAAAGACATTCCGAGAACCGTCATTATCTTTATGAGTAATGGAACAGAGGGCATGCGATGTTCAGACTCTATATGTTTAAGATGTGTGACGGAAATACCGATTTTTTCAACCAGAGTTTCCTGGGTTATGTCTGATTTTAAACGTGCATTTTTAATAGCGCTGCCAATACTACCCTTTTCCATGTTAAAACCTCCCTGCGTGTTTGTGAAAGTGTATCATTTTGAAATGTGTTGTGAAAGTTTACACAAATAATATATGTAAAAAGCTTATATATTACTAATCATATAATGAGAATGACAGCTTAACGATTAGCTGTACGAGATATACATTATCTCTTAAAGAGAACCAAGAGGAGGCGTGGCATGAAAATAAGTAGAAGTTACAGATTGCTAAGACTGTATACATGGCTTGAAGGGGGAAAATGTGTCAGTATGGCTCAGGCTGAAAGCGAATTTCATGTAGGGACAAGGACAATTTAAAGAGATATAGCAGATATAAGGGCTTTTTTGGCAGAAGAAAAGATGCAGAAAGGCTGTGACAGGACGGTTTTGTTTGATGTGGTAAAAGGAGGGTATGTGCTATGGCAGCAGTAAAAAAGTGTATTGCGTTGTGGGTTAAATAAGGTAACAATCTCTATTTAGACAAATAAAAGTATATTTAAGTGGCTTTGCTGTGTTAAAGCAGGTGATATAGTTACGGTTATAGGTGTGATGATTGCCTTTTGGTGATGATTGTCTTTACTTTGTTTAGTGGGAATGTTATCATAATCACATTAGAATGGATTCGTAAGTAAAAATGTGTTAGAGTTGTGTTGGAGGGAGATTATGAAAAGAGTTATCAGTGTGGGAAATCAAAGTTTTGAAGCAATACGATCCGACAATAGATTTTATATAGATAAAACAAGATTTATAAAAGATTGGTGGGATATGGGAGATATTGTGACACTTATCACCCGTCCGCGCCGTTTTGGAAAAACATTAAATATGGATATGCTAAAGTGTTTTTTCTCAAATAAATATCACGGCAGAAATGATTTGTTCGATGGACTTGATATTTGGAATGACGAGAAGTATAGGAAATTACAAGGGACATATCCTGTAATATTTCTGAGTTTTGCGGGAATTAAAGGAAATACTTTTGAAATGGCACGCCAGCAGATATGTATAAAGATATTGGACTTATATGAAGAAAACGGATATTTGCTTGAGGGTGATATATTAAGTGAAAGTGAGAAGACCTTTTATAAAAGTGTCAGTATGAATATGTCTGATGCAATTATCAGTACATCGTTGAACAAACTTTGTACTTTTATGTATAAGTATTACGGAAAAAAAGTGATAATTCTTCTTGATGAATATGACACACCGATGCAGGAAGCATATGTAAACGGATATTGGAAAGAACTTGTAGCTTTTACAAGAAGTTTGTTCAATGCGACATTTAAAACAAACCCATATCTTGAAAGAGCGATAATGACAGGAATAACCCGTGTCTCAAAAGAAAGTATTTTTTCTGACTTAAATAATCTGCGTGTGGTGACGACGACATCGGATCTGTATGCGGACTGTTTTGGATTTACCGAAAAGGAAGTTTTTGCATCTCTGGACGAGTTCGGAATGGGAGACAAAAAGGACGTTGTGAAGCAGTGGTATGATGGATTTATCTTTGGCGGACACCGCGATATCTACAATCCATGGTCGATTACCAATTATTTAAAAGAAAAGAAACTGCGCCCGTACTGGGCAGATACGAGTTCGAACGGTCTGGCAGGAAAGCTGATCCGCACCGCCTCGCCGGAAATCAAAGAGTATATGGAAGATTTACTGAACGGACAGGCAGTCACAGTGAACTTTGATGAGCAGATGGTGTTTGAACAGCTGGATTACAATGAAAATGCAATCTGGAGTCTGCTTCTCGCGAGCGGTTATCTGAAAGCGGAAGAGGTGGAGTATCGCGGAATTACTTTGAAGCCGTGGTATCAGCTCCGTATCACCAATCTGGAAACGGTGAGCATGTTTGATGATATGTTCCGCGGATGGTTTGAAGCATCGGAAGCTGGGTACAGCAGCTTTGTGAAAGCACTGATGCAGGGCGATCTGGAAGCGATGAATTATTATATGAATAAAGTGTCACTTGCAACCTTCAGCCATTTTGACGTTGGCGGAGAGAACAGTGAAAGTCTGGAGCCGGAACGATTCTATCATGGCTTCGTCCTGGGACTGATGGCAGAGCGTGCGGAGTGTTATCAGATCCGGTCGAATCGGGAAAGTGGATTTGGACGGTATGATGTGATGATGATTCCGAAGAATAGAGAAAAAGATCCGGCGATTATTATTGAATTTAAAGTCTGCAGCCGGGTAAAAAAGGAGACACTGGAAGATGCGGTGCAGGAGGCTTTAAAACAGATCGTGGATAAAAAATACGACGCAGAACTGGTGGCCCTTGGCGTGCCGCAGGAAAGGATCCGGCATTATGGGTTTGCATTTGCGGGGAAGAATGTATTGATTGGAGCAGAATGAGAGAAACGGGTGATGAAGGTCATCCGTTTCTTTTGGCGTAAAATGGTATTCCTATTGACTCACTATGATATAGATAGTATGATAAATTTAATTTTTAAAATTTATTTTTACGTGAGGATATTTTATCTATGAAACGATTTTCTTCCACTACCTTAAAAACTGCTTTCGTAAAATCCATCCCGATTTTCTGCAGCTACGTTTTCGTCAGCATGGCCTACGGCATGATGATGGCATCCGCCGGCTTTCCCTGGTATGATTCACTGTTGGTAAGTCTGACGGTCTATACGGGCGCGTTCCAGTTCGTTCTGATTACGTTTCTTTCTAGCGGCGATTCCCTCATCACCATTGCGCTCACTGCACTTCTGATGAACAGCCGCCAGAGTTTTTACAGCATTACCTTCCTGAAGGAATTCAAACAGATGGGGCGCCGCAAGCTGTACATGATTCACACGATGACCGATGAGACATACGCCGTAAACTGTACCTTAGATCTTCCGAAAAAAGAAAAAGAGGACACCATGTTCCTCGTCGCTCTGTTCAGCCGCTGCTATTGGATAGTTGGTTCAGTTCTTGGCGGCATTTTAGGCCAGATCGTTCCATTTGACCTGACGGGCCTTGATTTCTGTATGACAGCCCTGTTTCTCATTATCTTCATTGACCAATGGGAAAAAGCAGAGAAGCACACGCTGTCGCTGTCTCCGCTCTGATCACCTTCGGACTCCGTGCACTCCCGTTTCTTGCATTTTCCGGCAGCCGTAAAATGCCCGCATCACTCGAACGACTCGGCCAGGCACTGCCGTCTGCCATCATGGCGGTACTGATCATTTACTGTATGAAAGATATTCCCACCGGCGGTATCTCTGCCGCAGTACCGAAACTGCTCGCAGCAGCGGTCGTTTTTATCACCTACAAATGGAAACACCAGACCCTCGTCTCCATCCTTCTTGGAACCATTTCGTATATGATGCTTCTGCGTCTCTTTTAAAAAGAAACGGTGCAGTTCTGAATTCATGGCAGAAATTCAGAACTGCACCGTTTTTCTATTCTCTATATGCATTAGAAGGATTGGCAATTATTCGATGACTTCGTACTCTCCGTCGCCCGTCTTTTTGAATAACGGAAGCTTCTGCAGAAATACAATATCTTTTCGATCAGCAGCATCGCCCTCAGCAAGGATCGCTGCTTTTTTTACAACCTCTGCACTGGCATTCGCCATCAGGCATTCCAGTGCGTGCAGGGACTCGCCGGTGGAAATGACATCATCCAGCAGGCAGACACGTTTGCCGCGGATTTTATCTGCGTCTTTTCCATCCAGATAAAGATGCTGCTCACCCGCTGTTGTAATCGAATGAACGGATGCGGAAACCACATCTTTCATGTAGGATTTTGTGCTTTTTCGTGCAACGATAAATTCTTTATGGCCCAGCTCTTTGCTTACTTCATACGCTAGGGCAATACCTTTCGCTTCTGCGGTGACAATGGCATCGACTTCTCCGATTTTTGCGGCCAGCTCCGGCGCACATGCACTTACCAGCTCGGTGTCACCAAGGACAACAAAGCTTGCAAACGCCATCTCCTCACTGATCGGGATAAATGGAAGTGTTCTTTTCACTCCGCAGAGCTCCATGCTGTATTCTTTCATACGATTTTCCTCTTATGTTACTGAATTTATAATCCAAGCAGTTTTGCAGCAACACCGGCCAGCATTCCGAGGAACGGGTTTGTTACTGCAGTGACAACCATTGTGGTTCCGCCGACGGCTGCATTGACAGCGAAGGCAGACGGCGCATCCAGTACAACGGTTTTGAAGATACCGAGTACAAACAGGAAACCTGCGATCGAAGAAGACGGAACAAATTTTCCGATTTTCGGAAGCAGTTTCAGAAGCAGAATTACACCGATCACAACCATCATGATGACACCAGCCCATACAGCGTGCGGTGCATTGGCAGTTGCGGAAATGATTGCCTCAACCGGGGCTCCTCCGAAAAAGGAAGAAAACATATCGGCCAGGGAAGAAATCACGGTCAGGTTATCGACGTTGTAATTTCCACCGGTTGCCATTCCTGCGGTAATTCCGCCGAAGGAAATGTTGGAACCAATGTTCAGGCAGACCATACCGAGTGCGCCGAGAATTACGTTGGCATTGATTGTAAATTTCTGGCGGACAAATTTATCATCCTCTACGACAATGCTGGATTTCTCTTTGTTGAAAAATGCATTGGCAATGCAGGATGCTACAACGGAAATGACGATGGTATAAACCAGGGTATTGGCACTGGCTTTGGTAAAGTAATAGGTGATCAGTGCTGCGGCCAGGGAAACACCGCCGGAAATGGCATCACTCTTGATCATATCGATCGCGGCCTTTACCAGAATGATACCGACACCGGCCATCATTCCATAGGCAACATCCTCACCTACAAAGTTTACGATTTTTGTCAGCAGTCCAAACACTCCGATCAGAGCCATAATCACACCGCCGATAAAAATCATCGTACAGCGTTCCGAACGGTCTTTTCCAGCCGTTCCGGCGTAAGTGATCGTCTCCGCCTGGAAGGAAATTGGTGCGACACTCTGCGTAATCGTATTGCCCACCGCACCAACAAAGAATGCCAGCGCCGTCGGAACCGATGCAAATCCAAACGTCAGAGCAAGAAGACCCTGCGGCAGACCATTCAGCACAACGCCGATGATTGCCAGAAGATCTGTTAAAATGGCTTTCATACTAAATACTCCTCCTCACTATGAAATATGTCGTTTTGAAGCAAAGAAAAGTGTAGCACCAAAACCGGTCAAAGTAAACCAGATCAGTCATGAAAGGTTTTTGTCAGTGATAATAAGTCAATCTTATATACAAAATATTATTATTTCTGTGTGCTAATAAATCAAGAGGATTTTTAAATGTCTGCATAACCAATAATCAATAGTTACAAAACTGGGTGCCATTATTTGGAATTGTGCATATAGAAGCGAAGAAAAAGATTTGCTATACTAAATCTGTATGAGGGTTTTTATCACAGTTATAAGAAATGGAAAGGGGATTTTTACTTATGGCAATTACAGAGACAAAAACAAAATATGGACAGATTCATGGTGTGCAAAAAGACGGCTACACGGTATTCCGCGGCGTTCCGTACGCAAAGCCGCCGGTAGGCGAAAAACGATTCTGCCCGCCGGAAGAGCCGGCGTGCTGGGAGGGCGTTTATAAGGCGGATCATTTCGGATGCGTCTGCCCGCAGACCGAGCATGAGCCGGACTCCTTCTATGGAAAAGAGTTTTATCTCGACCCGGAATTCGGCATGAAGCAGAGTGAGGACTGTCTGTACTTAAATATCTGGACACCGGCAAATACAGTGGATGAAAAACTGCCGGTTGCTTTCTGGATTCACGGCGGCGCGTTTATGCACGGCTTCAGCCACGAATCCGAATTTGATGGATCTGCTTACTGCGAACGCGGCGTGATTCTCGTTACGATCAATTACCGTCTCGGTGCTTTCGGATTTCTGGCACATCCGTGGCTGTCCGAGGAGAGCGGTGTCGGAAGAAGCGGAAACTACGCGATTCTCGACCAGATCGCAGCACTGAAATGGGTAAAAGAAAATATCGCAGCATTCGGCGGCGACCCGGAAAATATCACCGTATTCGGCCAGTCCGCGGGATGCATGAGCGTACAGACACTCGTCAGTTCTCCGCTGACTGAAAACTGGATCAGCAAAGCCATTTTCCAGAGCGCCGGCGGCTACGACACCGGACTGAACCGCGATATGCCGCTTTCCGAGGCAGAAACCATCGGCCAGGAATTTATAGAGCTTAGCGGAGCAAAATCGCTGGAAGAACTGCGTGCGATTCCGGCTGAGAAAATTGTGGAGCTGCAGGAGGAGTTTGGCCGCGTAAATCCATCGAGAATGCTGAGCTTCGTACCGAACATCGACAATCATCTGCTGACCTGCGGCTATAACGATGCCGTAACCGAAGGAAAAATCAAGGACATCCCATATATGCTCGGATCAACCGCAGACGACATCGGCGTGTTCCCGGAGATGAAAGAAAAAGGCGAGCACGGCGGCATCTATAAGGGATGCATCAACTGGAGCATTGCGCTGGAAAAACTCGGAAGAAAACCGGCTTACGTTTACTACTTCACCCGTGCCCTGTTAGGTGACGACGCCGGAGCGTTCCATTCCTCCGAACTCTGGTACATGTTCGGAACCCTGGGCCGAAGCTGGCGCCCGAAAACCGAAGGCGACTATGCCCTCAGCAAAGAAATGATGGACGACTGGACCAATTTCATGAAAACCGGAAACCCGAACGCAGAGGGAAAAGACGACTGGAAACCATGCACAAAGGACGACCCGTATGTGCAGGTGCTGGATGTGAGAAAATAAGCAGAAGGAAATAAAAATGGCAATCGAATATCAAATACTTATCCCAGAGGAACTTGATGCAGTATAAACTGTAGATAGCAACTGGAAAGTCAGGAACACAAACAGAGCAGCATTTTACCGGCGTGTGAAAGGTAAAAATGCTGCTCTTTTTGCGTGGCAGAATCAGTCGTCCAGATCGTTGCGCTCGCGGAAGATCTGATAAATGGTGTCGATCAGTTCATCGTCATCGAGGCCTTCGAACTCGGCTTCGTTGACATCGAGATTCTCGGAAATGATGCGCAGAATGTGTACCGGTTCGTCATCGCCGCCGTCGGCCGGATAGAGAACGGCGTACTCATCCTCCTTGTATTCTACGATATCCAGAAGCTCAAAACGGACAGAATTTCCGTCCTGATCGGTAAGGACAATAAGATTGGAATCCATAATTGCAATATACTCCTTTATGTGTTATTTTTGCCGCTCAAAAACATGCAAATATAAATTTATTGCAACTGTTCAGAGTCAGCCTCCAAAATGCTACGCATTTCGTCGGTGTGGCGTATCCGCCAAATAAAATTTCAAAAACAGTTTTAAAAATGCAAGCATTTTATACCTGTTTTTTGAAATTTTATTTGGCTCTGAACAGTTACAATTTATTATACTATGAGCAGTTGGGTTTGAAAAGAAAAAAGTGTCTGGTGCGATACGCTTGATATTTTGCGCTGATACGGTATAATGACAACAGAGTAAAAACGGACGGCTGTGGCCGTGCCAGGAAAAATGGGGGAAAGGAAGAACTTATGAATTATCAGGTATTAGATGTCAAAGTAAAGGATACAGAAGAAATCGGAAAATTATACACGTATTTTCTGGACAATTCACAGGAAATTGATCCGAACCGTGTGCGTCCGGTCATCGTGATCTGCCCGGGCGGCGGATATGGAATGGTCTCCGACCGCGAAGCAGAGCCGATTGCGATGAGGTTTTTAGGAGCAGGTTATCATGCCGTTATTCTGCGCTACAGCGTTGCACCGGCAGCTCATTACCCGACCGCACTTCGCCAGCTTGCCTGGACTGTTGCGTATCTGCGGGAGCATGCGGCAGAATATCACATTGATCCGAACAAAGTAGTAGTAGCCGGATTTTCCGCAGGTGGCCATCTGGCGGCATCGTACGGTGTATTCTGGAAAAAGAAAACATTTCTTGCAGAAGAGCTTGAAGTAGACGCGAAGCAGCTTCGCCCGAACGGACTGTTGTTATCCTATCCGGTAATCACATCCGGTCCGAAGGCACACCGCGATTCCTTTAAAAATCTGCTGGGCGATCAGTATGATAACCTTGTAGATGAAATGTCTCTGGAAAATCAGGTCACTCTCGATACACCGAAAACGTTTCTGTGGCATACCGCGCCGGACGACTGTGTGCCGGTAGAAAACTCCATTCTGTTCTTTACAGCACTGCATGCACTGGAGATTCCGGTAGAAATGCATATTTATCCGGTCGGCGGCCATGGCCTTGGGCTTGCAAACGAAGAGACACAGAGCTATGAGTATCAAAATGCCGTGCGCGAAGAGTGCCAGAGCTGGATTTCTCTTGCGATTGACTGGATGCGGCATTTATAAAAAACGGAATTTTAAAGGCTGCCGGAATGAGAAAAAAATCCGGCATGAGATCAACAGGATGACAGCAGGCGAAAGGATAATATAGCATGAAGGTATTGATTGTAGTAGATATGCAGAATGATTTTATTGACGGAAGTCTTGGCACAAAAGAAGCGGTTGAAATTGTGAACCGTGTTGCAGAGGTGATGGATTCGTTTGACGGAGCCGTCATCTGCACCAGAGATACACATTTTGCAGACTATCTGAACACTTCCGAGGGCAGAAAACTTCCGGTAGAGCATTGTATCGAAGGAACGAAGGGTCATGCACTGCAGGATACAATTCAGAAAATGGCGGAGAAAAAACAGGCCGTGGTGACGAATAAAATCACCTTCGGTGCAAAAATCTGCCGGAGGAGATCGAAAAACTGGCAGGCGGCGTGCCGGAATCCATTGAACTCGTGGGACTCTGCACCGACATCTGCGTGATTTCCAATGCCATGCTGCTGAAAGCATTTTATCCGGAAGTGCCGATTTCGGTCGATGCATCCGCGTGCGCGGGCGTAACGCCGCAGAGTCATAAAAATGCATTGGAAGCTATGAAAATGTGCCAGATTGACATTGTAAACGAATAGACGGAAAAGAGGAAAAATTATGAGCACAACAAGATTATTTGATCAGGATGCGTACCTGGGTGAATTTGAGGCAACCGTAGAACGGAGCGTCTGCGAGGGCGGCATGTACCGCGTGCTGCTGGATCAGACCGCATTTTTCCCGGAGGGCGGCGGCCAGCCGGCAGATGAGGGAACACTGGATGGAATTTTTGTAACGGATGTACAGGAAATCGACGGCGAAATCTGGCATACCGTGGAAGCACCGCTCGAGCCGGGCAAAACGGTAGTTGGAAAACTTGACTTTGAAAAACGTTTTTCCAATATGCAGAATCACTGCGGAGAGCATATCGTGTCAGGTATCGTGCATCGGATTTACGGTTTCAACAACGTTGGATTCCATATGGGAAGTGATGTCATTACCGTTGATTTTGACGGCGTTCTGACCGAGGAGCAGCTCTACGATGTGGAGCAGGAGGCAAACGAAGCCGTGCTTCGAAATGTTCCGGTTACGATCAGTTATCCGTCAAAGGAAGAGCTGGAAACCATGGATTACCGGAGCAAAAAAGAGATCGAGGGCCAGGTGCGGATTGTGACGATCGAAGGCTGCGACAGATGTGCGTGCTGCGGAACCCACGTTGCAAAAACAGGGGAAATCCGTCTGATCAAAATCTTAAGTGCCCAGAAATACAAAGGCGGCGTCCGCGTGACCATGCTTTCCGGTGAAAAAGCGTATGCGGATTACTGCTTAAAACACATCAATACCCTCGGCATTGCACGTTTACTTTCTGTAAAACCGGAAGAAGCTGGGGATGCTGTCGTACGGCTGAAACAGAAAAATATTGAGATGAAAAAAGAAATCAAACAGCTCAAAAAAGAACTGTATGCACTGCAGGGAGCACCGGAGAGAAAATAATGGCAAAAGAAAAAGAAATCAAAACAAATGCAATGCGGATTCTGGACCGCCAGAAAATCAAATACGAAGTTCTTCAATATGAATGCGATGAATTTATCGACGGGCTTCACACAGCAGAGAAAACCGGCGCGCCGGTCGAGCAGTCGTTTAAAACGCTTGTGGCACAGGGAAAAAGCAAGCAGTATTATGTGCTGGTGCTTCCGATCGCAGAGGAAGTGGATCTGAAAAAAGCGGCGAAAGCGGTGGGGGAGAAATCCATCGAGATGATCCATGTCAAAGATATCACTGCAGTCAGCGGATACGTCCGCGGCGGATGCAGCCCGATCGGAATGAAAAAACAGTATCCGACCGTGATTCAGGAATGTGCGGCACAATTTGATAAAGTTTACGTGAGCGGGGGAAGAATCGGAACCACGCTGTGCATGGCGCCGGAGGATCTGAAGAAGGTCAGCAGAGCGGAGTATGCGGATTTTATTCAGTAAAAACAGAAAAAACTGTATGGAAGCAGACCAGAACGAAGAAAAAAGTTCTGGTCTGTTTCTTTTTGCTGTGATGCGGCTGGAAAATTTCTTTCAAAAAAGGATCATAAAATAATAGCCAAAAAGCAGCGGCGAAATTGCGATACGATTCTACGAATCCGCGAAAAACGGAAAACCTTTCACACGATTTTTCTTTTTGGTGTGAGAAATTTTCATCCCGTTTTTGGAGGCAATTCACAAACCGGAAAAAATTGCCGAAAACCGCTGGACAAATCGAAAAGAGGCAACTATAATGACCTCACAATCAAGTTGACCCAAACGAAACGGGAGGTGAGAGACAAAATGTCTTTGCAGCACTGTCTGGTACTGACAGTTGCGACAGGGGCGGTATGGATGGATTTAAGAACACGCAGAATTGCAAATGAATGGATTATCACCGCATGGATCGCCGGGCTGGTTACACAGCTCATCCGCTATGGCGCCGCGGGAGTGGGTATTTTTCTTTTTGGGATGCTTTTCCCGATACTCGCACTTTACATTCTGTTCTATTTTCATATGCTGGGCGCGGGAGATATCAAACTCCTATCCGCTGTTGGAGGCTTTCTCGGTGTGCCAGCGATCCTGAAATGTATGATTGTGTCGTTCCTGTCTGGAGCGGTCTTATCTATCGGAATTATTCTCGTCTGCGGAAATTTACCGCAGCGTCTTACCAAATTTTTCAATTATTTCCAAACTTATTTTACCAAAAGAAAATACCAGAAAAAAACAGAGCCGGTTCCCTATTACGATGGGAAGTGGGGCATGGAGTGCATCCATTTTTCCGTTCCCGTGCTGATGGGAGTGCTGCTCTGGATTGGGGGATTTTATTGAATACTGCAAAGAAAAAGAGTGTTTTTGCAGTCTGTGACACGGAAATGGAATATGCACGCAATTTTATGGAATATCTGAACCAGAAGAGAAATATTCCGTTCGAAGTGCATGCGTTTTCCAGTGCGGAGATGTTCCTGGAGTTCGCAAAGAATAACGAAACAGAGATTCTTCTGATTTCGGATAAAGCGATGAAAGAAGAGATCCGCCGGTATCCGATCCGTCAGATTATCATTCTGTCTGAGGGCGTACACAGTCCGGTGCTGGATCAGTATCCGGCGGTCTACAAATACCAGTCATCGGAAAAGGTGATCCGCGAGGTTATGGCGTGCTACGGCGTAGAAAATGGTGTCGATACATCGCCTGCACTGCTGCCGAAAAAGGAAATGCGTATTATCGGCATTTATTCGCCGGTCGGACGGACGCAGAAGACCTCGTTTGCCCTGACGATGGGGCAGATTCTGGCGAAGGAGCGGGCAGTGCTGTATCTCAATATGGAAAGCTATTCCGGATTTGAACGGCTGCTGGAATGCAGCTACGACAGGGGGATGAGCGATATTCTGTATTATGCGAGACAGGAAAATCAGGGCATCATCTACAAACTGGGCGGAATGGTCCAGTCGATGCAGAACCTGGATTATCTGCCGCCCGCCGCATCGCCGATGGACATTCAGACTGCAAAATATGAAGAATGGAAATGGCTGTTTCAGGAGATTGAGAAGAACAGCAGTTATGAAGTGCTGATTCTCGACCTCGGGGATGGCGTGGCGGATTTGTATCAGATCCTGGATTTTTGCAATGAAATTTACGTTCCGATAAGGAATGATGTGATTTCTGCGGCAAAAATGGAGCAGTTTGAAAATTTGCTGCGCCGGTGGGACTGCCAGTCGGTGCTGGACAAGATGCGGAAAATCCACGTTCCGTTCCACACGGCAAACCGGACGGGAAAAGCCTACTTTGAGGAGCTTGTCTGGAGCGAGCTGGGCGACTATGTGCGTCAGATTCTGCGGGACGGCAGAAGAGGAGAAGAAACATGACAATGCCGGAAATTCTGCGGAGAAAACTGATGGAGCGGATCGATATCGCATCCGAACCGGATGACGGAGAGGTTCTCGAAGAGATTGACGGTCTGATTTTAGGGGAAGAAGAAACACGGTATCTTCCAGTGGCACAGAAGGCGGAGCTGCGCAGACAGCTGTTCTACAGTGTGCGGAGGCTCGATGTCCTGCAGGAGCTGCTGGAAGATGCGGGAATTACCGAAATTATGGTAAACGGTTATCAACATATCTTCGTGGAACGGAACGGCAGAATCGAGAGATACGGCAAAAGCTTTACCTCCGCGGAAAAGCTGGAGGATGTGATTCAGCAGATTGTAGGCCGGTGCAACCGCGTGGTGAATGAACAGAATCCGATTGTGGATGCACGGCTGGAAAATGGAGACCGCGTCAACGTTGTCATGAAACCGGTCGCATTAAACGGACCGATTCTGACCATCCGCCGCTTTCCGGAGCAGGCGGTGACGATGGAATTTCTGGTCTCCATCGGGAGTATTACAAAAGAGGCGGCAGAGTTTCTGCAGGCCCTCGTCCGGACCCGCTACAGCATGATGATCGGCGGGGCGACCGGATCTGGCAAAACGACATTTCTGAATGTGCTTTCCGCCTACATTCCAAAGGGCGAGCGCATCATAACCATCGAAGACAATGCAGAGCTGCAGATCCAGGGTGTGGAGAATCTGGTGCGGCTGGAAGCAAAAGAGGCAAATCTGGAATCAGGAACAGAAATTACGATCCGCGATCTGATCCGCGCAGCTTTGCGTATGCGGCCGAACCGCGTAATTATCGGCGAAGTGCGCGGAGCGGAAACGTTTGAATTATTATCCGCACTCAATACCGGGCATGCGGGATCTTTGAGCACGGCACATGCAAACAGCGTGAAAGATATGATCTCCCGTCTGGAAACGATGGTACTGATGGGAGTGCAGCTCCCGTTGGAAGCAATCCGCCGCCAGATTGCATCGGGAATCGAAATTCTCGTGCATTTAGGACGCGGGGAGGATGGAAGCCGTCGGGTGGAGGAGATCGCAGAGATCACAGGGATGGAGGAGGACGAAATCAAAACGGTTTCTTTGTTTCGAAGAGAATATGGGAGAGGCCTGCAAAAGACAGGCGAACTGGTACACAGAGAAAAACTGGAGGGGAAAACAGGATGAGAATACGTGAGGGAAGCCAGGCAAAGACGGGCATGGCAGAGGAGAAGGAGACGAAGGGGATCGATTATCAGACCTGGGAATTTACCGGTCGGGAATATCTCGAAATAGCGGGAATCAGTCTTGGGATTGCCGCCGCTGTGAACCTGCTCTGTTACCGGGCGTGGTGGGCATGCATTGCTGTGGTTCCGGTTGGAATCGTATGTTTTCACACGTATCGGAAAAACCGGATTCAGAGACGGAAAGAGGAGCTGTACGACAGCTTCCGGGATCTGATTGCGTGGATGCACACGGCACTGCGTTCCGGCTATTCCATGGAAAATGCAGTGCTGGAGGCGGCAGGACAGCTGGAACAGTCGCTGGGAAAAGAAAACATTCTGGTACAGGAACTGCGCCGGATGCGTCATAAAATGATGATTTCCGTGCCGGTGGAACAACTGTTTCAGGATCTTGCGGTGCGAAGCCGCATTGACGATATTGCGACGTTTGCAAGTGTACTGGTGATTGCGAAGCGGACAGGAGGAAATGTCTGCGAGATCTTTCAGAATACGTGGGATATTTTCTGTACGAGAATTGACACGATGCGGGAAATCCGTGCGGGCGTTTCTTCCCGGCGGTTCGAGCAGAATATTATGAGTGTTGTGCCGTTTGGAATTCTGGGATATGTACAGCTTTCCTTTCCGGAATTCTTAAGTGTGATGTATGGGAATGTAATCGGGGTTTTCTTCATGAGCGGATGCCTTGCCGTGTATCTGGCAGCATGGGTGCTTGGAAAGAAGATTCTGGACATTGAATTTTAAGAAGCAATTGAAATTTAAAAAGTAAGACTGCGAATCATAACGATTCGTCCGCAAAAAAGGGGAGGAATCAAATGTTGTGGATTTGTCTGACCGCATGGGCGGGGCTGTTCATCTGGTATTTCCGGATGAGAAAAAAGGCGGAAGATCACAAATTGGTGAGACGGATTTTCTGCCTTGCAGCGACAGGGTTTATAGCGGGCACTGCACTCTGCCTTCCGATCGGAGTGCGAAAAGTTTCAGGAGATGAAAAAGCGGAACTTCAACTGGAACGGGGTGCCTTAGGCAGCCAACCGACAGAGGAAAAACTTGAGGTTTCTGTTGGAAATCAGAAACCGGAAAGAATTACACTGTCTGTACCTGCAAGAGCTTACAGCGCAGAAGAGATAGAAGAGGCGTTCAGTGCGGCGATAGAGGCGCTGGATGAAATCATCTTAGGTGAGAATCTGTCTTTTCATACGGTAAACAGAAACATGGATCTGGTTACGGAAATACCGGGAAGCCCGGTGGCGCTTAGCTGGGAAACAGACAGGCCGTTGTTGATTGACAGCCGGGGTTTGCTGTCAGACGAGATTCCCGAAGAAGGAGTGGAGGTTACGCTGAAAGCGGAACTGGAACTTCAGGGGGAAACAACAGAATATATACGGAAGGTTCAGGTCTATCCACCGGAGATAAAAGGGCGGGATGCGGTTCTTAGGGCACTGAAAAAAGCAGTGGAAAAAGAAAACGAAGCGCATCCCGAAGAAACAGCCTATTATCTGCCGGAGACACTGAACGGAGAAACTGTAACATGGTCAAAAGTGCCGGATCTGACAGGTCTGGAACTTATGGCACTTGCCGCGGCGGCAGGAGCAGTCTGCTGGGCGGCAAAAGGAAGGGAACAAGAAAAAGAAAGGCAGAAAAGAGAAGAACAGATGCTGCGGGATTATCCCGAAATTGTCAGCAAAATGGTTCTTCTTCTGGGTGCCGGGCTTGGGATGCGGAAAGTACTCGAGCGGATTGCAGTGGATTACCGGAAAAATCTGGCGCTTGGCGGGCAGAAACGTTTTGCCTATGAAGAGATTGTATTTACCTGCCAGGAGATGGAAAACGGTGTTTCCGAGCAGGAAGCGTACCAGCGCATGGGAATGCGTATGGGAACCGGAGCGTATCGTTCCCTTGCTGTTCTGCTGACGCAGAATCTGAAAAAAGGCAGTAAAGGACTGCTGGAATTATTGAAACAGGAATCGCAGGAGGCCTTTGAGGAGAGAAGAAGGCAGGCGAAAACAACAGGAGAAAAGGCATCGACAAAGCTTCTTCTTCCGATGGGCATGATGCTTGCGGTTGTATTGGTCATACTCACGGTTCCGGCATTTTTGTCCTTTTATGCATAGGGGATGTTTTTATCCCCACAACAGCTGGTAAAGAGAGGGAGGTGGGAATTATGAAGCTGATATCGGAGTTCTGGAAAGAGGAAGATGCGGTGGGTGTTGTGGAAGTGATTCTGATTCTCGTTGTGCTGATCGGACTCGTACTAATCTTTAAAAAGCAGCTTGTGAGTCTGGTCAACAGTCTGATGGAGAAGGTCACAAACCAGAGCAACACCGTATAAACGGGAAAATGTCCAATACGGAACTCCAAAGAAAAATTTAGAAGCCGGTACGGACCTATATGTCATTTGCATATCTGTGTCTCGGTATATCCTTTATCCGATCCACGGCATCTAAAGTTCGAAAAAGTAAAAGTAAAGTGGAAGGAGCTGTATTCCATGAGGGAAACGGAAAGACAGAAAAGATGGGCAGCCGGAAGCATAACAGCATATTTGTGTCTCGTTCTGATACTGATGCTTTCCCTGATTTCCGGGACAATTGCGTCGGTGCGAAATGCCCATGCACGGGTGATGACGGCCTGCGCAATGGAACAGGGACTGTATTCTCTGTTTGCCGGGTATGACAGAACACTGCTGGGACAGTACGAGCTGTTTTTTTATAACGGCGGGGATAAGAGCGGTGTCTGGAAACCTGAAACCATGAGCAGAAAAGTCGCAGAAACTGCGGGAGAAGTTCTGTCCCCCACTGCATCGGGGATGGGAATTCTATCAGGAAGTTTATCTGGCGGACAGGTTACAGAAGTTTATCTTAGCGGCTATCGTCTTGCGACAGACGAGGAGGGAAGTGCTTTCTCCCGTCAGATCTGTGAGGCAATGAAAGCCAGCCTTGGAACTTATGGAATACAGCAGCTTTCCCAGAAATTAAGAGGAGAACAGGAAACCGTGAAACGTCAGGAGGACGGACAGAGCGGTTACGAGGAAGAGGAGGTTTTAAAACAGTATGAAGAATCCAAACAGCCAGAAGAGGGAACAGAAAAAACAGAAGGTGAAGGAGAATCTGGAAACGGCACGCCTTCGGAACCGGATCAGAAGCAGCCGGTACCGGAAGATTTTGTGAATCCGATTGAGGTCATTCAAAAAGTAATGAAAATGGGAATTTTAGGACTGGTCCTCCCGGAAGGGCAGGCACTGTCGCAGGGGGAAACGGATGTATCGTTTCTTGCATCAAAACGGGAGCTGCAGAGCGGGTTTGGCATGGCAGAGTGTGGAAAAGAACTGAGCTTTGTGGATAAGATGCTTTCGTCCGAATATATTCTGTGGAAATTTCCGTGCTTTACTAGCAAGGAGAAGAAGGAAGGGCTGCAGTGCCAGGTGGAATATGTGCTCTGCGGAAAAAACAGTGACCAGGATAATCTGGCGGGAACCGTGAACCGTCTGCTGGCGCTGCGGGAGGCGGCAAATCTGGTGTATCTGGCGAAAGATGCGCAGAAGCAGGGCGAGATGGAAGCAATGGCGGGGGTAATTGCCGCGTCATTTGGAGTTCCGGCGGCGATGCCGGTTGTGAAAATGGCACTTGCCGTGTGCTGGGCATTTGCAGAAAGCATTCTGGATCTGCGGGAACTGCTGGATGGTGGAAAAGTAGCACTGTTCAAAACGGCAGAATCGTGGCAGCTTTCTCTGGAACAGCTTCCGAAACTGCTGGAAACAGGGGATCAGAGCAGAAAAAATGCACCGGGCGGCATGGAGTATTCCGATTATCTGCGGCTGCTTTTGATGCAGAAATCGGGAAAAGCGGTAACGTTTGGAGCGATGGATCTGGTGGAATACAATATGCGGACAGAACAGCAGCAGCCGGTTTTCCGACTGGATTGCTGTGTCGATGAACTGGAAGCCGGTTTTACGGCGGTAATTGGGAAACGAGAGTATGAGATTACGAGAAATTATGGATATGAGATGCAGGGAGCAGCCTGAAAAATGGGATGACTCCGGCAGGGAT
>ONZX01000787.1_pt1 | contig 18735 bp, 19 predicted proteins | sample 1671831 | NCBI WGS metagenome assembly ONZX01 (sample SAMN06348197, study PRJEB24527) | human gut metagenome | reverse complement strand
CCTTACTTCCTTTTATTTTGTAAATGCTTTTTCAATCCGCTCCATTGCCTCTTGCACGGTACTGCGCGGACACGCTACATTGATACGTTCAAAGCCTTTCCCAGACTTGCCGAAGATGGCTCCACTGTCCAGCCAGAGTCCTGCCTCATAGATGACCTTGTCCTCCAGTTCCTTTTGACACAAACCTGTGCCGCGGAAGTCCAGCCAGACCAGATAGGTTCCTTCCAGGTCGATCATCTTCACGCCCGGAAGCTGCTCCTCCACATACTGCCTTGTAAATTCTGCATTTGCCTTCACATAGGAAAGCATTGCCTCATACCACTCCTCGCCCTTATTATATGCCGTCTCGCATGCCACCAGACCCATCACACCAAGCTGGCTCGTTCCGGCTGCATCGAGCTGTTTCCGGAATTTCGCACGGAGTTCCGGGTTGGCGATAAAGATGTTTGACATCATCATACTTGCCAGATTGAATGTCTTACTCGGCGCGGTGCAGGTGATCGTGATGTCCTCGTACTCTTTTTTGATCGCAGTAAACACCTGATGCTCGCCTTTAAAAATGAAATCTCCATGGATCTCATCACTTACAACGGTCACGCCGTACTGCACGCAGAGATCGCCGATCGCCGTCAGCTCCTCTTTCGTCCAGACTCTTCCGACCGGGTTGTGCGGATTGCAGAGGAAAAAGAGCTTCACGTTTTCAGCTTTCAGCTTCTCCTCGAAATCCGCCACATCCATGTGATAGCGGTTATCATCGCCGAGCACCAGCGTGCTGCTGACAACTCTTCTGCCGTTATCCGCAATGACTTCCGAAAATGGATAGTAAACCGGTGACTGGATCAGCACGGCATCCCCAGGCGCGGTGTAAGCTTTGACTGCCATCGCAAGTGCAAATACAACGCCTGGCGTTTTGATCAGCCATTCTTCTTTCGGCTCCCAGTTGTGATGGCGTTTCATCCATCCCGCAACGGCCTCAAAATACGGAGTCTGCGCATCGCTGTAGCCGTAAATGCCCATTTTCGCACGCTCTACCAGCGCATCCTCGATGTAGGAGGATGTCTCAAAGTCCATGTCCGCCACCCACAGCGGCAGCACGTCGGCTGGCATACCGCGTTTTACTGCGAAGTCATATTTTAAACAGTCTGTATTTTTTCGGTTGATGATTCTGTCAAAATCAAGATTTCTTTCCGTCATTTTTCTCTTCCTCAATTTCTGCAAAAACCTTCTCAAGCTCGCCGATCAGGTCCTCGATATTTTCAATTCCGACGGAGAAGCGAAGCGTGCTCTCCGTAATTCCGTTCCGCTCACGGATTTTCTTCGGCACATCGGCATGTGTCTGCGTCGTCGGATACGTAACGAGTGTCTCCACGCCGCCGAGGCTCTCTGCGAAACGGATCATTCTTACCTTTTCCAGAATGGCAAGGGCAAACTCTTTGCTCTCGAGCTGGATTGTCAGCATGGCACCGAAGCCTCTTGCCTGTTTTTTCATGATCTCGTGGCCCGGGTGATCCGGCAGTCCCGGATAGATCACTCTTGTGACTGCTTTCTGCTTCTGCAGCCATGCAGCAATCTGTTTTGCATTCTCCTGGGAGCGTTCCATGCGGATGCCAAGCGTCTTCATGCCGCGCAGTACCAGCCAGCAGTCAAACGGAGCAAGGCCTGCACCTGTTGTCTTAATCAGGAAACGCAGTTTTTCCTGAATGTCTTCACGATTTGTCACGATAAAGCCTGCCAGCGTATCGTTGTGGCCGCTTAAGTATTTCGTGCCGCTGTGGATGACAACATCCGCGCCGAGATCGAGCGGGTTCTGGAAGTACGGGGACATAAAGGTGTTGTCCACGATCAGAATCAGGTTGTGGCGTTTTGCAATATCCGCCATCTTTCGGATGTCGGTTACGTTCATCATCGGGTTCGTCGGAGTTTCGATGTAGATTGCTTTTGTATTTTCTTTCACATAGCTCTCCACGTCATCACGGCAGCAGTCGATGCTGGAAAACTCGACGCCGTTTTTCTCGTTGACGTTGTGGAACAGACGAATGCTGCCGCCGTACAGATCGGAGTCCGCAATGATGTGGTCGCCCTGGCGGAACATTTCCATCAGAAGAGAGATCGCTGCCATGCCGGAGCTTAACGCAAATGCGTCAATTCCGTTTTCCAGCACAGCCACCATTTTTTCCAAATGCTCTCTGGTCGGGTTCTGCAGTCTGCTGTAATCAAATCCGGTGCTCTGTCCTACGCCCGGATGCGCATACGTTGCGGTCTGATAAATTGGGTAGCTGAGTGCGCCGTAGTGGCTACACTGTCCCTCGTCCTCTTCTAAATGGATACATTTTGTGTCAATTCCTCTTGCCATATGAATAATCTCCTGTTATTTCGTAATTTCTCTTTCTATACTAATCTGATAGGTTTTATAACGTAACCTATCATAACAGAAAATGCGGCGTTTGTATATTCCCTTTTTTCTTTGACTTGTTATAAGTTTTTCCTATAACTATCATAAAAAAGCACCGCCAGAAGATTTTTCTCCCGGCGGCCGCCTCTTGCATCTATATTTTAAATAAGTTCCGCACAGATCGGATCATGATCAGAAAGGCACACACCGTCCTTCTGCTCCGTCCATTTTTCCACCTTTTTCAGTTCCCAGTCCCCTTTGAGAATGATGTAGTCAATCGAGCACTGCGGATCGTTCGGATCATCGCGATGATAGTTGTGGAAGGTAATGCCGATTCCTTCCGTCGCATTCACAAGACCGGCAGTTTCCCTCAGCGGTTTCATCTCTTCGCTGTCCGGCTCGGCATTGAAGTCGCCGCTAAGAATCACCGGCACATCGGCAAATGCTTTCTCTGCTCTCAGATGTGCGAGAATCTGCTCCAGGCCAAGCTTTCTCGCCCCGGCGCACTCGTGATCCAGATGGGTGTTGATGACGCGGAACACTTTTCCGGTCTCCATATCCTCAAATACCACATCCGTCGCAGTACGCGGGCACATACTCTGTACCGGATAGCGGGATCCCGGCACGTACGGTGTCGGTGACAGCCAGAAGGTTTCCAGGCTCACACTCTGAAAACGTTCTTTCCGATAGGCAATGATCATTGCCTCACCGGTCAGATCCTTTTCTCTTCCACATCCGGCAATGTAATATTCCGTCAGATTTTCCTTCAGCCAGGCGGCCACATGCGGCAGTACCTCCTGAAAACCGATGATATCCGGCTTTTCCTGTCTGATTTTTTCCAGAATCAGCGGTCTGCGGTAGATAAAATTATTGGCTCCATCCTGGCCAAAATCACAGCGAATATTAAATGTTACATATTTCATCGTAAAATCCCTCTTTTCATTTGTTTTCCTAACCCTTATTTTTGCTGGAAAGCGCTGTGCTTTCTCTTCTTTTTCTTCGTATTCACACGGCGCAGACACGCATAGCGCAGCTTCAGCCGCATTTTCCAGCTGCAGCCCGGTACCGACTCCATCAGCTTTTCCAGAAAATGGTTCAGCGTACGTTCCTCATAAGGAGACAGCAGAATCTCACCGTAGATATGTTTCTCGATCAGATGGCAGACACGCGTATATTCGCCTGGCTCGACCGCCGGAAATCTGCGGGCGAGTTCTGCATCGGTTGCTGCCGTTTCCCATCCAAGACCGGCATCTATGCCCCACAGACAAAGATACTGATAAATTCTTGCTTCCGTTCTTCGGATCCGCCCGCCCGGCCGCTCCTTCTGCTGTTTCTTTGCCGCCGGTCCAAGGCAGATGATCCGCGCCGCCTCCGCCGCAATCACAAGCAGTGTCAGCAGAATCAGAAGCACGCCAAGCAGCCCGAGAAGAAACAGCGAAACACTGCGCAGTACCGGAAGAACGGCTTCGCCTGCCTTGCTCTTTCGGTTTTCCACACCGGTAATCTGCTCCGCCGACAGCGAATTGTTCTCCAGCACCACATTCTTCTGTACAGAATCTGGACTTCCGACCATTTTCTGAAGAGATGCAACATTATACAGGAACAGTTTGTTTTTTAGGTATTTTCTTTCACTTGTTTTTCTGTTGTTCCTTCCTCCATTTTTGCTCTGCCTTAACTTCTAAAGACCATCCCAGAAAAACGCAAGTATTTTTAGTACTCCAGATACGCCCCTTTCATCGGGCTTGCTGCGTGGAGGCTGAAAAGACGGAGTACGCCTTTTTTGTATTTCGGCTCGCGCGGTTTCCAGTTTTGGCGGCGTTCTTTTAAGATCGCATCGATTTCTTCCATGGACTTGCGCTCACCGGCGATTCCGATAATGTTAAGTTTTCGTTCCTTCACATCAATCTCAATCAAATCCCCTTCCTCGACGAGTGCGATCGGGCCGCCGTCTACAGCTTCGGGACTGCAGTGGCCGATAACCGGGCCGGTGGAGGCGCCGGAAAAACGGCCGTCGGTGATAAGCGCGATGCTCTTTCCAAGCTCTTTGTCGCTGCTGATTGCCTCGGAAGTATAGAACATCTCCGGCATACCGCTGCCTTTCGGGCCTTCGTAGCGGATGAAGACGGCGTCGCCTTTCTGAACCTTATGTTTCAGCACGGCATCAAGGCACTCCTCCTCGCTGTCGAACGGTCGGGCACGGAGGACGGCGTGGAACATTTCTTTCGGGCAGGCCGTGTGCTTGATGACGGCTCCCTCCGGCGCAAGGTTTCCGCGCAGAACAGCGATGCTGCCGTCCGTTCCGATCGCCTTGTCATACGGGCGGATAATATCTTCTTTTGTAATCGAAGTTCCATACCGCTCATTGAATTTTGCGAGCCATCCGCTGCACTTCTCATAAAATCCATTTTCACGAAGCTCCGCCAGATTTTCTCCGAGCGTCTTTCCGGTCACCGTCATCACATCGAGATGCAGATGATCTTTGATTTCTTCCATAATCGCCGGAACGCCGCCCGCATAATAGAAGCACTCTGCCGGCCATCTTCCCGCCGGGCGGACATCGAGCAGATACCGCGCGTTGCGGTGCAGACGATCGAATGTGTCGCCGGTAATCTCGATGCCGAACTCATGCGCAATGGCCGGGATGTGCAGCAGGCAGTTTGTGCTTCCCGAAATTGCCGCGTGGACAAGAATCGCATTCTCAAAACTCTCTTTCGTCACAAGATCGCTTGGCCGCATATGCTCCATCTGTGCCAGTTTTACCGCCTGGCGGCCTGCCTCCCGTGCATATGCCAGAAGATCCGGGCTTGTCGCCGGCATCAGAGCGCTTCCAGGCAGGGCGAGGCCGAGTGCCTCCGCCATGATCTGCATCGTGGATGCCGTTCCGATAAACGAACAGGCACCGCAGCTCGGGCAGGCATTGCATTTCGCCCAGTCGAGCTTCTCCTCGTCGATCTCACCGCGCTCAAATTTTGCGCTGTACATGCCAAGCTGCTCCAGTGTCAGCATCTCCGGTCCCGCATTCATCGTTCCGCCCGGCACAACAACCGCCGGAATATTGACACGCGCAAGGCCGATCAGATTGCCCGGCATACCCTTGTCGCAGCTCGACAGATAGACGCCGCCGTCAAACGGTGTCGCATTCGCGTGGATCTCGATCATATTGGCGATCATCTCGCGGCTCGCAAGACTGTAGTTGATGCCGTCCGTTCCCTGGCTCTCGCCGTCACAGATGTCGGTGCAGAAATACCGCGCCCCGAAGCCCCCCGCTTCCGCAACGCCTTTCCGCACTTCCTCGACCAGCAGATTTAAGTGGCCGCTTCCCGGGTGGCTGTCCCCGTACGTACTCTCCACCATAATCTGCGGTTTTTCAAGATCCTCTTTTTTCCATCCTGTTCCAATCCGGAGCGGATCCATCTCCGGTGCAAGTTTCCGCATTTCCTGACTCTTCAGCATTTCCTTCTCCTCCCGCTGTTTTTTAGGTATTAAAAATACTCTTTCTGCTTTTCACTATAGCAATCCCTGTATTTGATTGCAAGACAAAAAAGCTGCAGTCTGCAGGGATTCCCCACAGACCGCAGCCTCTCTGAACAGCTCACAGATTTCTCTGTTTTCTGTTTGCCTGCTTCCGCAGATAATTTCCAATGCTTGTAAAACTAAGCAGCGTCACAATCAGAAAAACACCCGGGATCAGAATGATCCACCATGCCTTTGTCATCAGCGCTTTTTCCGAAAGTGACAGCATGCTGCCCCAGGAAATCACCTCCAGCGGAAGACCGATTCCCATAAAACTCAGTGTGGATTCTGCTACAATCGCACTTCGGATGTTCATAACCACCATAAACATAATAGACGAAAAAAAGTTCGGTGCCAGATGGTGCCATAAAATATAGAAAAAACTGCCTCCCATACAGCGCGACGCAATCACGTATTCACTGTTCCGGATCTGCCGTACTTCGGTCCGCACAACCTTTGCAATGCTTGTCCAGCTTGTCATTCCGATCACGGCAGAAATCGTAATCACATTGGATTTTCCCGCAGCGGCCAGAAGAAAAATGACAAGAAGAAGATTCGGCACCGACAAAAAGATCTCGGTCAGCCGCATCAGAAGCGCGTCCAGCCACGCCGGTGCACATCCGCTGACTGCGCCGAAGAGAACGGCAATCACAGTGGAAATCAGCGTAGAAAGCAGACCGATCGCCAGCGATATTCTGCCGCCGTACCAGATCATCGAGAAAATATCTCTTCCCATCGTATCGGTTCCAAACAGAAATTCCCGGCACGGCATGACGGAACAGTTTTTCAGATCCATATACGAAGGATCCTTCGTCATGATCTGCCCACAGAAAAGACAGCCCAGCACAAGAAGACCCAGAAAAAGCTCTGCTGCCACCGGCCGGTCCTGATACCATTTTTTCTTTTTTTCTGCTTCTGTTTTTTCTGCAGGCCTCTCTCCTGCAAATTGAAATAATTGTGTTTTTTCTGTCACAGCATCATTACCTCCGATGTTTCTGCCGCTTCTTTCTCCCGCATCCGCGGATCAATTCTCTCGTTGATGATCTGTGCCGCCATATTGCACAGAATCACAACGATTCCGGACATCAGGCAAAGCAGCATCAGAAGATTGTAATCTTTGTACCGTGCGCTCTCATACGCCAGCGTTCCGATACCGGGATACGAGAAAACCGTTTCTACAATATAGGTTCCCCCCAGCACATGCGGAACAGAAATGGCCATGATGCCAAGATACGACGGAATCGTATTCCGCAGGCAATGCCGGAACAGAACCGTCTTTCGTTTCAGCCCCTTGGCTCTTGCCAGAAGCACATACTCTTCCCGCACTTCATCCAGAATTTTATTGCGGATCATGTATGCGTAATACCACAAATGACTCAGCACTACGACCGTCATCGGCAGGATCAGATGACAGACACGGTCAGAAAAATCTGCCTGTTTTCCAACAGAGTAGGCACCGGAACTCGGCAGCCATTTGAGCTGCATGGAAAAAACAAGAATCAGAAGCAACGACAGCCAGAATTCCGGAATACATCCCGTGATGGTTCCCACCTTACAGATGATGCGGTCCAGCCATGTATCTTCCTTCCATGCACAGAGAATTCCAAGAAGCAGTGCGAGGGTGAAAATCAGCAGAAATCCAATGCCGCCAAGCACCAGCGTATTTCCAATTCTTCCCTCGATCACGCGCGTTACATCCATTTTATATTTGTACGAAATTCCGAAATCCCCATGCAGCGCATTGCCTGCCCAGCGGATATACTGTACGGAAATGGGATCCTTCAGTCCCAATTTTTCTTCGGCCCACGCTCTTTCTTCGGGCGTCATTTTTTCCACGCGGTCTCCGTAATATGATACCAGCGGATCTCCCGGCGCAAGCCTTGAAATATAAAATACGAGCACAGACAGCAGCAGAACACTTGCCAGAAATGCCGCTGCCTTTTTCCCATAATAAAGTACTCTGTTCCGGCTTTTCATGTCGCATCGCCTCCCTCCATCAGCACAAAATGATCTTTTTCCACTTCCCGCAGTGTTCCCGTCCGGGGAAATTCTGTATTGGAAAAATCCGGTACAGCTCTCGCTCTTTCCCTTCGCGGATCCGGAATCGGAATGGCCGCGATCAGCGCTTTTGTATACGGATGCAGCGGATTTTGAAACACGGCTCCTGCCGGACCGGTTTCCACCAGCTTTCCATGATACATCACACCTACTCTGTCACACAAAAATTCGACCATATCCAGATCGTGTGCAATGAACAGGATCGAAAAGCCATGCTCCTTCTGCAAATGGCGGAACAGATTCACAATCTGCGCCTGGATCGACGCGTCCAGCGATGCAATCGGCTCATCTGCTACCAGAAGCTCCGGCTCCATCGTCAGAGCCCGTGCAATCGCAACGCGCTGCCGCTGTCCGCCGGACAATTCTCCCGGATATTTTTTCAGATATTCCGGATCCAGCCCCACGTATTTCATCTGGAATCTGGCTTCCTCCTCATAGCTTCCCCGCAGCGGCCGGATTTTCTGCACGCGCATCGGCTCCTCAATAATGTCGCGGACCTTCATCCTCTGATTCAGACTGGAACCGGAATCCTGAAAAATCATCTGGCGTGTCGTCTGCAGCATTTTTTTATTTTTCCGGAACTGGCCTCTGTCGCAGGTATCAATCCCTTTATAATAAATCTGGCCGGCATATGGCTGATAAATATTCATCACACAGCGTGCAGCGGTAGATTTTCCGGAACCGGATTCTCCTACCAGTCCAAAAATTTCTCCTCTTCGAATCTGAAACGATACATCATCGACTGCCTTGACTGCTGTTTTCCGAGACAGTGGAAAAATATGGGTCAGATGACGCACATCCAGCAAAATCTCATGTTCCATCTGTGTTTCCTCCTATCGGCGGCACAACCTTCGGTGCTCTCTCATCCAGCAGCCATGTTGCCGCATAATGGCTGTCTGTGACCCGGAACATCGGCGGCTCCTCCTCAAAATCAATTTCCAGCGCATAAGCATTGCGGCTGGCAAAGGCATCGCCTTTCGGCGGATGGAGAAGAGACGGCGGCATTCCCGGGATAGACGGCAGGCTTTCTTTTCCCCTCGAAAACGCCGGTATGGAACGCAGCAGTCCCCACGTATACGGATGACGGGGATCATAAAAAATCTCATCCACGGTCCCGATCTCTACGATTTTTCCCGCATACATGACCGCTACCCGGTCTGCGATCCGCGCTACAACGCCAAGGTCATGTGTGACAAAGACCGTCGCCGTTCCCAGTTTTTTCTGAATTTCCCGAAGCAGGTCCAGAATCTGTGCCTGAATCGTCACATCCAGCGCTGTCGTCGGCTCATCAGCAAACAGAATTTCCGGATTGCCCGCCAGCGCAATCGCCAGTACGATCCGCTGCCGCATTCCGCCGGAAAAGTGATACGGATATGCCTTTTTCCGCTCTTCTGCCTGCTCGATTCCCACCAGCTGCATCAGTTCTGTCACTCTCTGTTCCACTTCTTCTTTTCCCATGTCTTTCTGATGCGCCCGCACTGCCTCTGCAATCTGCGCTCCGACTGTCATCGTCGGATTTAAGGAAGTCATCGGATTCTGGAAAACCATCGAGAACAGTTTTCCCCGCAGTTCCCGCATTCTTCGCTCCCCGTATCCTGCAATTTCTTCTCCATTGACCAGAATTTTTCCGTTTTTGATCTTTGCATTCTCCGGCAGCAGCTTCATAATGCTTTTGCAGAGCACACTTTTTCCGCAGCCTGACTCGCCTACAACAGCGAGCACCTCACCTGCACTCAGGGAAAAGCTGACATCGCGGACCGCCTGTACTTCCCCCTCATCCGTAAAAAAGCTGACGGAAAGATGTTCCACTTTTAATCGTTCCTTCATTCCGTTTTTCTCCTGTACAGACAAAAAGGAGGTAACCATACCTCCTTCGTCTGCTTTTTTGTTTTTATTCTTCGATTGTCCAGTCCTGAATATTCCAGAAAATACCAACGCCGTGGTGGCCCAGCACCGTGTCTTTGGAAATTCCCTGAATACCGGAATCTGCCACATAATTTGCATCAATATAACAGATGAATGCATAGGCCGGATCTTCTGCCAGTTCTTCCTGGAATTTTCCGTAATATTCTTTCCGCACTTCCGGATCGTCACTCTGGCGGGCAAGAGACAGATACTCATCTACTTTTTCATTGGAATAGCTCGAATAATTCGCCCCTTTGTCCGTGCCGAAAACTTTATATGTATGATCGTCCGCATCGAACGGGCTTCCCCAGCCGATCAGGCAGGCCATCTGTCCGCCCCAGTCCATCTGTGCCGGAATTTCTACGGTACAGTTGATTCCGGTTTCCCGGAGCTGCTGTGCTGCTGCCTGGGCAATATCAATGCGGTCCTGCTCACCGGACATCACGCTGATGACAAAACCGATTTCTTCGCCGTCCCGCTCATAGAAACCATCGCTGTTTCTGGTGCATCCGGCCGCTTCCAGAATTTCCTGTGCTTTTTCCGGATTGTAATCATAATGTTCTACGTTTTCGTTATTGTAAATGTTCCGCTGCAGCGGACTGTATGCCGCCATTCCCTCGCCAAGAAGCACAGAATCGATAATGGCCTGGCGGTCAATCGAATAACAGACGGCCGGAATGATATCCCTGTTTTTCGTCCAGTAATCATTCGCAAAGTTAAATAAGATTCCGCGGTAATCTGCCGTTGTCATGTCGTAGCAGGTAAAACCGTCTTTTTCTTTGAAATTCTGCGCATTTTTCGGGTCAAGCAGCGCCAGATCCAGTTCGCCGGATTCCAGCTGCATTGCCTGTGCATTATCATCCGGTACAATTTTGAAAATGACCTTGTCAATCTTTGGTGCACCGAGGTAATAATCTTCATTTTTTACCAGAACAATCGACTGGCCCTCGTCCCAGCTCTCCAGTTTATACGGGCCGGTTCCAACCGGTGCACGGAAGAAATCCGATTCCTGCATGTTTTCACCTTCCAGCAGGTGCTTCGGCAGGATGGCCATCGTCATGTATTCCAGGAAAGCCACGTTCGGCTCGGAAAGGCGGAAGGAAACGGTGCTGTCATCTATAACTGTAATCTCTTCTACATCCTCATAATTTGGTGCATTTTCAGATCCGTTTTCCGGATCCATGATCGCTTCGATGGTGAATTTCACATCGTCCGCCGTAAATTTTTCTCCATCATGCCATTGGATGCCGTCCCGGATATGAAAGGTGTAGGTGCAGGTTTCTGCATCGTACTCCCATTTTTCTGCCAGACCCGGAACAATGTTGTCATCCGCATCGTGTGCGGTCAGTCCGTTGAACAGCAGTAGATTAATTTCACCGTGCTCATCCATCGCCGGATTAATCCTGGTATAATCAGCAGAACCGTAAACCAGGGTCGTCTCTTCCTCCCCTGTCTGGCCGGAAGAAGCTTCCGTCTCTGTTTTCGACAAATCTGTACTGTTGCTGTTTTTCCCGCTGTCCTGACCGCATGCCGCAAGGGATGCTGCAAGAGACACCATCAGCATCAAAGATAATATTTTCTTTTTCATCCTTTTCCTCCCATTTTCAGACCGTTTTTACCCGGACTGACCGCTTTTTTGCTTTGTACTCCCATGATCTGCGCGCCTGATCCATGTACTGTTCGTTCATTATATTTGATATTTCAGGCTCTCACAAGCCGGGTGGGGGGATATTTTTTTCTTTTCTTGTAAAGTTAATCGTCTCATGCAGAGGGAGTTGCCCGTTTCTTTTTTGTTATCCTATTTTCTTTACCCTATCACATCCGTAACCGCATTCACCGCTTTCGCCACAAAGCTGATCGTCTTTTCATTGAACACTTCCCCGTCTTTTGAGATCGAAACGTGTGCGAGTCCGATCTCATCTTTCTCGCTCGCTTCGGTGCTGCCCATGAGGGTTGTCCATTTGATATGGACATCGTCGGCAGTGATGGCGTGGTCGCATATTACGATGTACTGTGCTTCATCGAACAGCGGCGAATTGGATTCCGCATAGACGATGATGTCGTTGTTTTTTTCCTGATAGACGCGCACGGTATAATTTACCAGGTCTTTTTCATCCGTAATATAGTCCTTGTTCGGCGATACGGTTTCTTCGCAGATCAGGCTTGCATCTTTTGGAATGGTATTCTTCTCTTTCGTTTTGGTCATCCCGATCATCAGCATACAGTTGCAGAGCGCTGCGATCAGAACTGCAAGCAGCAGGATTTTTATTCTATGTTTCATTGTTTTCTCTTCCTTTTCCCATGTCATAGTTTGTCACTGATGTTTCATTTCCATTATACATGATTCCCCCAAAATAAGAAACGTTAAAATACGTCCGTCCCCATAAAAGCTTTTTTGAAAAAATTTCTCAAAGAAAAAGTTTTCCATTTTGTTCCAAATATGTTATGCTATACTGTCTGTTAGGCAATTCTAACTCGATGTACTCTCGTAATAAAGGAGGAACTGCATGCCTTTAAATTTAACCGTTTTCAATCAGTTTTACGCCATCAATAAAATCTGCGGCCAGGAAAAGCAGCGTCATTATCTGGAGTCGCTTGGGTTTGTTCCCGGGGCCAGGATTTCGATTCTGTCGGAGCTTCACGGTTATTATCTCGTCATGGTGAAGGGCAGTAAAATCGGGCTGGATAAGAGTCTGGCCAAGAAAATTATTGTGTATGCCAGCTGAACCGATGGCAGGGTTCACTTTTTGCATACGCATTTAGAAAGTATGGAGTATTATGGAAAAGAACAAAAAAATCATCAAACTGTGCTATCTGCAGATCGCATTCTATGTCGTCTTTCTGACATCGCTGCTTCTGCATTTCAAGCGTGGGCTGGATCATCGCGCCTTTGCGCTTCTGATTATCCTTACGCTGCTCGGCTGCGCCTCTGCACTGACGCTTACCGATTATCTGAAAAGCCTGATCCGCCGCTCCGGCTTTGATGTCGCCGGCGTGCACGATAAAAAGTCGCTGGAAGAAAAGCTCCTCCAGCTTCAGAACGCGGACGATACACTCGATGTCGGCGTGATGATGTTTGATATGAACAATTTAAAGATGATCAACGACACGTACGGCCACGAAGAAGGCGACGTCTTTATCCAGACCTTCGCCTCCTATCTGACCCGCATTCTGACCGAGGACAGCTTTCTGGCGCGGTTCGGCGGTGATGAATTTGTCATTGTGCAGAATCATGCAACCTGGAACCAGCTGGAGCAGATGAATCTTCAGCTGCAGACGATGATCGACACCTACAACCAGACGGCGGATCACCCGCTGAGCTATGCCGTCGGATATGAGCTGAGCTGCAAAAATCATTATTATCTGATCATGGATCTGCTGCAAATGGCGGACGAAAAAATGTACCAGGACAAGCGGTATAAAAAACAGCTCCAGAAAAACGGACCTCTCGCCGCCCGCCGCAGTATGCTTGCTGAGAGCATTTCCACGGATTCTTTAAAAGAAAAAATTTTTACGCTTCTCAATAACAGAAGCGAAGAAAAGCAGTACGCCTTTCTGATGACGGATGTCGACAATTTTCATCTGATCAACGATTACTGGGGTTATGAGATGGGTACGAACATTCTGAATTTCATCCTGAAAAAGCTGGAACTCTTTCCACAGACACTCTTTGTGAACCGCTATCACTCCGATATCTTTGTCGGCATTATCGATATCACCGGGCAGGATCCGGCCGTGGTGCGGGAAAAGATTTCCGCCTATCACAAGCAGGCGATCCGCGAAGTGCTGGAATCGTACCCGCTGAATTACATGACGCTGAACACTGGCGTCTATTATCTGAATGACACGGACACACCAGCGGAGGAAGTCATCTCTCATGCCAACATTGCGCGGCGGCGTGCGAAGGAAACTTCCACCTGCGTCTTCGAATACAACGCCGAGCTTTCCAGCACAGAACAGAAGCGCGCGGAGACCATTCATTCCTTCCAGAATGCCCTTGCGAAAAAAGAATTTCAGATTTATTTCCAGCCGAAAATCAGCGGAAAAACGCAGGAAATTGCAAGCGCCGAGGTGCTGGTACGCTGGCTGCGCGAGGACGGCACGCTCTGGTTCCCGGACAGCTTTCTGCCGATTCTGGAGGAGACCGGAGAGATTGAGTCGCTCGACTATTATGTGTATAATGCTGCTTTCCAGTGGCTCGCTGACCGCCGGGAAAACGGACTTCCGCTGCTGCCGCTCTCGCTGAATGTGTCGCCGGTTCATTTCCGCAAGATCGATACGTTCACACAGCGGATCACACAGCTGCTCGATCATTATCAGATTCCTTCGAAGTACCTGGTTTTTGAGATCACAGAGACAACGTACATTCATAACATTGATGCCGTCAACCAGATGATCCGCTTTTTCCACGACCGGAATATCCGCATTTCCATGGACGATTTTGGGTCTGGATATTCGTCCTTAAATTCGCTGAAGGATATTCTGTTTGATGAAGTTAAAATTGACAAACATTTCCTCTCGGCGGGCCTCTCCGAAAAAGGAAAAATTGTGCTGGAAGAGATGTTCCATCTTTTAAAACGCACAGACAAATGGATTGTCTGCGAGGGTGTAGAGACGAAAGAGATGGTAGATTTTCTGATCGCCGAAGGATGCGACGAGCTGCAGGGATTCTATTATTATAAACCAATGGAACAGAAAAAATTTGAAGAGCTGATCGCTTGACAAAGTCCGAATTCTATACTATGGTTATCTTATCCGGTAGTTACTACCGATTCAATTCTGTTATGAACTTTGTTGGGAGGTATGCATGATGTATTCCATGAAAGAAGCCTGCATCCAGACAGGCATGTCGTATGAAACCCTGAAATTTTACTGCAAAGAAGGCCTCGTCCCGAACGTAAAACGCGACAGCCACAATTACCGCGTTTTCGACGACCGCGACATCAAATGGATCCAGAGCCTCGGCTGCCTGAAGCGCTGCGGCATGACGCTGGCGGAAATGAAAGAATATCTCGCCTACTGCCTCGAAGGTCCATCCTCCATTCCGGAGCGTAAAGAAATTCTCGCGGTAAAAAAAGAAGCGCTGCTCGCATCGATGGAAAAACTGCAGAAAGCCATCGATTATATCGACTGGAAACAGAATTTTTACGATGATGTCCTGTCGGGAAAAATCGAATATCACAGCAATCTGATTTCCGATGAAGAGATTGCACAGAAGGCACAGTAGTCCTTCCTATCCTATGCAAAAAACGGCGCCGATCTTTTTACAGATCAGTGCCGTTTTCTCATTTTTTCTCTTCTTTCCTCCACCGTCTCCATGTGTCGTCTGCGGAGCTGTTCATTTACTTCGGCTACGGTCCGCATACTCTGTCCGAAATCGACGATGTGCCACAGGATTTTTGCTCCCAGGATAAAGGATCCGTAGATGGCTGCATCCAGCGGGCCGTACCAGAAATCCCAGTAATGTGCCAGCGGCAGCAATGTGATTTCCAGCAGGCAGGTATGTAACTCTGTTGAATTTATCTCGTCAATCATGTCATCATCTCGTCACGTAAGTGACGTGATTAATTTTCTCGAATATTATATGTTTTTCCGTCTCAGATCCGATCCAGCACTTCCCCAATATCCCCTTTAATGCACACCGCTCTGTCACGGATCAGATCCGGGACACGCATATCGCTGGTGTTGATGCAGACATAAAGATTATCTTTATCTTCTGCTGTCATGCTGAAAAATGGATATTTGATGATTCCCGGCGTGTTGTATCCCACGCCGAGTTCCAGATACAGGATATGGCCTCTGTTGTGACGAAGCAGGAAATCGATGCGTCGGCTGGATGCCTCATGCCAGCCTTTATCTTCCACAAACGTGTCATCCGCGCGCAGATTCATGCTCATCGGTTTTCCGCAGTGTGGGCAGTACGGCACCAGTTCGGATGGGATCCGCATGCTCAGGTTTCCGTTCTCCGGCGGAACAAGGCTTCCGTCTTCCGGGATCTGATACCCCTGGGCAAGCAGCATCTTTCGAATGATTTCTTCATTGTCATACTTTTCCTTGCAGCACGGCTCAGAGCACTGAAACAGGCCGTAATCTCCCTGCGTGTAAAACAAACGGTTTTTATCAAATCCGGCTTTCTGGAAGCAGTGGTCTACATTTGTGGTGATGACAAAATAGCTCTTATTTTTCATCAGGCTGAGCAGTTTCTGGTAAACCGGTTTTGGCGCGTCCTGATAACGGTTGATGTAAATGTATCTGCTCCAGTACGCCCAGTATTCTTCCAGCGTATCGTAAGGGTAGAAGCCGCCAGAATACATATCGTGGAAACCGTATTTCTGTTCAAAATCTGCAAAATATTTCCGGAACCGCTCACCGCTGTAGGTAAATCCGGCCGATGTCGAAAGCCCAGCCCCGGCTCCTATTAAAATCGTGTTTTTTTCCTGCAGTGCGGTGCGAAAACGCTCCATCTTTTTTTCAAATTCTCTTTCTTTCCAACTTTCAAACATCACAAATTCACCTCTTCTTTTCTTTCTGCTTTTGTTCCCCATTCTTCAGCGATTACTTTTCTCCCAGCAGCTCCTCATAAATCTCCCGGTCGCGGTCCTTGAACACGTTGAAAATGACCTTCTCCACGCTCGTCTCTTTCTGCGCCAGAAACTCTTTCACCGTCGCAACGGCAATCTCCGCTGCTTTCTCGTTCGGAAAATGAAATTCTCCAGTGGAAATGCAGCAGAACGCCACGCTTTTCAGTCCGTTCTCCGCCGCAAGTGACAGGCACGACCGATAGCAGTCCGCCAGCTGCCGGCAGTGTGTTTCCGTCAGATGGCCGCCCACAATCGGTCCAACCGTGTGGAGCACATAGCGGCACGGCAGATTATACGCCGGCGTGATTTTCGCCTGCCCCGTCGGCTCCGCATGGCCCTGCGCTTCCATCATCTCCTCGCAGTACAGCCGAAGCTGCACACCCGCAAACGTATGGATGCAGTTGTCAATGCACCGGTGATTCGGCACGTAACAGCCAGTCATCCCGCTGTTCGCCGCATTCACAATCGCATCGCACCGGAGCGCGGTGATATCGCCCTGCCAGAGATACAGCCCCTGCTGCACCGGCGTAAGGTCGTCGACATTCGTCACGCCCTTTTTTGCCGTCTCCTCCTGCAGATACGCATCCTGAATGTTCAGAAATTCTGCACTGCTCTTTTTCACCATGCGCACATTCATCAGCCCCCGCAGAAGCTGTCTCTGCCCGGTGCTGTCAGACGGAATCTGCATTCCGCGGTACTCCCGGCTCTCTTCCAGCAATGACTGGATCAGAAAATTTCTTCGTTCACTCTGGTTCATGTTATTCCCTCATTTCCATCGTTTCTATAGACTTTATCTTATCACTATTCCCATAAAATCTGTAGCTAAAATAAGGGGACTACTGCCCTCTTTTGCGAATCGTTCCTCTCGGACACGTCTCCGCGCATCGGCCGCAGTGCAGGCACTGGTGCTGGTCGATGACGGCCGGGATGCGGCTGATGTCGAAGTATTCTCCCTCGGCCTCGTACACGCGGAACACCTCAAGTGCCGCGCGTGTATCGCCGGGATAAATTTTCTGCATGTATGGATTTTTTCCGAAAATTTCATCCAGCTTTTCACTGTGGATGTTCTGGATTCTGCCGCGGAGAGAGACTGCTTTTTTATCTTTCGTCGCAGAAATTGCCACATAGCCCTGCTCCATGAGCTGTGCATAAAAGGCTTTTCCTTTTGCCGTCAGAAAATACACTCCTTTCTTGTCCCACAGCATCATATCGATCACACGGGTCTGTGGATGACCGTCTGCACCGATCGTTGCCATCGTGGTTGAGTGCATCTCCTCTACTAACATCTTCAGATAATCATTTCTCTCCATAGCGGCAGATTCCTTTCTCTTTTTACTTCAAATTCATAGCGACAGATTAAAACTCGTACGGCGGGTTTCCGGAAAAGTCTGCGATTACACCGTGTGCATTGTTCAGATAGAATACCTCGAAAATCGGGTTGTCAGCGGTTTGGTACTGGCCTTTTACAATCGGATTTCCCATGCACATTTCTTTTGCAGCCATATTGTTTTCAAATACAGCTTTTCCGTTCAGACGGATCCATGCATAGGATGGGCTGGAAGTGGAAATTTCAATTTCCGGATTTGCCAGCATATCTTTATAAACATCTTTTGTGTTGTTGGTACAAAACCACAGTTTTCCTTCCATTTCGCCAATAAACATAAACGGACGGCATTTTGCTTTTCCATCGCGTCCTACAGTTGCTAAATACTGTACTGGGTTTTCTTTTAAGAATTCTACTACTTTACTCATGATGATGTCCTCCATTTTCGTTTTTTGATTTTGTTTTTGAGCTTGTTTCTTATGATTTGGTTTCGGCCTTTTTCGAATGCGCTCCAGACCTTTTTTCTCGAAAGGATTGCTTTTTTCTTTCGATGGCTTTATAATAAGCCCAAAGCGTCTTAACGTAAAGTAAGCACAATATTATGCTGTAGTTACCAAAAGGAAACTATTGTGTAAATACAAGGTTTTCCGTGCTTACTTTTACAAGAAAATCTTTATGAAATGGAGGTTTTTTATGTCAGTTTCTGAAAAAAACGCAATATCTTTAGCCGATCTCCCGGCCTGCCCGGTAGAGACTACCTTAACCTTAATCAGTGATAAATGGAAAGTCCTGATTCTCCGTGATCTGATGCCGGGCACCAAACGTTTTGGCGAACTAAAAAAATCCATCGGTCACGTTTCCCAGAAGGTTCTGACGAGCCAGCTCCGTCAGATGGAACAGAGCGGGCTCGTCAGCCGTAAAGTTTATGCAGAAGTTCCGCCGCGGGTAGAATATACCCTCAC
>ONZX01000777.1_pt1 | contig 18869 bp, 18 predicted proteins | sample 1671831 | NCBI WGS metagenome assembly ONZX01 (sample SAMN06348197, study PRJEB24527) | human gut metagenome | reverse complement strand
ATCTACACTCTTTCCCTACACGACGCTCTTCCGATCTAAAGACAGAAATGCCGTACTTAAATTAAGTGAGTTTTTGAAAAATGACAGCGAAAAACAAAAGCTTGAAAAAGCAGAGTCTGTAAATGAGCGCAGTTTTGAGATATGGAATGATGAAAAGTTTATAAAAGGTGACAGTGAGAACAAAAGTAAGAATGAAAACAGAGGCAGAGGAAAAAGGATACTAAAAAATCTTGGGCTTGATTTTTCGGATTTGAATGTATATGAAACACCGGAACCTTTTGTTAGTTATACATTTGACAGACTGGTTCCGCAAAATGTACTTATTATTGAAAATAAAGATACATTTTATACTATTAGAAAATACATGCAGGATAACGGAAAGAATGTGATATTAGGTGAAAAATTTGGAACAATTATTTATGGTTCAGGTAAAAAAGTCATAGCTTCATTCAGGGATTTTGAATATACAGCCGAGAAATATCTTGCGCATAGAAAAAATAAATTTTTATATTTTGGGGATATGGACTACGAGGGGATAGGCATTTATGAAAAACTTGTGGAAATTTTTAAGGAAAAAAGCACAGAGGGTATAATTGCTGAAAAAATGATGGTCGAACCATTTAAGGAAGCATACATAAGAATGTATGAAAAGGCTGAAAGGGTTGGAATGGACAGACTTCCGGTTACAAAAGAAAAACAGAACAGAAATATTGGTCAGACATTTGCTTCATATTTTGGAAGTGAAATGTGGGAAAACTTTGAAAATCTTCTGATGACTGAGAAATATATTCCGCAGGAGATAATAAATATTTGGGATTTTGAATAATTTTTTAAATTCGTAACATATGTTACGGATTTTTTTATGGTATTACTGTATTATAGTCAATGTCAAAAGAAAAACTAAAAGTTTGTGTTACAATATATATAAGAAAGGAAAAATATGGAAAATAAAATGTTTTGTTTTCAATGTGAACAGACAGCGGGCTGTTCGGGATGTACAGGAAATGCAGGAGTATGTGGAAAAACAGCAGAAACAGCAAATCTTCAGGATGAACTTACCGGGGCATTGATAGGTCTTGCAAAAGCATGCGAAAGTAATCCACATGATGAGAGTGTTACGGATATTATTGTAGAAGGACTGTTTACAACAATAACAAATGTCAATTTTAATGATGAAACTATCAGAAAAATTACAGAAAAAGTCAGAAAAAAGAAATATGAGGTTGTTCCAAATTGCAGCGTATGTACAGCAAAGTGTGGGAACACGGATGATTATGATGTTACAAAAATCTGGAATGAACAGGAGGATATACGTTCACTTAAATCACTTATTCTTTTTGGTATAAGGGGTATGGCGGCATATGCATATCATGCAAATGTACTTGGCTATAGAGATAATACGGTGAATGATTTCTTTATAAAAACATTGTGCATACTAGGCTATGACTTAAATAAGGATGATCTTCTTCCTGTTGTTATGGAAGTTGGAGAAGTAAATCTCAAATGTATGGAACTGCTCGATAAAGCAAATACTGAAACTTATGGAACACCGACACCGGTAAAAGTTCCTCTTACAGTTGAGAAAGGTCCGTTTATCGTGATTACCGGACATGATTTGTATGATCTTAAACAGTTGTTGGAACAGACAAAAGACAAGGGAATAAATATTTATACGCATGGTGAGATGCTTCCGGCTCATGCATATCCTGAATTAAAGAAATATTCTCATCTTAAAGGAAATTTTGGAACTGCATGGCAAAATCAGCAGAAGGAATTTGAAAATATTCCGGCACCGGTATTATTTACAACAAACTGCCTTATGCCTGTTAAAGAAAGCTATTCCGACAGAGTATTTACAACGGAAGTGGTATCATATCCTGAGATGGTTCATATTGGTGTGGATAAAGAGTTTACACCTGTTATCGAAAAGGCACTTGAATTGGGTGGTTACGATGAAGATAAAAGTTTTACCGGCATAAACGGCGGTCATGAAGTGATGACAGGATTTGCACATGGAACTGTCTTGTCTGTTGCTGACAAAGTTATTGAAGCTGTCAAGAATGGAGATATAAAGCATTTCTTCCTTGTGGGAGGATGCGATGGAGCAAGAACGGGGAGAAATTATTACACAGAATTTGTTAAGCAGACTCCGAAAGATTCTGTTATACTTACATTAGCATGTGGAAAATACAGATTTAACGATATTGATTTAGGTGAGATTGCAGGACTTCCAAGAATTATGGATATGGGACAGTGTAATGATGCTTTCAGTGCTATAAAAGTTGCGACAGCTCTTGCTGATGCGTTTGAATGTTCGGTAAATGAACTTCCGCTATCTATCGTACTTTCGTGGTATGAGCAGAAAGCGGTGTGTATTTTACTTACACTTCTTCATCTTGGAATAAAGAATATACATTTAGGACCAACACTTCCGGCATTTGTATCGCAGGGTGTGCTTGATATTCTTGTTGAAAATTTTGGAATTTCACCTATAGGTTCACCGGAGGAAGATTTGAAAAAATTCCTCAAATAGGAGACGAATATAAGAGGCAGATATATGGATAAAGATGAGAATGGCAAGATAATACAGGCTTTGAGTAAATCCGCACTTTGCAAAGGATTTACGCAGGATGAACTTCTTTGTTTATTAGAAGAAAATAGTACAGAGATAAAAAAATACGAGAAAGGAAGTTTTGTATTTGAAGAGGGTGACGTACCTGAAAGGCTTTATGTGATGGTACACGGCTATGTCGAAGTTTCAAAACTGACTTTTTCGGGGAAGAAGATTTTGATAACAACCATTGAAAATCCCGGAGACATGTTTGCGGAAGTTTATATGTTTATGGGGAAAAGCAAGTATGACATGTCGGCACAGGCTGGCGAAGAGTCGTTGATACTAAGTATTTCGAGTGATTTTTTTGAAAATATATCGTATAATACTAATGCTTTAGTTGCGGAAAAGATAAGAAAAAATCTAATGGGTATATTTGCAATGAAGGCGTATAATCTAAGCGGCAAGGTAAGACTGCTTGGCTGTGGCAGCATAAGGGAAAAAATTTCACTTTATCTTATTGAAAATCAGACACCGTCAGGTGAGATAGCAAAAAATCCTTCAAGGGAGGAACTTGCAGATTATCTCAATGTGACAAGACCGTCTCTTTCAAGAGAACTTGGAAATATGGAAAAGGAAGGCATAATCAGGCTTGAGGGCAGAAAGATAATTATTGTGTCGCAGGAAAAGCTTGAAGAATATTTATAAAAATCTGAGAACATCAAAAATTTTAATTTAAAATAAAAAATTGGAGGAATAAAATTATGGCAGAGCTTATGAAAAACATTGAAAAATCAAAGGTACTTACACTTAAGGATGAGATTTCCTATGCAGACGGACAGGTTGTGAGCAAAACACTTGTACAAAATGATGCGGTAAGTGAGACATTGTTTGCGTTTGAGAAAGGTGAGGAAATAAGCACACATGAATCTGGCGGAGATGCGTTTGTTACATGTCTTGACGGAGTTGGACTTATAACTGTTGACGGAGTTGACTACGAACTTAAAGAGGGACAGTCGATTGTTATGCCGGCAAAGCATCCTCATGCAGTAAAGGGAAAAGAAAGATTTAAGATGCTTCTGGTTGTTGTTTTTTAAGATTTTTGTAAGAAAGGAAAAATAATATGATACGCAAGATAGTTCATATAGATGAAGAAAAATGTAACGGTTGTGGTGCGTGTGCTAATGCATGCCACGAGGATGCGATTGCCATGATTGACGGAAAGGCAAGGCTGATTAAAGATGATTATTGTGATGGTCTTGGAGACTGTCTGCCTGCATGTCCTATGGATGCAATTAAAATTATAGAGCGTGAGGCAAATGAATATGATGAGGCGGCTGTTAAGGCTAGGATTGCCGCAAAAAAAATGGCTGAGAATGCCAAAAAGAACGGTGCACCTGTTCATGTCTGTCCGGGCAGCATGGCAAGAAGCTTACAGCATGTACAGACAGAAAATGCTAAAGAAAATGACTGCAGTAATGCAGATACAGGAAACGGCAACTGGAAACTTGTAAGCAGATTAAGCCAGTGGCCGGTTCAGATAAAACTTGTTCCGACATCTGCACCGTATTTTGATGGAGCCAATCTTTTGGTGGCAGCAGATTGTACAGCGTATGCCTATGCAAATTTTCATGAGGATTTTATCAAAAATCACATTACGCTTGTCGGATGTCCTAAACTTGATGATATTGATTACAGTGAGAAGCTTACTGAGATAATTAAGAATAACGACATAAAGAGCGTGAAAATAGTCCGTATGGAAGTTCCATGCTGCGGAGGTCTGCAAAATGCAGTTGTAAATGCTTTAAAGAACAGTGGTAAGATGATTCCGTGGCAGGTTGTGACGATTTCATGTGACGGAAAAATTTTAGAAAGCTTATAAGATATTTTATGGATTCGGGTTTTGGCAGGGGAAAATGCCGGAACCCGAATTTGTTCATTATTGATAAATTTTTCTCAATAATGTTATTGACAACTATTCTCGATTAGATTATACTAACGCATGGATAAATGATAATCAACAAAAGAGATTAAGAAAGAGGATGATATGATGCCATTATCAATGATAGCTGAAGGACAGCCTAGCGTAATAAAAAAAATAGGCGGTAAAGAAGAAACACGCAGATTTTTAGAAAACCTTGGTTTTGTTGTGGGTGGAACAGTTACTGTTATTTCACAGATTGGTGGAAATATGATAGTAAATGTCAAGGATGCCAGAGTTGCCATCGGTAAAGATATGGCAAATAAGATCATGGTCTAGAAAGGGGAAAATGATGAAAACATTGAAGGAAGTTAAATGTGGCGAAACTGTAAAAGTTACAAAACTTACAGGAGTAGGAGCGGTAAAGAGACGCATCATGGACATGGGAATTACCAAAGGTACTGATGTCCTTGTAAGAAAAGTCGCACCACTTGGTGATCCTATTGAAGTGACAGTAAGAGGTTATGAGCTTTCACTGAGAAAAGCAGATGCAGAAATGATTGAAGTTGAGTAATTTTAAGGCTCAAATTTTTTTTGGTCACGGGTTAGCTTGTACTAATTACAGCAAGTGAATACAAATTTGGTATAGGCAGTCAAAACCAAATGTAGTAGTAAATAATTTTGGCACATATATGGTTGATGGATTATACATTATACATATAGAATTATATGTGCGGATTGGAGAGAAAAAATGTCAATTAAAATTGCATTAGCAGGTAATCCTAACTGCGGAAAAACAACATTATTTAATGCACTGACAGGTTCAAACCAGTATGTAGGTAACTGGCCTGGTGTTACAGTGGAAAAGAAAGAGGGAAGATTAAAGGGAAACAAAGACGTGACAGTAGTCGATCTTCCCGGTATTTACTCATTATCCCCATATACTCTTGAGGAGGTTGTTTCAAGAAATTATCTTATTGATGAGAAACCTGAAGTTATCTTGAACATCATCGATGGAACAAACCTTGAAAGAAACCTTTATCTTACAACACAGCTTACAGAACTTGGAATTCCTGTTTTAATAGCTGTAAACATGATGGACATTGTTCGTAAGAACGGTGACCAGATAAATATTAAGAAACTTGCAGAGGAAACAGGCTGTAAGACAGTTGAGATTTCAGCTCTTAAGGGCGAAGGAATCGTTGAAGCAGCAAATGAGGCTGTTAAACTTGCAGGTACAAAGAAAGCAGCTCCAAAACATTCATTTGATGCAAAAGTAGAACGTGCACTTGATGATATTACGAGCATCGCACTTGGTTCAGTGGATGAATCGCAGAAACGTTGGTTTGCAATAAAACTTTTTGAAAACGATGAAAAAGTTGCAGAAAAGTTAAATCTGTCGTCAAATATTCTTAAAGAAATTTCTGAGGTGAACAAAGCAGTTGAAGATGAGCTTGATGACGATACAGAGAGTATTATCACAAATGAGAGATATACATTTATTACATCTATCATCAAAGACTGCATTAAGAAGAAATCAGCAGGAAAACTTACAACATCAGATAAGATTGATAAGATTGTTACAAACAGAATTCTTGCACTTCCTATTTTCGCAGCTATTATGTTTGTAGTTTATTACATAGCAGTATCATCACTCGGTGGAATCGTTACAGACTGGACAAATGATACGCTTGTAGGTGAGTGGATTCAGCCCGCAGTAAAGGGATTTTTGGAAAATGTCGGTGCAGCAGACTGGCTTGTATCACTTGTAGGTGATGGTATTATCGGAGGTCTTGGTGCTCCTATCGGATTCGCACCTCAGATGGCTATTGTATTCTTCTTCCTCTCACTTCTTGAGGATTGCGGATACATGGCAAGAATCGCATTCATTATGGATAGAATTTTCCGTAAGTTTGGTCTTTCAGGAAAGAGTTTCATACCATTCCTTATCGGTTCAGGATGTGGTGTTCCGGGAATTATGGCAACACGTACAATTGAAAATGACAAAGATCGTCGTATGACAATTATGACAACAACATTTATTCCTTGTGGCGCAAAACTTCCTGTTATTGCACTTATCGCAGGATATTTGTTAAACGGATGCTGGTGGCTTGCACCACTTATGTATTTCGCAGGTATTATCGTAGTTATTGTTTCTTGTATTATTTTAAAGAAAACATCACTTTTTGCAGGTGATCCGGCACCATTCGTTATGGAGCTTCCACAGTACCATATTCCTTCGCTTAAAGGCGTACTTCTTCATGTATGGGAGAGAGTATGGGCATTCCTTAAGAAAGCGGGAACAATCCTCTTCCTTTGCTGTGCAGTTATGTGGTTCCTCGGAACATTCGGTATCCAGAACGGAACATTCGGTATGGTAGATACAGAATCTTGTTTCCTTGCTTCAATCGGTGGAGCTATCGCTTGGATTTTCAAGCCACTCGGATTTGGAACATGGCAGGCAGTTGCATCATCACTTTCAGGATTTGTTGCAAAAGAGGGTATCGTATCAACAATGGGTGTGCTCAGCGGACTTGGCGAAGTAGAAGAATATGCAGCATCAATGCATGATCAGTTTGCACAGTTCTTCCCAACAGGAATCGCAGCAGTATCATTCCTTATGTTCAACCTTTTCGATTCACCTTGTCTTGCAGCTATCTCAACAATGGCAAGAGAGATGAAATCAAAGAAATTTGTAGTATTTGCACTTATATTCCAGAATGTATTAGCATATTGCATAGCACTTATGGTATATCAGATTGGCGGACTTATCACAGGTTCAGTAGCATTCGGACCTGCAACAGTAGTAGCATTTATCGTAGCAATAGTAATACTTTACTTCCTTTTTCGTCCGGACCCAAACAAGAAGAGGGAATATAAGACAGCAGCAGGAGAAGCTTAAAAATAACATAAAGTGATTTTTAGATAAGCGGAGTTTTTACAATGCATACTAATTTAGAAGTTAAACCGGTTGATGTGGTTATCTTAATTGTTCTTGCAATTATGTTTGTGTTAGCGATAAAGATAATAATAGGTTTTTTTAAAGAAAAATAGACAGTTAACAACAAAGAGATGAGAGGTGGGGAATCATACTATGGCGATGGCAGTGATGGAACAAAAGAGAAAGATACAGGAATCACAGAATTATCAGCGTACAAAAATGCAGAAAGATATGGTGATACAACGTCTTAAAGATGATGGGTGTCGTATAACAAAGCAGCGTCTTATGTTACTTGACATTATATTGGAAGAAGACTGCTCATGCTGCAAAGAGATATATTACAAGGCGGCAAAACAGGACGGCAGGATAGGCACTGCCACCGTATATAGAATGGTTAACAAACTTGAGGAAATCGGGGCTATCAGTAGAAAAAATATGTATAAGATAGCCTGCGGTTCCGGGTGTGAAGTTGAAAATGCCTGCACTATTGAGTTTGATGATGATACGGTTGTTGAGTTGTCAGCAAAAAAATGGCATCAGGTTATAAAGGCGGGACTTGCGGCATGCGGTTATCCAACTGATTTAAATGTGCGCAGTGTTATTGCAAAATCATGCCAGTGCGGAAAGTAGAAAGTAAAAAGGATGCAGTTTTGTCTTTACAAGATTGCATTCTTTTTGTTTTTTATTTTTATATTTAAGCAGTTGTTTCTTAATATAAAATATTTATTTTCTGAATTTCTGTGGAGAAATTCCCTTTATTTTTTTGAATTGTCTCGAAAAATGTTCAAGGTTTTCATAACCGCAAGTGGCTGCAATTTCAGAGATAGAGCTGTTGCTTCCCTGCAAAAGTCTTGCAGAATGTTCTATTCTTGCTTTTATAATGTCCTGGTGAACTGATATTCCAAATAGTTTTTTATAGGTATGCTGAAAATAAGATGTGCTTAATCCAAGTTTATCTGCAATTTCGTCTGCACCGGAGGGGACATATTCATAATTGTAAATATGTTGTCTTAACTCTGAGAATTCGTCAAAATACTTGTCAAAAGCAGAACCGGAATTTAGTGTAGTCCTGTAAATATCGCTGAATTTATGAAAAAGAGTTTCGGCTTTGCTGCTCATAATATATTCATGCTGATCGCCTTCATTAAAATATTCTATAAATAAATCGGCAATCATATCGGTTATTATCTTCGGAGTTGAAAGTGTGATAGGTGTATTAAAAGGAATTTCAAGTTTCTCAAAAAAATTGTCATAATTGTCAAAGTCAAAATGAATCCAGTCATTTATAAAACAGTCATCAGAATTTTCTGATTTAATATGCCTGTAAATCTGAGGTTTATTCTTTTCGTATAAGATAAAAGTATTTTCGGGAACTTTTGTGTAATGCCCGTCTTTCATTATTTCAGTTGGCCTGCGCAGATACAATAATAAATAATCACCTGAGCCGGTTGGACGTTCTACACAAAAGCCGGGACAATTTTGAAAATGGTATCCTATTAATTTTATTTTAATCATAACCTATCCTCCGAAACACAAAAATTAAATCTGGAAAGTATACATTAAGTTGTCACAATTTAATACTTAACGTCTTTTTTATTATAAAATAAAAAGCGAAAAAAATCAAATATATGACAACTAATATCATGGACTTGCGTATAAAAAGTTTATATAATCATACTTATCAAATTAAATACAAATGCACTGTTGTTGTATAAAATGCCGAAAAAACTTCCTCTCGTAAACTGTTTTTATTTTGGTAAAGTACAATATATGTGCATTGTATTTAAAATTTAAATATAACTAAAAAGTTCAAATGTTATGTTGTTTTGGAGAAACAATACAAATTTAAAAGAAAAGAGGATGTGTATGAGATTAAGTAAGAAGAAAATTTTGGCATTATGCATGAGTGGTGCACTCATCTTGTCTTCAGTACCAGGTGTGTATATGGAGAGTACTGCGGCAAATAAAAGCAGTGTAGCTGTCGTAAAGTTAAGTGAAACAAACTTAAAACTTGTAAAAGGTAAACAAAAAAAGATAAAAGTTACAGTGAAAAATGTAAGCAAACTTAAAAAGGTTACATTTAAGAGTAAAAATAAAAAAATTGCATCTGTAACTTCAAAAGGTGTTGTAAAGGCCGTAAAAGCGGGCAGTACAAAGATTGAAGTTACGGTACGCTATATTCCGAAAAATTCGCAAAAAGTCAGTAAAAAAACATTGAAATGTACAGTGAAAGTTTCAAAACCTGAAGACACAACAGATGTGTTACCGGATGCAGAGGCACAGCCTACAGCTACACCTGTACCGGCAGTTTACGGAGAGGCAGGAAAAGTCAGTGAATATAGTAAAGAAAAAAGTAATTATTCATTGAGCGTTGATGCTTCTGATAAAGTACATGATATAAGTGATATATTATATGGAATATTTATAGAAGATATTAATTTTGCCGCTGACGGAGGCTTGTATGCTGAGATGGTTCAGAATCGCTCATTTGAATTTACAAAACTTGCCTCAGACAACGAAAAACATGCTTGGAACAATGTCGGTGATGTAACTGCAAATGTGGTTAAGGATGATAAGACAGGCTGTCTTAATGTAAACAATCCAAATTATATGGTTATTGAGAATAAATCCGATGAAGAAGCCGGTATTGCGAATAAGGGATTTCTTGACGGCATGTCAATAAAAAAGAATGCAGGATATGATTTTTCTGTTTATGCAAAAGGAATTGACGGCTACACAGGTTCTTTAAATGTAAAAATCATGAATGGCAAAGAGGTTGCCGGCAGTGGTACTATTGAAAAGGTGACAAGTGACTGGAAAAAATATGAACTTAAACTTGACTCAAATGTCACATCAAACAGAAATGTAAAATTACAGGTTACAATTCCTAAAGGAAAGATTGCGGTGGATATGGTATCACTGTTCCCACAGGATACATACAAGGGAAGAAAGAATGGTCTTAGAAAAGATCTTGCACAAAAACTTGAAGAACTTCATCCGGGATTTTTGAGATTTCCGGGAGGATGTGTAGTTGAGGGTGCAACTATTGAGACGAGATACAACTGGAAAGATTCCATCGGTGCAGATGCAAGCGGACAGCCGTTTGAATTTAACGGTACATACGGTGATGTTGCAGCAAGAAAACAGGGACAAAACATATGGACTGATGAGTGGGCAACCAATGACCAGAATCCATCATTTATGACATATGGTCTTGGATTTTATGAGTATTTCCAGCTTGCTGAGGATATAGGAGCAATAGGAGTACCTGTTATCAACTGTGGAAAATGCTGTATGGGTCAGTCGAACGGAAACGGTCCTGCACTTGATTCTGCTGAATTCAAACAGTACATTCAGGATGCACTTGACCTTGTTGAGTTTTGTCGTGGAGATAAAACTACAAAATGGGGTAAAATAAGAATTGCAATGGGACATGAGGAACCGTTTGAACTCAAATATATCGGTATCGGAAATGAACAGTGGGGTGATGATTTCTTTAAACATTATGAAGCGTTTGTAGATGCATTCAATGACGCAAAGAAAACAAATCCGGTACTTTACGGTGATATTGAACTTATGTTTACGGCAGGTGTCGATGACGGAGACAGTGGAAAAGATATTTACATGCAGGCATATAATGAAGCTGCAAAATGGCTTAAAGAACATCCTGACAAGACAATAAATGATTTTGCGGGTGCTATCGACCATCATTATTACAATGAACCAAGCTGGTTCTTGACACATACTGATTATTATGACGAAAAGAATTACAGCAGAGATACTGACAATATGACCACATCAACATATGGCGGAGGAATGAATGTATTTCTCGGAGAATATGCGGCACAGTCAAATACATGGAAGGCGGCACTTTCGGAGGCCGCATATATGACGGGACTTGAGAGAAACGGAGACATAGTTAAGATGGCGGCATATGCACCGTTGTTTGGAAATCTCACGGCACTTCACTGGTCACCTGACCTTATATGGTTCAATAATAATACGGTTACAAGTTCAGTTAACTATTATGTACAAAAGATATTTGCAAAAAATGCAGGAACTACTCTGTTGAAGTCAGATATGACAGGAGCAACGGTGACATCGAAACCACTCGGTGGAAAAGTTGGTGTAGGTACATGGAACACGGCAGCAAAATTTGATAATGTAAAGGTAGTATCAAAAGATACAGGAAAGATTTTAGGAAAAGAGACATTTACAAAAGCAGCAAACTTTTCAAAATACTGGGAGCAGGCTACAGATGGTGTATGGTCAGTGAAAAACGGAAAGCTTGTACAGTCATCGGATGTGACAAATACAATTACATATGGAAATCAGGGAAGTGTTGCATATTTTGGAAACGGTTCATGGAAGAATTATACATATACTGTTGAGGCTACAAAGATTTCAGGTCAGGAAGGTTTTATGATTCCGTTTTCAGTGGGTGATAAAAATGAAAATTATTTCTGGAATATTGGCGGATGGAATAATACTGTATCATGTTTACAGAAAGTGTCAGGAGGTTCAAAATCCGGACAGCTTGCAGGTACGGTTACAAGCTGTACTATCGCTGATGATGTGAAATACAATATAAAAATAGAAGTAAAGGACAGAAACGTAAAATGTTATCTTGATGGATTACTCTATGTAGACTATACTATACCTGAGACAGAAGGAAGCGAGAGTTATCAGGTTGTAAGTACGGACAAGACAGAAGATGTCATTGTAAAACTTGTAAATGTAACAGGCGCAGACAAAACATTTGCTGTTGATATTGCAAATGCAGGAGAAATATCCGACGAGGCAGATGTGGATGTAGTTGCAGGGAACAGTGAGACAGATGATAATATTCTCGGAAAAGAAGAAGTTGTTACATTAAAGAGTGACAAGGTAAGCGGAATAAAGGATAAATTTAACTATACGGTTCCTAAATATTCTGTAACTGTTCTGCGTATTAAGCATAACGGCAACAACTAAAAACAAATTTATAAAAAAATAGGAGAATTTTATGAATTATCGTAATGTTGGAAAATCAGGTCTTAAAGTAAGTGAGATTGAAAAGATTCTTGATTTTAAAAAGTTTGAAAGACATGTAGGTTAGAGTGCTCTTTTGTGAAACAAAGAGTATGATATTGAGAAACAGTTTCAAGAAAAGACAAAATAGACTTTTGTTGATTAAAATTTATCAATAAAGCATAATTAGTTTTGTCGTACCGTGTTTCCTGTTATATAATGTCACAAAAGGCAAAATTAAGGAGGAAATTATTATGTTAGATTGTTTAAAAGCTATTAATTGGAAAAAGACAGGTTTATTTGCAGCAGGAGTTGCATTTGGTACAGCAGGAATCAAGATTCTTTCAAGTGATGATGCAAAGAATGTATATTCAAATTGTACAGCAGCAGTTCTTCGTGCAAAAGACTGTGTTATGAACGTTGTATCAACAGTACAGGAAAATGCAGAAGATATTTATGCTGAGGCAGTAGAAATCAACGAGGAAAGAGCTGCAAAAAAAGAATGCTTTGAAGATGAAGCAGAAGATTTTGAAGAAGTTGATGATGAAGCAGAAAGTGCAGACGCAGAGGCAGCAGCAGACGCAGAGTAGTTAACAGGTTTGAAAGTGCAGATTGTGAGATACATATTGCACAAAGTTTATCAATTAGATAATAATCTGACATATATTTATACAAGACATCTGATTTTTCAGGTGTCTTGTTTTAGGTATATGGCAGTAAGATGATTCTAATTGAAGTTAAATCAGTAGTACGGAAATGGGGGACAAAAATGAAGTTTTCTATTAAGCATGAAATAAAAGGCAGAATAAGAGTTCATTTACATCAGACCAGAATGTCCTTTGAACAGGCAGACACATTATTATATTATCTTACAAATAATCAGTATGTTACAAATGCAAAGGTATTTGAAAGAACATGTGACGCTATTGTATATTTTGTCGGAGATAGAGAAAATATTATAGATGCGTTGAAAAAATTTGTTTATGAAAATGTTGACGTGCCGGCAGCAGTATTAGAAACATCAGGAAGAGGACTTAACAATACATATCAGAGAAAAATGGTTGAAAAAGTCGTTTACAGATATGCAAGAAAGATATTACTTCCTTATCCGGTGAGAGCTGTCTATACTACGGCAATGTCATTAAAATATATTTACAAAGGCGTAAAGACTTTGCTTAAAGGAAAGATTGAAGTACCAGTTCTTGATGCGACAGCTATAGGAGTATCAGTTCTTAGAAATGATATAAAGACAGCGGATTCAATAATGTTCCTTCTCGGAATAGGTGAACTTTTAGAAGAGTGGACACACAAAAAATCAGTTGATGATCTCGCAAGAACAATGTCGCTCAATACTGGAAGTGTCTGGATGCTCTGTGATGGAAAAGAAGTTCAGGTATCTTCAAATGATGTAAAAGAAGGCGACTGTGTAGTTGTTCACATGGGAAATATTATTCCGTTTGACGGTGAAGTCTATGACGGTGAGGCTATGGTTAACCAGGCTTCAATAACAGGTGAATCAATGCCGGTAAGAAGAGTTAAGGACAATTATGTTTATGCCGGAACTGTTGTTGAGGAAGGCGAAATAACTATCAAGGTTAAAAAAGTCGGTGGTTCAAGCCAGTATGAAAAAATCGTAAAAATGATAGAAGAAACTGAGAAACTTAAATCATCAAGTGAAAGCAAGGCGAGTCATATCGCAGACAAACTTGTTCCATATACTCTTGCAGGAACGGCACTTACTTATCTTCTCACAAGAAATACTACTAAAGCGCTTTCAGTGCTTATGGTCGATTTTTCATGTGCGCTTAAACTGGCAATGCCAATAACGGTTTTATCAGCAATAAGAGAAGCAAGCCTTCACAATGTTACGGTTAAAGGCGGAAAGTTCCTTGAAGCAGTTTCCGAGGCAGATACAATAGTATTCGATAAAACAGGAACTCTTACAAAGGCAAAACCTACTGTTGTAGATGTTGTTTCATTCTGCAGTGAGACACCGGATGAACTTTTAAGAATTGCTGCATGTCTTGAAGAACATTTTCCACACTCAATGGCAAAAGCAGTAGTTGAAGCCGCTAAAGACAGGTCACTTGAACATGAGGAAATGCATTCAAAAGTTGATTATGTTGTTGCTCATGGTATATCAAGTTATATTGACGACAGAAAAGCTGTTATAGGAAGTTATCATTTTGTATTTGAAGATGAAAATTGTACAGTGCCTGAGGATAAGGCAGAGGAATTTGCTAATCTTCCTGAGCAGTATTCAAGATTATATCTTGCAATTCAGGGTGAACTCGCAGCGGTTATACTTATAGAAGACCCTCTTAGAGATGAAGCTGAAGCAGTTATAAATTCTTTAAGAAAGTCAGGAATAAGCAAGGTTGTTATGATGACCGGAGACAGTGACAGGATAGCCAAAAACATAGCCGATAAAGTCGGAGTAGATGTTTATTATTCTGAAGTTCTTCCGGCAGATAAGGCGGCGTTTGTTGAAAAAGAGAGAAAAGAAGGCAGAAAAGTGATTATGATAGGTGACGGAATAAACGATTCACCGGCTCTTTCAGCAGCAAATGTCGGAATAGCAATAAGTGACGGAGCAGAAATAGCAAGAGAGATAGCTGACATAACAGTTGGATCTGATGACTTGTACCAGATAGTAACACTCAAAATGCTGAGCGATGCACTTATGAAGAGGATTAAGAAGAACTATAGAACTATAGTCGGATTTAATTCGGGATTGATATTGTGTGGTGTGACAGGACTACTTGCGCCGACAACGTCAGCACTTTTACATAATGCATCAACACTTGCAATAAGTTTAAAGAGCATGGAAAGTTTTCTTGATTGATTATAGTATAATAAATAATCAGATTGACTAATAACAAAATATATATAATTCAAGTAAATGACACCTTTTTCTCAATAAGACTGATATTGAGAAAAAGGTGTCATTTACTTTGTTGACTTTATCATAAGATTTCTATATCATAAAATCAAAGTTAGCGACAACTAACTTAAACATTTCACTTTGAAAGGAGAATTATCATCATGGGTAAAATTAGTGTTGTATATTGGTCACAGTCAGGAAATACACTTGCTATGGCAGATGCAATTGGGAGAGGAATTACTGCCGGCGGAGCTGAAGCAGAGGTTACTAATGTCAGTAGTTGTCAGGTAAGTGATTTAGATGGGGAAGAGGTATTTGCACTTGGTTGTCCTGCTATGGGAGCAGAAGTTCTTGAAGAAAGCGAGATGGAACCTTTTGTTGCAGACCTTGAAGGAAAAGTAAAAGGTAAAAAAATAGCTTTATTTGGTTCATATGGCTGGGGAGATGGTCAGTGGATGCGTGACTGGGAAGAGCGTATGACAAGTGCCGGAGCAACAGTAATAAACGGAGAGGGACTTATCTGTCAGGAGACACCTGATGATGATGCGATAAGTGAGTGTGAAAGTCTCGGAAAACAGTTAGCTGGGATGTAGAGAGGTTACTTAAAAAGGTGACTCTTAAAAATACAGTCAGACAGAGGAAGCTGTATTAAAAGACCTCACCTTTAAATAACGGCTGCCGTCAGAATGAAAGTGAGGAATAAAACATTTTGGATATTTTAGAGGCAGCCGTATATTTATCAAATAAAAGGCGCGGATAAATGTGCAGAAAAGAGGAAGATATGAGCGTAGTTATAGTTGGAGGACATGACCGCATGGTCTGTAGATACAAAAAAATCTGTAAGGAGCACAATTGTAAAGCAAAAGTTTTTACCCAGATGTCAGCAAGACTTAGTGAGCAGATAGGGAGCCCTGATTTACTGATTCTTTTTACAAATACAGTTTCACATAAGATGGTTAAATGTGCCATAACTGAGGCGGAAAAATGCAATGCAGATATAGTAAGATGTCATACAAGCAGCGGAACTGCATTAAATGAAATTCTTACAAATGCATGCATGGCATAAATATAAGATTCTATAATAATATACACTTGCTATTCGGTCTGAATTACATTATACTAAAACATAGTTGTTCTGATATTGCTGTCTGCAAAGCTGCAGGCAGTAATATTTCATTGTTATAAAATCGGTTAAAAAAGCGCATATATCAGTTTTTTACTGAATTTATGCTGCCTGAGATGGGGATATGGAGGTAATATGTGATGGCGTACGACTATGTTGTAGTAACGGATTCAACAGCAAATCTGCCTGAGGATATGATAGAAAAATATGAACTTGAGATTTTATCATTGAACTATTATATTGACGGCGAAGAACACAAGGGATACATCAAAGGTGAAAAAACTGACATGGCACCATTTTATTCTATGATGCGTCAGAAGAAGGAGATTACGACATCCTTGGTTACGGTTGGGGATGCCATGGATTTGCTTGAAAACATTGTAAAAGAAGGAAAAGATTATATTTATATAGGATTTTCTTCTGGACTTAGCGGAACTTTTCAGGCAGTATCACTTGTAACTGATTCATTGTCACAAAAATATCCTGAGAGAAAGCTTTATGCAGTTGATTCTCTGGCAGCGGCTCTAGGCGAAGGTCTTCTGGTAAAATATGTTATTGACAACAGAGAAAATGGCATGTCTGTTTCTGAGAATGCCGATTGGGTAGTTAATCACAGAAACAATATCTGTCATTGGTTCACTGTTGATGATTTATTTTTCTTGAAGCGTGGAGGCAGGGTTTCGGCAACCACTGCCATTGTGGGCACTGCACTTAGTATAAAACCGGTTTTACATGTTGATGACAACGGACATCTCATTCCAATGGAAAATGCCAGAGGAAGGAAAAAATCACTTGATGCATTGGTTAAACATATGAAAGAGAGTGTAGTAGAGCCTGACGGTCAGTCTGTGTATATAAGTCATGGCGACTGCCTCAAAGATGCTGAGTATGTTGCCGGCAAAGTCAAGGAAGCCTTTAATGTCGGGGAAGTTGTGGTAAGGATGCTTGACCCTGTTATAGCATCACATTCAGGTCCCGGTACAGTGGCGTTATTCTTTTATGGAAAACAAAAGTAAATCATTATATGGAGGAAACAGACAATGAATATTTTAGTAGTAAATTGTGGAAGTTCATCACTTAAATTTCAGCTTATTGATTCAGATACAGAGCAGGTAAGTGCATCAGGAAACTGCGAAAGAATAGGTCTTGACGGAATGATTACATATAAGGCTCACGGTGAGAAGTTTGTTACGGAAACAGACCTTCCAGAGCATGGAATTGCAATCAAAAAAGTTCTTGAACTTCTTGTAGATAAAGAGAGAGGTGTAATAAGCTCACTTGATGAGATACATGCAGTAGGACATCGTATGGTACATGGTGGTGAGAAATTTGCTTGTTCCACATTACTTACAGAAGAAGTATTAAAGACAGTAGCATCTTGTAACGACTTAGCTCCTCTTCACAACCCTCCTACATTAGTTGGTGTTGCTGCTTGTAAAGAGCTTCTTCCTACAACTCCAATGGTTGGTGTATTTGATACAGCTTTCCATCAGACTATGCCACCAGAAGCTTACATCTATGGTCTTCCATATGAGTACTATGAGAAATACGCTGTTCGTCGTTACGGCTTCCACGGAACATCTCATAAATATGTTTCTTTAAGAGCTGCTGAGATTCTTGGTAAAAAACCTGAAGACTTAAAGATTGTTGTATGTCACCTTGGTAATGGTTCTTCCATCTCCGCTGTTGATGGTGGAAAATGTGTAGATACTTCTATGGGTCTTACTCCATTAGAGGGTCTTGTAATGGGTACACGTTCTGGTGATATCGACCCTACTTGTATCGAATTCATTGCTCATAAAGAGAACCTTTCTCTTGAGCAGGTTATGGATATCGTAAATAAGAAATCCGGTGTTCTTGGTATTTCCGGTGTTTCTTCTGACTTCCGTGATCTTGATGAGGCTGCAAAAGCTGGTAATAAACGTGCTGACTTAGCTTTAAGAGTATTTGCTCATTCCGTAGTTAAATACATTGGAAGTTTCATCGCTGTTATGAACGGTGTTGACGCTATCGTATTTACAGCTGGTATCGGTGAGAACGACGATATCATCCGTTCAAGAATTATCGAACATTTCGATTACCTTGACACAACTTTAGATCAGAAAGCAAACAAGATGCATGGAGAAGAACGTATTATCTCCACTCCAGAATCAAAAGTAAAAGTTATCTGTATCCCAACAAACGAAGAGCTTGCAATTTGCCGCGATACAGTAGAAATCGTTACTAAGAAAATGGTAGAAGATACAGTGAAAGATGTTTTAGGTAACAACTAATTCTTTCCTATTTTTTATCATATCTTCATTACTTAATATAAAGAATCCCCCGGAAAGTTCCTCATCCGGGGGATTCGATTTTTATTCGGGAATGACAGAGGATAGACAAAAAATTCAAAAACAGACGAATCCAGGAAGATAAAATATCCCTATTTGTGGCTTTCGT
>ONZX01000742.1_pt1 | contig 19455 bp, 19 predicted proteins | sample 1671831 | NCBI WGS metagenome assembly ONZX01 (sample SAMN06348197, study PRJEB24527) | human gut metagenome | reverse complement strand
CTGGATGTGCTGTTCCTTGTGGCCAGCACCACCCAGCCTACCCCCAGCACGCTGGTTCTGGATAAGCTTTCGGCCATTGCGGTGGATAAGGGCGTACAGCCGGTGATGGTGTGTACCAAAAGCGACCTTGCCGAGGCGGATTTTCTGGCAAATGCCTATGCAAAGTCCACCCTGCCGTTTATCCGCATCGACTACGAAAGCGGTGCAGGTCTGGACGAAGTAAAGCAGTGGATCAACGGCAGATTGTGCGCTTTCTGCGGCAACTCCGGTGTGGGCAAATCCACCCTGTTGAACGCGCTGCTGCCGGACGCTGCCCGCGAGACCAGCGCCATCAGCCAGAAGTTGGGACGCGGCCGCCACACAACCCGTGAGGTGACCATCTTTGAAGCCTACGGCGGACGCATCGCCGACACGCCGGGCTTTGCCAGCCTGGAGGCGAATCGTGCCGGGTTCATCCCCAAGGAGAATCTGGAGCACGCCTTCCCGGAGTTCGGGCCTTATCTGGGGCAGTGCCAGTTTACCGGCTGCTCCCACCGCAGCGAAAAAGGCTGTGCTGTGCGGGAAGCGCTGGCAGAGGGCAAGCTTTCCCAGACCCGGTACGACAGCTACTGCGCCATGTACGACGAGGTAAAGGATGTCAAGGACTGGCAGCGCCCGAAAGTGTAATACGGAAGGAAGAATGAGATGTCCCGTTGTGTGATCCTTTCCGCCTGCCCGGTGCAGCCGGAATTTAAGCGCTTGCTGCGCAGCGATGATTTTATCATTGCCTGCGATGCGGGCTACCGCAACTGCGAACGGCTGGGCTGCAAGCCGGATATCATTGTAGGCGATTTTGATTCCGCTCCCTGTCCGCAGCAGAATGCGGACGATATCGTCGTTTTACCCCACGTCAAGGACGACACCGATACCGAGTATGCCGCAAAGCTCGCGGCGCAAAAGGGCTTTGACGAGGTGCTTTTGCTGGGCGCACTGGGCGGCAAGCGGGTGGAGCACACCCTTGCAAACCTGTGCACCGGCCTTGGGCTGGAGCAGCGCGGCATCCGCGCTGCCTTGCAGGACGAGCGCTCCCGCATCACCTTTGTGCTGCCGGGCGAGAGCCGCCGCTATCCCAAGGAGGAGTTCTTCTACTTCTCCGCCTTCCCCATGGAGGGACGCGCCGAGGGCGTGTATGAAAAAGGCTCCTTCTATGAGTTAGAGGATGCCGTGCTCACAGCAGGCTATCCGCTGGGCGTGAGCAACGAATATGCCGAAGGATCGGACTGCATCACCATCAGCACACGGCAGGGCGCGCTTGTGGTGGTGGAGACCATCGCAGATTAAACCTCTTCCCGGAACATTTTTGCCCGTCAGACGCTATAATGGGGTAAACATGAGCGAAAGGCGGGGTGGAGATGCAGGTAGTGGTCATTCGCAGCCCGAAAGCGCTGTGCGGCATTCTGCGCAAGCTGTTCGGCATCCGCAAAGAGAACTGAATCCCAAAAAGGCCGGTGTGTGGCAAAGCTGCTGCACACCGGCCTTTTACTGCCGGCATACCGTCGCCTGCTGCCGCATACACTCTTACGGAAACGGACAGGGAAAGGAGCACACTGCACATGGAACTGAAGATATTCCGGGATACGCTGCCGCAAGGCGGGGCAGGCTGTACCGTAAAAGCAGAACTTCCGCTGGAGACCGATATCCGCATCTCGGATGACCTGCCGCCGGTGGGTAAGCTGGTCAAGTGCTTTGTCCGCCCGGTTGTTCTGCAGCGGCAGTTGCAACCGGGCAGACTTACCTTAGAGGGCTATCTGCGCTGCACGGTGTTTTACCAGAGCAAAGCAGAAAAAGACCTGTGCCAGACCGAGCAAAAGCTGCCCTTCACCCGGCAGCTGGAACTGCCGGAGCTTACCTTTACGGCATGGACAGCCGTGGTGGAAGGGCAGACAGAGTACCTCAACACCCGCGCGGCAGACCCGCGCCGCATCGAGGTGCGGGGCGCCTATGGGCTGGTGGTCACGGTGCACACCCAGTGCAAGACCGAGGTGATCACCGCATTGGCAGATGGCGGCATCGAGCAGCAGCTGCGCACCCTGCAAGGCGTGCGCAGTGTGGCCGTGTTGGATAAGCTTGTTACCTTAGAGGGAGAGCTTGTCTTTGCAAAGCCCCCCGCGGCTGTACTGGATATTACCGGCAACGCCTGTGTGGCAGAGGTAAAGCTGCTTGCCGGTAAAGCTGTGGTCAAGGGGGAACTGCGGGTGCAGTGTGCGTGGCGGGCAGAAGGGGACACTGCCCTGCAAAGTCAGGCGGCGGCACTGCCCTTCCAGCAGGTAATAGATTTAGAGGGCATCACCGAGGATTGCCGCTGCCTGTGCGTGGCAGAGCCGGTGGGCTTTACCCTGTCGCAGGCGGAAAGCGCCGCCGCCCAGCTGACGGCGAATGTCATGCTGCACCTGCGGGCATGGCGAAGCTATCAGCTGCAAGTGGCAGTGGATGCTTTTTCCACCCGGTTTGAAACGGAACTCACACCGCAGCCGCTCGTCACAGAGCAGTTGCTCTGCACCCTGAATGATACCGCCACCGCCACAGGCTCCGGACCTCTTCCGGATGCAGGGGCGCAGCTGCGGGCCTGCTTTGTGCACTATGGCCCGCAGCAGGCCGTCCAAAAAGGGGAAGGCTGGGTGCTTGCCGCAAAGGCGGTGGTAACAGCCCTTGCAGAGAACACCCTCGGCGAGCTGGAAAGCTACGAAAAAACCTTGGAGGTCGCTGTCCCGCTGCCCATTACGCCGCCGGAGGGAACGGTGCTTGTGCCGGAATGTTGGCTGAGCACCGAGAACATGCAATGCACCTGTGCGGGCGGTACGCTGGAGGCTACGATTACAGTCCGGGCAGAGGGCGCGATTTTAGGCTGTACCACCAGCCCGGTCATCGGCAGCATTACCCTTGGCGACCCGCTGCCCAATACCGACCCCGAGATCGCCTTGCGTATCTACTACGCACAGGCCGGAGAGGAGGTGTTTGCAGTGGCCCGGCGGTTCCATGTAGCCCCGGCGCAGATCCTTGCGGCAAACCAGCTGGAAGAGGAACTTGCCTGTCTGCCGCAGGCACAGCGGTTGCTGATCCCGGTCACCTGAGCTGCAAACTTAACTGTACCCCTTTCCCGGATGGCACAAGCTGCCGCACCGGGGAGGGGCTTTTTTGTTCGTACTGCGTAGAAAACACAACGCAAAGAATTACTGATTAAGCCAGCAAAGGAAAATGAAAAACAGAACGAATCAACGTTATAAAATATAATGAGTATACGTTTAGTATCTTGCACTAGTGATTAAAAGTCAACATTTGATGTGTGCTGATATCGATTTCAACGTACGAGAGCACTTTAAAAATACGATTTGTATTTAGCGCTTTGCAGACCATCCATGGATGTGGTATACTAAGGAAGATACAAATGCAAACGACTACCGCTCGGCTGCTGTGTCCGGTGTACAGCACTGTTTCTGCCGGGAAAGCAGCACGGCGGGCGGCAAAATGATATCGCGGGAGAGTGGAATATTTGGAACTGGAACAGGCAAAAAAGCGTGTGAAAGAACTGCGCGCAATTATTGAGAAAAACAACCGACTTTACTACGATCAGGATGCGCCGGAGCTGGAGGATTTTGAATACGATGCCCTGACGCGGGAATTAAAGGAGCTGGAAGCACAGTTTCCCCAGCTGGTCACAGCAGCATCGCCCACCCAGAAGGTGGGTGGCACCGCCAGCAGCAAGCTGCCCAAGGTGACCCATGCCGTCAAGATGGAAAGTCTGCTGGATGCATTTTCCTTTGACGAGCTGCGGGACTTCGACCGCCGCGTCCGCGAGGCCGGAGTAGAGCCGGAGTATGTCGTAGAGATCAAGATCGATGGCCTTTCCTGCAGCTTGGAGTATGAGAATGGACAGCTCGTCCGCGCCTCCACCCGCGGTGACGGCGTGGTGGGCGAGGATGTTACCGCAAACGTGCGCGCCATCCGCAGCATCCCCAAGACCCTTAAAGATGCGCCGGAGTTTCTGGAGGTGCGCGGCGAGGTATATATGCCTCACGAAGCCTTTCAGCACCTGTGCGCCGAGCAGGAATTGCAGGGTGCAGCACCCTTTAAAAACCCCCGCAACGCAGCAGCCGGTTCTTTGCGGCAGAAGGACGCCCGCATCACCGGCAGCCGGGGGCTTTCCATCTTTGTGTTCAATGTGCAGCAGATCCGGGGCAAGACCTTGACCAAGCACTCCGAAAGTCTTGATTACCTCAAGAGCCTTGGCCTGCCGGTATCGCCGCGCTACCATGTAGTGCGTGATATCGAGGACGCCATTGCCGAAATCGAGAACATCGGGCAGAACCGCTCCAAGCTGGACTTTGACATGGACGGTGCCGTTATCAAGGTGAACGATTTTGCGCAGCGGGAGCTGATGGGTTCCACCAACAAATTCCCGCGCTGGGCCATCGCCTTCAAATACCCGCCGGAGGTCAAGGAGACCACCCTGCGCAGCATCGAAGTGGCTGTGGGGCGCACCGGCGTGCTTACCCCCACCGCCTGCTTTGACCCGGTATTTCTGGCAGGTACTACGGTAGCCCGCGCCACCCTCCACAACGAGGACTTCATCCGACAGTTCGGGCTGTGCATCGGGGACACCATTCAGGTGCGCAAGGCAGGCGATATTATCCCGGAGGTCATCGGGGTCACCCATCATGCAGAGGGGGTTGAACCCTACACCATGCCTACGGTCTGCCCCTCCTGCGGTGCGCCGGTAGTGCACTTGGAGGATGAGGCTGCCCTGCGCTGTGTAAACCCGGAGTGTCCGGCACAGGCACTGCGCAATATCATCCATTTTGCCTCCCGGGATGCCATGGACATCGAGGGTCTGGGCGAGGCAGTGGCCACCCAATTGGTGGAAAAGGAACTGGTGCATTCCGCAGCAGATATCTACACGCTGACCCGGGAACAGCTGCTGGAGCTGGACAAATTCAAGGAGAAAAGCGCGGACAATCTGCTGCAAGCTATTACTGCCTCCAAGCAAAACAATCTGGATAAGCTTTTGTTCGGTTTTGGCATCCGCAACATCGGCGATAAGGCAGCCGCGCTGCTGGCAGAACATTTCGGCACACTGCAGGCCATCCGGGAAGCCACCGCTGAGCAGATCAGCGAAATCGACGGCTTTGGCGGCGTGATGGCGCAGAGTGTGGTGGAGTTCTTTGCCAAGGAAGGCACCACCGATCTGGTGCATCGCCTTGCAGATGCCGGGGTCAATATGCAGTGGAAGGGCGAGCCGAAGGGAGATAAACTGGCGGGCAAAACGCTGGTGGTCACCGGTACGCTGGAGACCCTCTCCCGCAACGAAGCCGAGGCGCTGATCGTGAAAAACGGCGGCAAAGCCAGTGGCTCGGTCTCCAAAAAAACGGCCTATGTGGTGGCCGGTGCAGCGGCTGGCTCCAAGCTGACCAAGGCACAGGCGCTGGGCGTGCCGGTGCTGACCGAGCAGGAATTTCTTGCTATGCTGCAGGATGCTCCGGCAGAACAGGAAACGACTTAAAGCGCCCTCTTAAATGCCGAAATACAAGTAATCTCAAAAGCCTCTGCAATGCTGTTGCAGAGGCTTTTTTGTTTGCCCGTTCCCGGTTCCCGGTTCTAATGACGCACAAAGCGCATACAATGCTAGCACAAAGCTTTCGTGGAAGGAGAAACCAAAGTGGACGAGTATTATCAGGCTGTCAGAGCCCTTCCCGCTTGGCTTGCATCGCTGCTGGCACAGCTGCCCGTACAAACGGCAGTGCGCATACAGGAGCTGCGGCTGCGCACTGGCTGTGCGGTCACATTTACTGTACAGGGGCGGCAATGCCCTGCTTCGGCACTGCCGGGCTGCCCTCCAAAGCTGGCTGCAATGAGGCTGAATGCGCTGCAAATAGAGGAGATATTCTACACACTTTGCAACGGCTCAGTGCACACCCACGAAAGGGAGCTTGCTGAGGGCTACCTGACCACTGCTGTCGGCAACCGCGTGGGCGTGGCGGGGCAGTTCGTGCAGCGAGAAGGGCATGGCATCACCCTGCAAAAGGTCACTTCACTCAACCTGCGGATCGCACGCAGTTGTGTTATCCCTTTGCCGCCCGCGCTGGACAAGCTGCTGGAGCAGCACTTTACCGGGCTGCTGGTGGTGGGAGAGCCCGGCAGCGGCAAGACCACCCTGTTGCGCACTATCGCCCGGACGCTGGCCGAGCGGCAGCGTCTGGTGGCAGTGATAGACGAGCGGGGCGAGCTTTTCCCGCCGGAAGGGCCGCTGCCGCCGCTGGAGCGCATTGGCGGGGTGGATAAAGCCTGCGCCGTCCAGATGGCGTTGCGCACGCTGGCACCACAGGTGATCCTGCTGGACGAGCTGGGCAGTCTGGAGGAAACAATGGCACTGGAGCAGGGCTTTTTCAGCGGGGTGGATTTTATTGCCAGTATCCACGCGCCGGATGCTGCACAGGCACAGTGCCGCCCGCAGGTGCAGGCTTTGTTGCAGCGCGGGATGCTGCGGCAGCTGGTCATCCTTGCCGGGCGGGAGACACCGGGTTGCATCCGGGAAGTGTGCGCCGTATGAGTGGCCTTCTGCACGGGCTTGGCCTGCTTTTGCTCCCACTGTGCGGCTGGCTGGCGGGGGATGCGGTACAGGCTCAGACAAGTCTGCACCTTGCTGCCTTGCAGGGCACCATCGCGTTATTACAGCGCATCCGGCAGGAGATACAGTACCGCCGGGCAGACCTGCAAAGCCTCTGCCGGCAGCTTTGCCGCGAGGGCCTTTTGCCACAAAATCCCGGCGGTACATTGCAGCAGTTGCCTGCACCGTGGCAGCTTTCAGCAGAGGAGCGTGCCTGCTTTGCAGAGTGCTTTAGCGGAATCGGCCGCGCAGAGGCCGCACAGGAATGCGAGCGGCTGGGTTACTATACGGCGCGGTTTGAGGACTATTTACAGCAGGCACGCCGCACAGCACAGCGGCAGGCCGGTTTGCCGCACCGTCTGGGGTTGGCTGGCGGTATGATGCTGGCGCTACTCTTTTGGTAAAAGCTGTACAGAACAAAGGAGAAACGGATGGATATCGAACTTGTGTTCAAAATTGCGGCCATCGGCATCATCGTGGCAGTACTTAATCAGCTGCTCATCCGCTCCGGGCGGGAGGATCAGGCCATGATGACCACATTGGCGGGGCTTGTGGTAGTGCTTTCCATTCTCGTCAAGCAGATCAGCACCCTGTTTGCCACCATCCGGTCTCTGTTCGCGCTATGAGCGCAGCAGTTCCGGTGCTGACTGCGCTGCTGCTGATGGCCTTTGCGGGAGTTCTATTGCAGCGGTATTCCCCGGCATTTGCGTTGCTGCTTTCGCTGGGTGCTGCGGTGTGGCTGTTGCTCCGTCTGGCACAGCCGCTGCGCGGGGTACTGCAAGCAATGGTACAGCTGGGGCAGCGCACCAATGCGCAAGCCTTTTCCTGCCTTTTGCGCAGCGCGGGCATCCTGTTGCTGGCAGATTACGTCCGCACCCTCTGCGAGGAAGCAGGAGCAGATACTCTTGCATGGTGCGCCGGGCTGGCGGGGCGGTGTCTCGTACTGGCAGCAGTATGGCCGCTGCTGGAACAGATATTCCAGACGATCTGGGGGTTGGCAGGATGAAAAAATGCGGCCTTATCATTTGCATGGCAACGCTGGGTTTTCTGTGCAGCAAAACCGCTCTGAAAGCTGCGGCAGCAGAAGCCACACCGTGGCAAACCTATCTCGACAAGGCACCTGTACAGGCCGAGCAGTTTGCGGCAGACCCGCTTGGCACCCTTGTGCGTTTGTTTGCCGCCGAACCGGTGCAATTGCTGCGGGATACGATGCAACAATATGCCGATGTTCTGCTGTTTTTGTCGCTGGCAGCTGGACTTGCATTTCTCTTGCAGGACACTGCCGACAGAGCACTGCTGGAGCTGGCGGCTGCCGGCGGCTGCGGCGTTCTATTGTGGCAGGAGCTGGACAAGCTTGCCGCTGCCCTGTGCACCCGGATGGCCGGGTGGAAAAGTTATCTGCTGGGCTTTTTGCCGGTATACAGCGGCGTGTTGGCAGCTGGCGGTGAATGGAACGCCGGAGCGGCTGCAAACGGCTTTCTGCTCACGGTGCTGTGTTTTATCGCACAGGCGGTCACCCTCTGGCTGCAGCCGCTGCTGCGCAGCTACCTTGCCATCAGTATGGCCTGCGGCATCAGTTCCCGCAAAAGCCTGTCCGAGGGCTGCACTCTGACCGGGCGGCTGCTGCGGCAGGCCATCGGCTGGGCAGGCAAAGCGTTCGCCGCTCTGATGAGCATTCAGCGCGTAGTCACGGTGCAGCTGGATCGTTCAGCCTCCCGTCTGGGACAGCTGCTGACCGGCAGTGTGCCCATTGTAGGGCAGGCGCTGAGCAACGCGGCAGATGCAGTGCTGGCCGGGATGCAGTTGCTCAAAAGCACCCTTGGCATTGCCGCATTGCTCAGCATCGGGGCAGAATTTGCGCCCTTGTATCTCGGGCTGCTGATACATCTGCTTTTTCTGTCCTGCTGCGGCTGGCTTGCCGGGATCGGCGGGTTGGAGCATTGCCACAAGCTGCTGCAATGCTTTGTCGAAGCCGTGCGCTGCATGGCGGCTGTTACGGCCTTGTTTTTTATGTTGTTTGTGGTGGGCATCGTGCTGCTGATGCTGACAGGAGGTGGTTAGATGCAGGCATTTCAGCGGGCTGCGGCAGTGTTCTGCATGGCGTGCATCGGGGCGGAACTGGTCAGCCTTTTTGGCGGGCAAAGCTGGGCAGGCCGGTGCATAAAAGCCGTAGCCGGGTTATATATTTTAGCAGTCCTTCTTGCGCAGTTGCCGCACCTGCCGGGCAAGGTTTTGACCGCTTTTTCAGGGAGTACAGCCCCGGCGGCCACGTCCACTGCACAGCCGGATGCACTGGAAACGGAGATCCTGACAGAGACCAAGGCTCAACTGGAAGAGTATTGCACTACACAGTGCCGACAGCAATTCGGGCTTGATGCCAGCGTGACGGTCACGCTGGAAAAAGCCGGGCAGCAGGTCGTGGTAAAAAAGGTTGTTGCTGCCTTCCCGGCGGGCTGTACCGCCGCCCAAAAGCAGGCAGCGCTTAGCTTTTTGCAGCAGACACTGGGCACCGCTCCCACGGCAGCGGAGGGGAGCACACCGTGAAGAAGAATGAATTGCTTTCCGCTTTACGCTCTTTGCAAAACAACAAAAACCGCACCGCGCTGGCGGTGACGGTCGGCGTGATGGCAATGTTGCTGCTTTTGCTGTCGGAACTTTTACCCAGCGGCAACACGCAGAAAACCGCGGCATCTACTGTCCGGACTGCTGCCGTCAGCCAGTACCAGACCCAACTGGAGCAGCAGCTGGAAGAGCTTATCAGCCAATTGCAGGGGGCAGGACGCACCACGGTCATGGTCACCCTGACCACCGGAGAGGAGACTATCTATGCAGTAGATACCCAGACCGGAGATCTGCAACAGCAGGAGACGCACGTTCTTTTACAGGATGGGTCTGCGCTGGCCGAGACTACCTATCTGCCGCAGGTCTGCGGGGTCGCCGTGCTGTGTGAGGGCGGGGGAGATGTCCGGGTTGCAGCCCGCATTACTGAGCTGCTGCATTCGCTGTTGGATCTGCCCACGAACCGCATCTGCGTGGAGCAACGCAAGTGCTGAGCTGCTGCTTTGATCGAGTACCAAAACTATTTACCCAAAAACAAAGGAGGAAGCGTTTTATGAGAGCACTTTCCAGAAACACCCGCAGGGTCACCGCCCTGACACTGGCGGCGGCGCTGGTCATTGCCGTCTACTTAAACTGGCAGTATGCCCGGGCAGACATTACTCCGCAGACAGAGGACGACACCCTCATGGTCTCGGCAGAGCCAGTGGAGGCAGAAGCGGAGACTGCCATCACGGATGCGCTGCCCACAGAGGCGGAGGCCGCCTCCGGTGTCAATAAAAATTATGGCGAAGCACAGCTTGTCAGCGTAGCAAACGACAGCGGCACCCGCTTTTTTGAACAGGCTCGGCTCAAGCGGGAAAAGGCACACGACGAAGCGATGGATACCCTGCAAAAGAGCCTGAAGTCCTCCTCCCTGACAGCGGAGGAGAAAAAGGAGTACACCGCACAAATGGCGGCAGGGCTGGAGGATCTGAACGCAGAAAACGAGATCGAAACGCTGGTGCGCGCCAAGGGCTTTGCGGATTGCCTGTGCTTTTTGCAAGCAGGGCGGGCAGACCTGACCGTGATGACAGCGGGTGAGCCGCTCACGGCGGCACAGGTGGCACAGATCCGGGATGTGGTGATGAACAAAAGCAGCGTGACCGCCCAGAATATCACGGTGGTGGAGGTAAAGTAAGCACTCTTTATCTATGCGGATATCCCGGCGGCGCAGGCGCAGCTTTTCTTGCAGGCAGAAAGCCGTATGCGCTGCCGGGATGCCATTCTATGCTGATTTCCATCTTCTTTTCCAAACAAGTATTGAAATTACCCCCGCATTGATGGTATAATAACTCTATCAAAAATGAATGCTGCGCGCCTTTATGCACTGTACAAGGGCGCGTTTGAACACAAAAGGCAGGCACGGCAGACCGGTTTCAGGGTTTTGAAACCGCTGCCGGAGCAGCCTTTGGATGGAGGACAGCACAATGGATTTACAGAACATGGATCTTCAGGGCGGCAGCCTTCAGATTTCGACCGAGGTCGTGGGTAAGATTGCCCGCTGCGCCGCACTGGAAGTGGACGGCGTTGCCGAGGTGTCCTGCGGCGTGCAGAATAAAAAGCTGAAAAGCCTGCTGGAATCTGCCAGTATCCAGCCGCCTGTGGTGGTTGAGATGCGGGACGGCACGGCCAGCATCACTCTGCACCTGATGATGCAGTTCGGCGCACGGATTCCCTCTGTGGCTGAAAAAGTACAGGAGAACGTCAAGTCTGCCGTACAGAACATGACCAATGTGACGGTTAGCCGCGTGGATCTGGTCATTGCAGGCCTTGCCGAAGCGCAGTAACAAATTCAGCAAAAAATCATATCAGAAACGATCCTCCTCCCGGTACGCCCGGCGGGGAGGGTTTGTATTGCGAAAGGAACATTATGGAAAACATTCTGCCCCGTAGAGAAGCCCGTGAAAACGCCTTTTTGCTGGCATTTTCGCAGACCTTTGGTGACATTCCTCTGGCCGAGGCACTGTCCAATCACGCCGAGAACGATGAAGAGCATCCTGTGGATGCGTTCAGCCGCCTGCTGCTGAACGCCTACTACGATCATTCCGCAGAAGTGGATGACGAGATCCGCGCCCATCTGCGCAACTGGACAATGGAGCGTCTGCCCCGCGTCAGCCTGACCGTGCTGCGTCTGGCCGTGGCCGAGATGCTGTTCGGCGGCGAGAACAAGCCCGGCGTTGCCATCAATGAGGCTGTGGAGCTGACCAAGAAGTACGGCGCGGGCGAGGACTACCAATTTGTGAATGGCCTGCTGGGTGCTGTGGCACGCGACCACGGCCTGAGTGATGAAGCCGTCACGGAGTCGGCTGAACAGTGAGCCGTTATACGCTCGGGGTCGATACAAGCAACTATGCAACCTCTCTGGCAGTTTTTGATACAGCCGGGGAGGTTGTTTGTGCAAAAAAGCGCTTTTTGCCGGTAAAAGCCGGGCAGCTTGGTCTCCGGCAAAGTGATGCACTGTTCCATCATACAGCAGCTCTGCCGGAGATGCTGCAGGAGCTGGCGCAGGAATTCGACCTGACAAAAATAGATGCCGTAGGTGTTTCGCAAAAGCCGCGCCCGGTAGAGGGCAGCTATATGCCCTGTTTTCTGGCTGGTGTCAGTGCGGCGACCGCCTTTGCGGCGGCACGGGACATTCCGCTGATCCACACTACCCATCAGCAGGGTCACGCTGCGGCGGCGCTGTATGCCGCAAAGGGTGAGGCACTGTTCTCCCAGAAGGTGCTTTTGTTCCATATCTCCGGCGGCACCACGGATCTTTTACTGTGCGATCAGGTGCGTGCTATCACCACCCTTGGCACCAGTACCGATCTGTACGCTGGTCAGGCGGTGGACCGCGTGGGCGTGCGGCTGGGCTTTGGCTTCCCCGCAGGGGCAGAGGTCTCCCGCCTTGCTGCGCAGTGCGCCGAGGAGATCCGGCCCAAGTCCAGCGTAAAGGGGCTGCAATGCAGCCTTTCTGGGCTGGAAAATCAGTGTAACGCCCTGCTTGCGGCCGGAAAAGCACCGGAATACGTTTGTAAGTACTGCCTGCTCTGCGTGGCAGATACCGTTGTCCGCATGACAAAGGCTGCACAGAAGGAATACCCCGGTCTGCCGGTGGTCTGCGCCGGTGGTGTGATGAGCAGCGATATCATCCGCACATGGGTGCAGCAGCGGCTGCCGCAGGTCTATTTTGTGCCAGGGCAGTATTCAAGTGATAACGCCATCGGCGTATCCATTCTTGCTGCGCGGGAGGCCGGTCTATGGCTGATGTGATCTCGGTATCCGATCTGAATCATTATGTCAAAACGCTGCTGGATGTCAACGATGGGTTGTTCGATCTGGCCCTGCGGGGTGAGATCGCAAATTTTGTGCAGAACGCCCGCAGCGGGCACTGCTACTTTTCTCTGCGGGACGATGCCTGCAGCGTAAAGGCGGTGATGTTCCGCACCGATGCCCGCCGTCTGGCGTTTCGCCCGGAGGAGGGGATGCGGGTCGTGGTACGCTGCCGCGCTACCCTCTACGAGCGGGACGGCGCGTTTCAGGTCTATGTGAATGAAATGTTTCCGGATGGTCTGGGCGCAGCACAGCTTGCGCTGGAGCAGCTGAAGGCCCGGCTGGAAAAGGAAGGTCTGTTCGACCCGGCGCAAAAAAAGCCGCTGCCCGCATACCCCAAATGTATCGGTGTCGTCACCAGCAAAACAGGGGCGGCATTGCAGGATATCCGCAACGTGATCAGCCGCCGCTGGCCGTCCGTTCGGCTGCTGCTGTGCCCGGTAACGGTGCAGGGCTTTGAGGCTGCCCGGCAGATCGCCGCCGCCATCTGCACGCTGGATCAGAGCGGGCGGGTAGACGAGATCATCGTAGCCCGGGGCGGCGGCAGCAGGGAAGACCTGTGGGTGTTCAACGCTGAGGAGATTGCTCGGGCAGCATTTCGCTGCAAAACGCCACTGATCAGTGCCATCGGACACGAGATCGACTACACCATTCTGGACTTTGTAGCCGACCAGCGTGCTCCCACACCGTCCGCTGCCGCAGAGCTTGCGGTGCCGGATCGGGAGGAACAGCAGCGCATTTTTGAAAATATTGAAGAAAATATTCACAAAAATATACAAAAACGGCTTGCGTTGTGCTATAATGGTCTAGAGCAATACAACTTTTTGTTGGAGCAGAGCGCGCCGAGCAAAATCTTACAGCAGTATTCAAGCCGCCTGCAACAGGTGCAGCAGGCCATTCAGGCACAACAAAAAACGCGTATGAATGACAAAAATATGCAGCTTCAACACGCAGCTGCACTGGCTGCATCGCTGGATCCATATCGTGTGCTGGCCCGTGGCTATGCCCTTGTGACCGATACAAAAGGGAAGGTCTGCACCGTGGAGCAGCTGCAGCCGGAGCAGCCCATCTGTGTGCGCAGTCGGCAATATCAGGCACGATGCCGTGTGGAAACGGTGGAGGAGATCAATGAGAGCACCCAAAAGCTTTGAAGAAGGAATGGATCGGCTGAACGCGATTCTTGTACAGATGCAGCAGGAGGACACCTCGCTGGCAGATTCCGTCAAGTTGTATGCGGAAGCTGCCTCCCTGATGCAGTACTGCCATGCAACGTTGGAAAAGACGTCGTTGCAGATCGAGGAAATCAATGCAAAGATTGCCGAGACCGTGGACACCCCGCAGGAGCAGGAGGAAGAATAATGGAATATAAGGCGCAATATCAGGAATATCTGCTGCAGGCTACGGCTGCGCTGGATGCTGCCAGCGCCCGTTTTCTGCCCGAGGAATCGGAAGTATGCAGAGCTGCCCGTTACAGCTTGCTGGGCGGTGGAAAGCGCATCCGCGCGATTCTGACGCTCAGTGTCTGCGATATGCTGGGCGGCGAGATGCAGGTTGCCGTACAGTTCGCGGCAGCTGTGGAGATGCTGCATTGCTACTCGTTGATCCATGATGATCTGCCTTGCATGGACAACGATGATCTGCGCCGGGGACGTCCCTCTTGCCATAAGGCCTTCAGCGAGTCCACGGCAATGCTGGCCGGTGACGTGCTGCTGACCGAGGCTTTTGAGGTGATTGCAAACGCCTCCGCTACGCCGCAGATCTGCGTGGCAGCCGCCCGTGCACTGGGCGCGGGTGCAGGCAGCCGCGGCATGGTCTACGGGCAGGAGCTGGATCTGAAATATGAAGCGCTAGCGGCCACCGAGGAGCAGCTGCGCCTCATTCACCGCAACAAGACTGGTGCACTGATCAATGCCGCCATCCAGATGGGCGCTGCCGCAGCCGGTGCAACACCGCAGCAGTGCGAGATACTGGCCTCCTACGCATACGGGCTGGGGCTGGTGTTCCAGATCGTGGACGATGTGCTGGACGTTACCAGCACCCCGGAACAGCTGGGCAAACCCATCGGCAGTGACAGCGAAAACGGCAAGACCACTTTTGTTACTCTGTATGGGGTAGACGGCGCAATGGTGCTGGCGCAAAAGCTGAACGAGCAGATCTGCAATGATCTGCAGCAGCATTTTGGTGCAAAGGCAGCTTTTTTGCAGCAGCTGGCTCAGCAGCTTCTGGTGCGCAAAAACTAAAGAAAAAGGAATACAGATATGCAGTTTATTCAAAATATCTTATCAGCCAATCAGATCTTGACCGCATCGCTTCTTAGCTGGTTCATTGCACAGGTGCTAAAGACCATCATCAACTTTATTCTGCTGGGTAAGTTCCAGTTAGAGCGGATGTGGGGCGATGGTGGTATGCCCAGCGCACACAGCGCGACCGTCTGCGCCATGGCTATTGTTACCGGACGCAGCGCCGGGGTTTCCTCGCCGATTTTTGCGGTGGCCTGTGTGGTGGCTATCATCACCATGCACGATGCTATGGGCGTCCGGCACGAGACCGGCGAACAGGCAAAGGTGCTGAACCAGATGATTGCCCAGTGGATCGATGTAAGCGAGAAAAACGCTCCCTTTTTGCAGAATATGCACCTGAAGGAAATGGTCGGCCACACGCCGCTGCAGGTCGTGGCGGGCGTACTGCTCGGCTCCTTGGTGGGCTTTCTGTTCCCGGTCGTGTAAAAGGCGTCAGAGACGCCCAAAGTACAAACACATAAAGGATGTGTGAATATGGAATCGTTGTTGCTGGACAAGATCGATCAGCCCAGCGATCTTAAAAAGCTGAATGCGCAGCAGGTGGAAAAACTTTGCGCAGAGATACGGCATTTTATGCTGGAAAATATCTCCAAGACAGGTGGCCATCTGGCCTCTAATCTTGGCACCGTAGAGCTGACCGTGGCGCTGCACCGTGTGCTGGAAACGCCCAAGGATAAGATCGTTTTTGATGTGGGGCATCAGTGCTACACCCACAAACTGCTTACCGGACGCCGGAAACAGTTTGACCATTTGCGGCAGCTGGATGGCATTTCCGGCTTTCCCAATCCTCACGAAAGTGTGCACGATGCCTTTATTGCCGGACATGGCAATACGGCGCTTTCACTCGCTATTGGTATGGCTTGGGCCAAAAAGATCAAGCATGAGCCCGGGCTTGTGGTGGCGGTGATCGGCGATGGCGCTTTTACCGGCGGCATGGTGTATGAGGGGATGAACAATATCGGCGGGCTGGACAACCTGCTCGTGATCTTGAACGATAACAAGATGTCCATCTCTAAAAATGTCGGTGCACTGGCACGATATCTGACCCATCTGCGCACAACTACGGCGTATTATGATGCCAAGGATAATGTACGCAGTTTTCTGGACGGTGTGCCATTGATTGGTACACCGATGAAAAAATCGCTGATCGGCGCAAAAACGCTGGTACGCCGCGCTATGTACCACTCCACTATGTTTGAGGATATGGGCTTTGAATACATCGGCCCGGTGGATGGCCACAACGTGGAGGAGCTGGAACGCACCTTGCGCTCGATCTATCAGCGGCCGGGTCCCCATTTTTTGCATATTGTGACCAAAAAGGGTAAAGGTTATCAGCCGGCAGAGATGAACCCAGGAAACTATCATGGTGTATCTGCTTTTGACCCGGACGGAATGCCAGACCCGGAGGTTGCGCCGAAGGAATCCTTCTCCACTGTTTTCGGCAAACTGCTGGTGCAGGAGGGAACACAAAACCCGAAGCTCTGCGCGATCACCGCTGCCATGAAGTACGGTACCGGACTGCAATTCTTCGCCCATCGTCACCCGCAGCGCTTTTTTGATGTGGGCATGGCGGAGCAGCATGCTGTCACCTTTGCGGCCGGTCTTGCCAGTCAGGGAATGCTGCCGGTGGTGTGCATCTACTCCACCTTCCTGCAGCGCTCCTATGACCAGATCATCCACGACGTCAACCTGTTGAAGGAGAATGTGGTCTTTGCCATCGACCGCGCCGGCTTTGTCCCTGCAGACGGCGAGACCCATCAGGGCATCTATGATGCAGCCTTCCTCAGCCAGATCGGCATCCCGGTCTATGCACCCTCCAATTACGAGGAACTGCAATACTGGCTGCACTATTTGCTGCAGGACACGGTCTCCGGCCCTCGAGCCATCCGCTACCCCCGCGGCGGCGAGAGTGCAAAACTGGCGCAGTATCCCTGCACAAAGCGGGAATACGACTTTTTGTATGAAACGCCCGGGGCAGAGATTCTTCTGGTCAGCTATGCGGACGAACTGGAGGACATATTGGAGGCCGCCAATCAATTGAACGCTGCATCGCAGAATGCAGATGTTCTAAGGCTTGTAAAGCTATATCCCTTTACAGATAAACTTATCGATACTGTGTCGAAATATAAAATCGTACTGTTTGCAGAAGAATGTGTTGCAGCCGGTGGCATTGGTGAACATCTGGCATATGCTTTGCAGCAAAAAGGCTGGAACGGCCGCTTTTTACACTGCGCTGTCCACACGGCCTGCCTGCCGCACGCGACTGTTCCGCAGATCAAGCAGTGCACCGGTCTGGACGCTGCGGATCTTGTACAGGCAGTCCGGGCTGCCCTCACGAAAGGAGAAAACGAGCTGTGAAAATTCGGTTGGATCAATATCTTGTGCAGAACGGCCTTGTGCAGAGCCGGGAGCGCGCCAAGGCTCTGATCATGGCCGGTGTGGTTTTTGTCAACCAACAAAAGGTGGACAAGGCCGGCGAGATGATCAAGGAGGATGCTGTGGTCGAGGTTCGCGGCCACGACATCGGTTACGTCAGCCGTGGCGGTCTGAAGCTGGAAAAGGCCATGAAGTGCTTCCCGCTTACCCCCAACGGCAAGGTCTGCATGGACATCGGTGCATCTACCGGCGGCTTTACCGACTGTATGCTGCAAAATGGTGCCGTGAAGGTGTATGCCGTAGATGTTGGCTACGGTCAGCTGGCATGGAGCCTGCGGACGGATGCGCGCGTGGTGAATATGGAGCGCACGAACATCCGCTATGTCACGCCGGAGGATCTTGCAGAGCCCATTGAATTTTTCAGTGTGGATGTTTCCTTTATTTCTCTGCATCACATCTTCCCGGTGGCACAGCGCATCACCACCCCGGACGCCATGGGCGTCTGTCTGGTGAAGCCGCAGTTCGAGGCAGGCCGCGAGAAGGTGGGCAAAAACGGCGTGGTGCGTGACCCTGCCGTGCATCGTGAGGTGTTGCACAATGCCATGTCTTATGCTGCGGAAAACGGCTTTGTGGTGCGCGGGTTGGATTACAGCCCGGTCAAAGGGCCGGAAGGCAATATCGAGTACCTGATGTTTGTGCAGAAGAGCGACCAGCCCGCTGTGCTGGACGATGAAGCCGCCGCACAGGTGGTGGCAGCAAGTCACACCACGCTGGATCGCTGAGACTCAACTGTCAGCAAAGGAGAAACCGGTATGACGATCTACATTTCGCCCAATCCGGGCAAGACCTCTGCCAGCGAAATCGCGCTGCGTGCGGCGCAGATCCTGCTGACCCACGGCGCAGCTGTACTGATGAGCGATGCTCTGCGGGAAAGCTGCAACACGGCAGGGGTCATTTACCTGCCGCTGGAGCGGTGTCTGAAGCGTGCTGACGTGATCCTGACCATTGGCGGGGACGGTACCATCTTGCACGAAGCGAATCTTTCGCTCCGGTACGCAAAGCCCATCCTCGGCATCAATCTGGGACGCTGCGGCTTTCTGGCTACCTGCGAGATCGGCGAAATGGAAACGAAGCTGGCCGCTGTGGCGCGGGGCGATTTCCAGCTGGACAACCGGATGCTTTTATACGCCCGGGTGCTTGGTCAGGACGGCTGGGAGGGGCATGCCCTCAATGATGTGGTCGTGACCAAGGGACGCCTGCAACAGGCCATCGACTTCAGCATTTACTGCGATGATATTCTGGTAGAGCACTACCGGGGCGATGGCGTTATCGTGGCGACCCCCACCGGCTCTACGGCCTACTCGCTGGCAGCCGGCGGCCCGATTCTGGATTCTCAGACCAAGGGCGTCGTGGTGACCCCCATCTGTCCCCACAGTCTGGCCAGTCCGGCCATGGTATTTGCGCAGGAGCGCAAGCTGAACGTCTGTGTGGGGCAGGTAGCAGACGATGAAGTATTTATCAGCTGTGACGGCGGTATGGGCTACCCCCTCAAGGCGGGTGCCACCGCAGAGATCCGCCTGTCCGATCAGAACGTCAAGCTTATTACCTTTGGGCGGGCAGACCAGTTTCAGGCCATTGACCAGAAACTGCGCAAAAGACAATAACACGGGAGGCGATTTTTAAGATGGCACGCAGCCGCAAAGAAGATACAAAAACAAAAGCGGAACGTTTGCAGACGATCCTACGTCTTGTGCAGGAGCATCCCATCAGCCGACAGGAGGTGCTACTGGAGCACCTGCGGAACGAAGGCTTTGAGGTAACGCAGGCCACCGTTTCCCGCGATATCCGGGAGCTGTGCCTTGTAAAGGCAGCCACCACCGAGGGCTACCGCTATGTTTCCAGCCGGAACGAAAGTTTCAACCCCAAGACGCAAGGGCGCTTTGAGACCATCTTCCACGAGTCCGTTCTGGGGGTAGATTACGCCGGACATGTTGTGTTGGTAAAATGCTATTCCGGCATGGCCAATGCTGCCTGCGAGGTTTTTGACGCTTTACAGTGGAAAAACGTTGTCGGTACTCTTTCCGGTGATGACACCTTTTTAATTGTTGCGCGCTCGGAGCGCGATGCTAAAACCATTTGTTCGGAGCTGACCCGTTATGTGGGGCAGAGATGACGGTAGGAGAACGAAGCCATGCTGAGCAGCCTGCAAATTGAAAATGTTGCCGT
>ONZX01000729.1_pt1 | contig 19730 bp, 17 predicted proteins | sample 1671831 | NCBI WGS metagenome assembly ONZX01 (sample SAMN06348197, study PRJEB24527) | human gut metagenome | reverse complement strand
GGTCGGTTAGCGAATTTTCTTGTTTTGGGACTTGACTTTTATTAGCAGGTCTTTAGAGGGAGCCTTTTGGGAAACTGCCTCTTTTTTACGTTGTCAGCTTTTCTGCTATACGCTCGAGTAGTTCCCAGTCCTTCGGCTCTAAGTCGGCCAACATGACAACCAATCGCTTACGAAATTCTTTGTCGTCATTACGTGCAATCTCTGCAGCAAAGTCCATAATTTTATCGCTGGCGGCAGTTGGCGCTGCGAACATTTCACCTTCTCCGGTGCGCAGCCATGATTCATTGACGCCAAATTCGCGGCAGATGTCACTAATTGTACGTTCACTGGGAGATTTAGCACCAGAACAAAGTTCGGATGCAAACGGCTGTGAAATGTGCAACCTGTTTGCAAAGTCGATTCTTTTTAATCCAAGCTCTTCAAGAATTTTTTTAATACGTTCGTTCATCGGTTTTCGCCCCCCTTACAATCTGCATTGTATCACGCGGGTAAAGCCATGTCAACAAAAGAGTATAGCTCGGCTATGATTTTGTTCTTATCGATGCCACTTGGCTATTCCGTAGTTACTTACAGATAAAGCCAAACAAAAATCCCCGAAAAGCCAGGCGCGAAGCCGCTTTTCGGGGAGTTTACTTTGGAGCTACTGATCCGATTCGAACGGACGACCTGCTCATTACGAGGCCGTCAATATTTCCGATTTTATAACACCTCTTCGTTAAAATAGAAACTACCTGCGCCACCTCTTGCGCCACCTCCCTTGCGCAGCAGGTGGCGCAGTTTCTTCCTATTTAACGGTAGTTTGCGCCTTACTTCACGCTCTTCCGCAGGCGCTCAAACTCAGCATCGGCCTGAATGGCCTCCTTGGTAAAGCTGTTATTGAACCACCAGTTGACCAGTGCGGACACGGTGGTGAAGCCGGTGGAGATGAGCTGCTCGAGCTGGGCGCTCTCGATGGGCAGCAGGGGCTTGCCCAGAGAGGACAGCACCTGGTTGATAAGGGCCAGCGCCAGCACGGCGGTGCGGGAATATCTCAAGTAAACAAAAAATCCCCCGATGCTCCAAACGGAACACCGGGGGTTTATTTTATCCAATAATTTCATCAATGCCTTTCAGGCCGTATGTAACGCTTACCATGATATCCTCCTTACTGCTTTTTTGAAATTTTAACCCAGCGGGTTTTCATTTGGCGCGGGTATTGCTCCGGGTTTTTAGGCTTTCTTTTTCCTGTCCACTCAACACCGCCTGCTTTGCCTTCGCATTTATACCCGGCCGCCTTTAGCGAGCTGCCTATCTCGGTGTCCAAAATGTACGTTACGACCTTTTTGTAACCCATTGCTCTTGCGGCGCGATATGCTGCGCCATATAGCATACTGCATACATCCGGCGTGCCATCTGTGCAAAGACGTGTGATTTCCAGTGTATAGCCATCGTCTAAAAATCTTGACACCGGTCTGCCGCAAATTGCGACACCGACAAGCATACCGTCCTTCGTGGCGCCGATAGAGAACTTGTGTCCAACAACGACTCCGTGATGTCTGTGATGCTCTTTGACGTACTCGTTTGCAGCCTTTAAAGTGACAGGGCATAACTCCAGCATTTTTGTTACACTTCCTTTCTTAAAACCGCTTTTGCGCGGTCAAAGAAAAACTGGATGACCGCACCGATGGTCTCATCGGTGATGGCCCAGCTGATGAGTCTGCCGTATTTGCTGGCGCTGAGGGCCATGCGGAGCATCTGCGCCACCCACGCCTTGCGCTCTGCGCCGCGCTTTGTCCCCTGGATCTCCTGCTCGGCCCGTTCGATGAGGTCCAGCACCAGCGGCTTTACGGCGGCACCATAGCCCAGCCGAATGCAGCCAAGGGCGTAGAAAATAAAGCCGCCCAGCATGAGAACTGCCGCCACCGGGGCGGGAATGACGCCCAAAATGTTATTGATCGTTGCCATGTATTACTCCCCTCTCTCTTTTTCGAGGTCTGCAATGCGGTGGTTTGCCACCTTCATCTGTTCTTCAAGCACCGGGACGCGCTGGGCGAAATTGTTGTGCGTCCGGACTTCCCGGGTCAGCTCTTCCAGCTTGGTTTCGGTCACCGCCTGCTGCTTGTCCAGCTTGGCGTCCATGCTCTGGGCGGTGCGGTTGTTGGAGACGATCGCGCCGATCAGGCTCAGACCGCCGGTGATAATGGCTACGATGATTGCTTCGCTCATGCACCCTCCCGAAGACGGGTCAGGCCCTTCTTGCGGATGATTTTCGGGTAGTTGAGAGTAGTGACGTTGAGGTCCACGTTGCCGGAGATGCCCGGTACGCTGCCTTCACTGGTGTGCTGGTGGGCGTTGTAGTGGTAGCCGACGGCGGGGGTGCGCCCGGTCGTATCGGACAGCCAGACGTCCCAGCGGTTTGCCAGACGGCCCATGTCCAGCTCCATGTTGGAGTAGTGGGTGTAGGTGTACAGCTGAGCGTAAAAGCCCATCCGCTCCACCTGTTCCAGCGCATAGGCGGTGAGGTTGGTGAGGTCGAGGGTACTCATGGGCTTGAGCTTGTTTTCCTCCACGTCCACCGCCACCGGCAGGGTCAGCTCCTTGCCCCGCACCGCCTGCCGCAGCAGGGCAAGCTCTGCGTCAGCCATCGCCTCGCTGGTGGCGTAGGTGTAGTAGTAGACGCCCACGTCCAGACCGGCAGCTTTGGCATTGCGATAGTTGGACTCAAAGGTGGGGTCGATATACAGGCCGTCTGCCCGCTTGGAGAGCTTGCGGTTGGTGCTCACGGTCTTGAGCATTGCCCCCTTGTAGCCCGCCGCTGCCACCTGCGCCCAGTCGATGAGGCCCTGATAGCGGCTCACGTCCACAAAGCGGTAGGGAGGCCCGCCCTGCCAGCCGGTCACAGCCTCTGCCCCGGGGGGTTCGGGAGGTTCCGGTGCGGGCTTTACCTCTTCGGCATCCTGCTTGTCCCCCGGGCCAAAGATGGCCCGCACCAGCTTTTCCAGCAGCTCCAGCAGCTTACCCATCGTAGTCCTCCCCCGTGATCTCCTTGTACTGCGCTGCGGTGATCTCCTCCTCGGCCACACGCTTGGCCAGCTCCCGCTTGACACCGGGGCGGCGGCTTGCGGGCATCTCTGCCCATGTCTTGGTACCGGCGACCAGTCTGTTTGCCCAGATTTTGTCCATTTTGATGTCCTCCTTACTTGTTGACGGTGGCGTCCAGCTCGCACAGCGAGTCCTCGATAGTCGCCAGCCGCTCCTGTGATTCCATATCCTGCTCACACATGGCGTTCTCGATCTCCGCCACGAGGCCGGGCAGTTCCCTGAGCTTCTGCTCCTCTGCCAGCTTCCGGTGGAGCTCTTTCAGGCTCCTTTCTGTTTTGTGCAGACTCATCCGATCACACCTCCGATCATAGTGATATTGCCGCCGACGCCGCTCTCTCCCCGGGTGATCGTCACCTTGTAGTTAAAGGCCGCTCCCTTGGCGGCGGTCTTGTTGGTAAAGGCGTGGTGTGCAAAGGCCCGGCTCTCGCCGCGCTGGATGTCGGTGCAGTTCTCCCACACCGGGGCATCGTCCCGTGCGTTGTTGCTCAGCTCCACGGTCAGGCTCATGTCTCCCGGGAAACTGCCCTCCAGCGTCATGGCAGCTACGGTGATGGTGTCGTCTGCCGTCATGGGCTGGGCCAGCGAGAGGACGGCGCTTGTCACATTTTTGGTAAAGGTAGCGGTCCACTCTGTCGTGGTCTTTCCGTCGCCCACTTCCAGCACCAATGTGTTCTCTCCGTTGAGGATCTGCTGGAAAAGCACCTTCTCGCTCAGGCACTGTACCGTGAGTTCGGTGCTGGTGGCCACGTTCTCGTGGACAGCCAGCGCCACGCCGTTCACCTTTTCGGTGATGGTCATGGGGTCTCCGTCGCCGTCGGTCACGGTGTAGGACAGAGTAAACGGCTCGTTCTTCTTGCCCAGCGCCGCGCCGCTCTCGCCCGCATCGGAAGTGATCTCCGGCGGCTGGTTCACAGTCGGGAAGCCGTCCTTGTCGATGTATAACGTCTCAGGCAGGGTGAAACAGGGCAGATAACCGTAAGAGGCATTGTATGCACTTCCGGTTGAAAAAACGCCCCAGTCGGAGTCGCTTGTTCTGGAAAGATACAAGCCATTAGCATAGTAATAATCCCTGCTTCCATCGTCATCGTCCTCATAGCCACTATCAGTATTGCTATGGGTTCTTGTCCAAATGCCCTTTCCGTAGGCAGTAAATATCTTTTCGAGTCGAGTACGTGCTTCTTTTGAAAGCAAAGATCCATCCAAATGATCAGCCCTGGTCACAGCTTCTGCTTCTGAAATAGTGAAGAAGGCAGTGTTGAATGTACCTAAATTAAAATTCGAGGGTGATGAGTAATAATCACGAGGAGAATAAGCCTTATATTGGGTCGTTGCGATCCATTTTTTTACTGTGGATGTGAAACTGGATGGATATGTGTCTGTAAGGTATTTGTATATTGCATTGGTTACGCGTGTACCACCGTAATTGATTGTGCCCCATCCAAGACTATAGCTGCTGCCTGTTTGACATCGGATTTCGCTCGTCGCCGGACTCTCCCGGCAAAACAGCGTCCGCCCCGTGCCGTTCAGGCCGCTCTCATAGTTATGGCACAACGCGTAAAACTTGACTTTTGTGCTGCCTTCCATCAGGTATACAAAGCCGTCGCCGATGGCTAAGTCTTTGATCTGCATTCAAATCCTCCTTCCTCTTAAAAATCGATGCGGCTTGCCGCCTTGTTCCATACGCCTGTCAGCTCTACGCCGTCAAGCGTGTCAAAGGTCGAAACAAAACCGATACCGTTTACATCTGTGCCATGCACCATCTCCAACAGTTTGATGCGCACACCGGTGGCCGCAGCGTCCGCCGCCGCGCCGGAGATGGTGAGGGTAGGGTCCACCCTCACACCGCTCCCCGCCACCAGTCCTGTCACCACAGTGCCGCCCGCGTTGCCCAGCAGCGTTACCTGCACCCGGATGTCTCCGGAAGGCTTCGCCCTGGCGTAAAAGCGGACAAAGCCGTCCCGCGCCTCGCAGTAGGCCGGGCATCCCGCTTCCTGCGCCGCTGCGCCGTAGTTGTCCGGGTAGGAGCCGAGAGCCGCATAGCCGGTCTTTGCTTCCGGCACCGGTGCGTCCTGCATCAGGGGCCAAGCTCCCTCTGCCTCCTCCCAGCTCTCCGGCTTCAGAGTCACGAGGCGACTTCCCCGGTATCCGGCCCCGTCGCCCGCAAGGCCCGGGTACAGCACCTCACCGGCGCTGTTGTAGATAGGTTCACTCATTCTTTTACCTCCGCCTTTGCCGTGACGACCACATTTCCGGTCACGGCCTCGATGTTCACGCAGCCCTCTTCGGCATTCCACGCCGTTTTCGTAATGTCCTCGCTGCCCATCTTCACGTTCACCTCGGTCAGGGTGTACCCGCTCTCGGCGGTCAGGGCGGCTTTGTAGGCCCGGCCCTTCGCCACCACGACGGCGGTCTGGTCGGTGGTCACATGGCTCAGCCGGTTCACCACGCTGCACCACACCAGCGCCTGGCTCACGGTCACGCTGCATTCGGCCTTTGCGCCGCCTGCCGTGGCGCTGATGAGCGCGCTGCCCTCGGCCACGCCCCGCACGATGCCGCCGCTCACGGTGGCCACGTCCTCCCGGCTGCTCTGCCACACCACGGTGCGGTCGTCGGCGTTCTCGGGCCGCACGGTGGCCGTCAGCCGGGCCGTGCCGTCCACGCTCAGCTCAAGGGTGCTGCGGTCGAGGATCACGCTGCTCACCGGCACCCTCGCCGCCTTTACGGTCACGGTGCAGCTGGCCGTCTTGCCGCCCACGCTGGCCCGGATGATGGCCGCGCCGGCGGCACGGGCCGTCACCACGCCGCTGTCCACCACGGCGGCCTCTTCGTTGGAGCTGATCCATACGATGCTGCTCTGGGGGATGCTGGTGGGCAGCACCGTGGCCGTCAGGGCGGCAGTCCTGCCCTCTGTCAGCTCCAGCGTCCCGGCGCTCAGCATCAGGCTGGCGGCTCTCAGGCCGTCCTCGGCCACCGTTACGCCGCACGCCGCCTTCACGCCGCCCGCAATGGCCGCGATCTCCGTTGTTCCGGCACAGATAGCCACCACTTCGCCCCCGGCCACACAGGCCGTCTCCGGGTCGGCGCTGTACCATACCACAGTCTGGTCGGCGCCGGCCGGTCTGACTGTGGCTGTCAGGGCCGCAGTCTCCCCCGGCTTCAGTGTCAGGGCGGTCTGACTCAGGGTCACGGTCTCTACCGGCGCCTCGGCCTCCCGCACCCGCACGGCACAGCAGGCGTATTTCCCGCCGCTGGCGGCGAGGATGGCCGCAGCGCCCGGCTTCTTGGCCGTCACGGTGCCGTCGCTCACCTCGGCCACGGTCTCGTCGCTGCTCAGCCACGCTACGTCGCCCTCCGGGTCGGCGGCTGCGTCCAGCGCCGCCGTCTCACCCGCCGTCAGGGTCAGGGCGTCTTCGCTCAGGCTCACCCGCTCCACTGTCGGCTTCACCAGCACGGCGCACTCTGCGCTGCATCCGTCCGCCCGGGCCGTGATCCGCGCTCCGCCGGGGGTCTTTGCCGTGATGACGCCGTCCTCCACAGCGGCCACAGCCTCGTCGCTGCTCTCCCACAGCACGGTCTGCTCCGTTGCATTCTCGGGGCTGATCCGGACTCCCAGCGCTGCCCGCTCCCCCGCATACAGGGTCAGGCTGTCCCGGGTCAGCGTCACCGCTCCCACCGGTACCTCGGCCCATACCCCGCTCAGCTGGTCCAGCAGGGTGTCGGCGGTCTTTGTCTGGTAGGCAGCTTCCTGCAGCAGACGCATCAGCAGGCGGCGCTCCTCCTTTTTCGGGGCAAGGTTCGCCGCCCGGTTCGCTGCCTGAGTGGCAGCGGTGCAGGCGTCCAGTGTCTCAGCTGCCGCGCCCAGAGCGCTGGCCGCGCTGGCGGCCGCAGCTGTGATGTCTGCCTGCGTCCTTGCCGCCGCAAGGGCCGCGGCGCTCTCGGCGTCCTCGGCGCTCATCCGCTCCTTCTGGGTGGCGGCTGCGCCCTTCTGGGCGGCATCCATCGCCGCCTGTGCCGTCTTGGCCGCGTCCTTTGCGGCTGCACCCTCGTTCATGGCCGTGTTCACGGCCTGCTGTACCAGCGCCACAAACTGGGCGTATACGCTGGGGTCTACGTCCTCCACCGTACCCGACAGCCCGATGGTCTCGTAGCAGTCGTATTTCGCCGGGCAGCTCATGGCTGTGTAGCCGTCCGCGCTCTGGGCCAGCAGCATCCACAGCCCCTGCCGGGCGGCAGTAAAGCGTCGGTCGATGGTCACTTCCCGGCTCTCGTCCAGCAGCACCGGCTGGGGCAGCGTGCCGCCCTCCTGCTCGATATGCAGGGTCACGGCCATCCCGCTCCACTCCTCCGGCAGCGCGAAGCTCAGGCTCTCCACGCCCGCCGTTCCTACGCCGCCCAGATGCAGCACGCCCGGCTCGGCCCGCCAGCCCATCCCGCCGAATCGGTCTTTGATGATCCTTACTTTCACTCTGAGGCTCCTTCCTTTGAGAAAGGCTCCCCTCGCCAGGGGAGCTGCTTTGCAGCGCCGCCGTCAGGCGGACTGCAAAGCTGAGAGGTTTCCTTCCGGTCCGCTGCCGTTTCTAAAGGCCTCTTCTTCTCCAGCCTACCACGTCCCCTGATTCAAAACTACTGCGGACTTATGCAAGCCCGCAGTAGTTTTGTAAGGTCTCGCCGCAGGCGAGCACGGGTTGCGGCTCCCAGCATCTGCTGCGCTGCCGCTTGCATCTTGCTGGCCGCTGCCCCAACAGCTCCTCCCTGTTTCGGCCACTGGCCGCGGTCGTCGCCGTTGCAGACATATAAAAGAACGAGCACCCCGGCTCACAGCCAGAGTGCTCGTTCTTTTTCAAAATTGGTTTAGAATATCGTGGTGTCCGATGTCCAGCAGCAGTATGATGGTGTCTCCGTCGTATTGCCATATGACCCGAACATCCATATTGACACTGAACTTGAACAAATCTGTTGTTCCCTGTATCCGCTTTGTTCGCAGTGACGGGTATAGCGGATCCTGCATCAGCAGTTCCAGCTTCTTTTTCAGCTGTGTCCGTTCTGCTGCCGACAGCCGTTTCATGTTCTTGACGAACCGCTTGGTAAATGTGATCTTGTACGCCATCAGCTCACTCCATCCAACATCTCAAACAGCTCGTCAACGGTATCAAAGACCGGTTGTTCACCGGCTGCGATCTTCGCCTTTGTTTCATTGATCTCGCTGCGCAGCTCGTCCAGATACTTCTTGGGGTACACGGCCACCGGCATGATCTGGATGGTTCCGTCTTTTTCCACGATTTCCAGCTTGTCGCCCTCGTGCAGGCCCAGCCGTGCCACGATGTCCTTCGGGATAGTGATCTGAGACTTGGTCCTCAGCTCTGTCAGCATATCTATCAGCTCCTTTGCATCGTTAGATTTTCCAACTTTCTTACCATCAGTATACGCCAACTGCGCCGGAATATCAAGTCATTTTTACTTCACCCCCCTCCCACCAATTTCTCTCGTCCTTCGCCTTCTCGGCCTTCTTGTCCGCCTGGTTCACCCACTGTGCAAAGTCCTTTTCCTCGTACAGTGGGTTTCCGTCTGCGTCCTCGAGGGCCAGCAGCTTCTTCTCCAGCTTCTCCCGGTCCCGGTCGCTTCCGGCCAGATACTCTTCCTTCACGGCCTCGGTGATCTTGCTCTTGATGCTGCCCTTGTCCTTGCCTGCGGTCATCAGGCGGTCAAGCTCCTCCTGCGCGTCCTTTGCCCGGCCATTTTCCACTTCGTCCAGGAGCGCGTCGTATATGCTGCCGTCCTTGCTGCCCGCCAGCAGCTCGTCTGCCTTGCCGTCCACCGCCTTGTTCACAAGGTCGATGAGCTGCGCCCGCCGGGACGCGTCCGCTTTGCCCTTGGCTCTGTCCGTCGCGGGGGCGACGCCCAGCCCCTCCCGCAGCTTCTCGAATACGGCCTGTCGGGCGTTTTCCTCAGCCCGGGTCTTCCCGGCGTTCCGGGCCTCGGCCGCCGCCAGTACGTCGGCGTCGTACTGCTTCAGCCGCCTTGCCAGCTCGCCGTCCACCTTGTCCGTCTTGTTCATCTGTTCCAGCTTCTTCATCGCCGCAGCAGCTTCCTCGCTGTCCCCGCTCTGGATGGCGTTGTACAGCCGGTCGTACTGCCCGGTGGCCGAAGAGGGTGCAGAGTCAAAGCTCACTTTGCCCTCTTCCTTCCATTTCTTGATGCTGTCCATCCATTCGTTCACGGCCTTGACGTACTTCTTCACGTTGTTGTAGGGGATGCCCTCCAGCATGGCCAGCTGGCCCACAGCGTCTGCCCACGCCCACCGCACGCTCTTCTCGTACTCCGCAAACTCCTCCTCGGTCATCTCACCGGTGTCCTTGTCCAGCAGGCCGTTCAGCTTCGCGATGCTCTTGGTCATGTCGTTCACGGCCGAAAAGCCCGTCATGCTGATGGTGTCGTAGCTGCCAAAGCTCTTTCCGGTCATCACCGTCTCGGCGGCTCTCCACACCTCGCTTCCGCCGGTAAAGTTGCTCACCCCGCTGTTGAAGAACTGATAGATAAAATTGCTCAGCAGGCTCCACACGGTCATGTCGCCGTTCTCGTCCTGTAAGTCGCCCCACTTGTGGAACAGCAGCTTCACCCCCACGCCCAGCCCTGCGATCAGGGCCGTCTGCACGATCTGGCTCGAGATGGCGTCTGCCCGCCGCGCCTTGGCCGTTTCCAGTGCCTCCTTGTTGGCTGCGCTGGGGTCTGCCTTGTACCGTGCCGCCTGCGCCGCGGCGTCCTCCAGCGCGCTCACCAGGATCTGGGCGTTCTGCTGGCGCTGTGTGCTGAACATCATCAGGGTCTTGGCCATCTGGTTTTTCGTGCGCTGAAAGCCCGTCCGCTGCATGGCGGTGTAGTTGGGCTGGGTCCGCTCGATCACCCGCTGGTACTTCTGCTTCACAGCCTCCCAGTAGGCCGGGCTGTCGTAGACGGCCGCCTCGGCGTCGAACTCCTCCGGGTGGCTCTTCACATACTCCATCGCGCCGTAGTACAGCGCTGCCGTCGTGATCTCGTCCACCTTCCCGATGCTTCCGCTGGCAAAGTCGCCGATGGCGTCCGCCGCCTTCACACCGGCCCGCACTATGGCGTTGTCTCCGTTCCGGGCGCTGTCGTGCAGCGTACCCACCACGCCCTTTTCGGCGCTCCCCAGCTCTCCCCTCCGGCTTCCCCGCAGGCGGGTGGGCAGCATTGCGTCGCCGTGCTCGTAGGCCAGCTTCTCGATCTCCGCCAGCTTGCTCGGCGAGACGTTCTTCACAAATTGCAGCACCGACTTTCCCGTGCTTCCCCAGCCCAGCTCTGCGGCTGCGGTCGGCAGGCTGGCTGCCTGCAAGAGCGTTACGTTCAGGTTTCCGGTCAGCACGGCAGCGGCGGCATTGCCCCGCAGGGTGCTGCACAGCCGGTCGAACACCTCGTGGTCGCTCTTCGTTCCGCACAGGTCGGCCAGCGCCTTGTTCAGGTAGCTCCGGCCCGTCTCGCCCCACACCTTCTCTATCTGGCCGTACAGGCTCTTTCCGCCCTGCATCGAGTTCAGCACCTTCTCGGCGTTCCGCAGCGGGATGGCCATGCCCGCGTACTGGGCCGTGTTCTCGATGCTCTCCGCCGCCTGCCGCACCAGTCCCACCAGCTCCAGAGGCTTCGAGCTGTTCACGCGGCTCTGCAAAAAGCCCTCGCTGCCCACGCTGTTGTCGTACTGGATGCCGGTGTTCTGCTCCACGTTGGTGTTCCGGTCAACGTGCAGCCGGATGTAATTGTCCACCCGGGCCTTCTTCACGCCGGAGAGCGCAAGGCTCGTCTCGTTGATGTACCCCTTGGTCAGCTTGCCCAGCTCCCGGAACGCTGCGATCATCTTGTTGTCGTACTCGGTCAGGTTCTTTTCGATCTCTCCGATGATGCTGGTGCGCAGCGCGTCCTCCCGCTGACTCACCTCGTAGGCGTTCAGCTTGTTCCCGCTCTCGTCCACGGTCACAAGCTCGCCCAGCTTCACGGTCTCGGCCCGCTGGCGTCCCACGCCCTTCAGGCCCTTGGTGGTCAGGCTCATGTCCGCAATGGTCGCGCCGCCGTGCAGCAGGTGGTGCATACCCTGCCGGTTCTGCAGCTGCACCCACAGCTCCGCCATCACGTCGTGGGTCACCAGCCACGGCCTGCCGTCCTCGGTCTTCAGTCCGATGTCCACCAGATCATGGGTAAAATGGTACAGCTCCTTCTCGTGCTTCGGCCCTGTCAGGTCGGCAAAGATGGCTTCGCCCTCGGCGGTGATCCGGCTCTTCCGGGCCTGTCCATCGTTCAGCATCCGCCCCAGCTGCTCCATAAAGCCGCCGTGGACATAGCCGCCAAAGCGCTCGAAGTTCCGCTCGATGTTCGTGGCGTTTATCCGGTACACGTCCCGCGCCGCACGTCCCAGCTGGGCCAGCACCCCCTTTTTCTGCTTGGCGGCCACCTCCTTCAGCTCACCGTGCAGCCCCTCGGCAAAGTCGTCTATCATCACGTCTTCGATGCTGCCCAGCATCACGGCCTCGTTCTTCACGATGAACATGGTCTGCTCCATGATCTCCCGCAGCCCCCGCAGCTCCTCCACGCTCAGCGACGCCATCGCACCGTCCCGGTAGGCCTGCAGATCCTCGTTCAGCCGCTTGAGCCACGCCCGCTTCTCCGGGGTGTCCTCCGGCAGCCACTTGTCCGCCTGCTCGATCTGCCCCCGCAGCTCTTCCATTTTCAGCTGCCGGTTCTCGTTCACGTCGGTCAACCAGTTGTCAATGGCGTCGGCCAGCTTGCTGTTCTTCCATTCCAGCGCCGCCCGCTCTCCCATCTTCATTTCCCGGGTGATGCCGCTCTTCAGTCCGTCCATCGCATCCCGGATGCTCATGTCCGCCGGCAGCGGGCCGTAGATGCCGTTCACCCCGGCCCGCAGCTTCTTCGCCGCCTCGTGGTTGCCGATGGCGTCGTTGGCCAGCATCGCCACCGGCCGCACCTTGTCCACCAGATACTCCGGCACATAGCTCTTCTCGCTGGGCTTCTCGATCATCCGGGTCAGCTCGCTGGTCAGCTTCTGCACGCTCCGCCGGGTGTTGTCCATCTCCCGGGCATCCCGGGCCTTCTGCAGCTGCTTCGCTGCCCGGTCTTTCGCCAGCTGGATGGCCGCGCTCACGCTGTCCCGCTGCTTTTCTGCAAATTCTTTGGCAAGGTCTGCCTTGTCTTCCGCCTGGATGCCCGCCAGGTCGGCCCTGCTTTCGGCTTCCGCCGTTTCTTTCCGGGCACTGGCCGCCGCATCCTTGGCCGCTTTCAGCTCCTGGGCAAATTTTGTCTGGTCGATAAAGGCCTTTGCCCGTGCTTCCAGTGCCTCCTGCTTCGCCTGCTCCCGCATCTTCTTCCACTGGTCGGCAAACTCCTTGCGGTCCCGGGCGTTCTGTTTGGTCGCCACTTCCGGGCTGTTCAGGTAGCGCAGCATCAGCTGCATGGCAATGTCTTGTCGGCTTCCGTTCCAATCCTCGTTGTAGGCGTTCTCCATCACGGGCCGGATGGTGTCGTGGGCAGCCGCCATGGCGTCCAGCGCATCCGCTGCGCTGGCAGGCACTTCGCTTGGCAGCAGCCCCGCGCCCAACTTCTGCAATTCGGTAAAATCGGCGTCCCAGCGGCTGTGCTCGCCCTCCTTGGTCTGGGTAATGTTCACGCCGTGCCGCGCCAGCTCCTTCCGGGCATTGGCCCAGCTGCCCCACCGGTACACGATCTCCCGGTAGTCCTTCGAGCCCTTCTCGATTTTCATGCTCATCTTGTGCAGTTCCGGGTATGTCCGCCACAGCTCATCGTTTCTCTTGCTGCTCTTGCTCATCACCTGTTCGGCCATGTCCGAGGCAAAGCTGTACACGTCCTCCCAGCTCACCTCTTTGCTGAGGGCAATGTAGTCGCTCATGGCCCGGATGCGCTCGGCCAGCGTCTTTGCGTTCATCTTGCTGCCCGTGTCGCTCAGCACCGCCTTTGCAATGCTGTTCACACTCTGGTCGCTCAGCCGCACCTTGCCGCCCGCTTCCACCGCCTGCCGAATGGTCTCGGTCTGCTTCTCTGCGTCACCCAGGGCCGCAGCCTTCACGGTCTCCACGTCCTCGGGGTCTACCTCCAGCTGGTACTTTACGGACGCTTTTTCCGGGTAGAGCTTCTGGGCCTCGGCCTCCGTCACGGCCTTCAGGTAGTACAGCGGTCGTCCCGGCAACGGTTCGGCAGTCACAGCCTTGACATTTCCGTCAGCATAGTGTAAAGTAGCCTTAGAGCCACCGCTTGCGAGGGAGAACGGCAATCGTAGCCTATTACCCCTCAGCCAAGCGGCGGTTCTTTTTGTGTCCGGGTCAACATAAAGTATCTCGCCCTGTACCACCTTTCCGGCTCTGTAGCTTTCGTGACCGTATGCGCTCAGCACCACGATATTATCTACCGCCAGACCATTTCTGTCCGTCGGAAGCAGCTCCAGCGACACATTCACCGGCTTTCCGGCCGCGTCCTTCACATCGCCGTACATAAATATCCGGCTGGCATAGTCCGCATTCCGGCTCGTATCCGAGTGCAGTACCATGATGGGATGTTCTAAGACCTGCGGCACCTGCTTCAGAATTTCTTTGGTCATAATGGAGCCTTCTCCAGTCGCCGCATTGTGGTTTGCGATACTGTGCTTGTTCAGTATTTTCCGCAGCTTTCCAGCCTGCCAGAAAATATTCTTGTCTTTCACACCGATGCTCTTCAGCACCTCTGAAGTGCTGCCCACCCGGATAGCATATCGCTTGGTCGAGCCTCTGTCCAGCTCATCGATGGCTTTCTCAAAGCCGACATCGATGGAGTATTTTACCGCCGCATCCTTCGTTTCAGAGGCTGCGGCGTTTTTGCTGCCCTGCTTTGCGTCGTGGATGGCTTCCCGGTACTTTTCGCCCGCTGTCATCTGATGCTCAAAATACAGCGCACGCAGATCCCGCAGCTGCTCCTCCGTCAGGCTCTTCGCAGCCTTGGCGGCGGCGTTGGTGGGCTCTTTTTTGAGGAAGTGCTCCACGTCTGCCAGCACACTCTCCAGCAGGCTCTGGATCTTGTCCATCACCTTCCCGATGATGCCCCGGGCGTCGGCGTTCATCCGTGCCTCGGCTGCCTGCCGGCGCACAAAGTCCCGGAAACTCTCCGCCGTGCCGAATACCGTCTCCATGGCATCGGCGGTGATCTCCTCGAGAGCCTGGTTGTAGGTCAGCTGCTGCCCGGCCTCGGCGTACTTGTCGAGGTAGCTCTGGATGAGCTTCTCGGTGCTCTCTGCGCCGCTCTGCTGCACAAGATAGTTCAGCAGCCGGTCCATCACGGCCTGCCCCGTCTCGGCGCTCCACTGGTTCAGGGCGTGGAACGTCTCGTGCATCACCGTCTCGCTCCCCGCGTCTCCGGCAAAGAACATCTCGCCCGCAGCGGTCTTGATGTAGCCCTTGGCGTTGTTCTCCAGCCCCTGCATCATCCGGTGGATGGCCGTGCCGGTGCTCTGGGCCGTCAGCTTCAAAAAGGCCTCGTCTGCGCTCTTGTCCCCGCTCACGGCCTTGTCGCCCCGGTATACCGTCCCGGCGTCCGGGCGCACCACGCCCTTTCCGCCGCCCAACTCCCCGGCCTTCCGGGCGCTGTAGGCTTCGGCCTCGCCCCTGCCCTGTAAGTAAGCCAGCTTCAGGGCGTTCTCGCCCTGCCTGCCCAGCGCCAGCACCTGCCGCACCGCGCCGCCTATCGTTCCTTCCGGGCCGGTGGCGTTCAGCGCCTTTTCAAAGCTCTCCACGTTGTACACGCCTGCACGGTACATGGCTTTCGCCGCCTGGGTGTACACCTGCGCGCCGATGCCGCCGGGCATATTGTCCACCATGGTCTGCACACCCTGTGTGCTCACCCTGCCCGCCCGGGCCAGCTGCGCCGCCGCCGCTTTCTGCTCCACACTCGCCCAGCCGCTCGAGTCCAGCGCACTCTCGTCCGCCGTCAGCGTTTCCTCCGCGTAGCTCCTGCCATTGACATCCCCGCCCTCTGGTGCTATATTGGTCTTGGCAGAGGGCAGATCAGCTAACGTCTCGGGCGTATCTCTGGGGTCGGACGCGGCATCCATAGAGGACTGCAACTCCTCTGCTGTGGCAGAAGGGTCTGCGACTACGTTTCGGACGTACACCCCGGGGTCGGACGCGGCACTCATGGGGGATCGTAAGCCTTTTGCCACTTCTTTTTCGTCTACACCGTTTTTCGAAAGATATTCGGTAACAATATAGTTCGTATTTTTCTTCGTATCACAGACGGCTTCCACGACAACGTGGCTGCCGTCTATTTTTTTCTCAAAGATAACGATACTTGCACGTTTCCCTTTGCTGTTAAAGTAACCATCCGCTTTATTTTTGCTCAGATACGCATTGTCAAAATTGTTCAGCACATACGCCGCCCGGGCCATGTCGGCGCTCTCCTTCATGGTGCCGTCGGCGCTGCTGTCTCCCCCTGCGTGCCGGTTGGTGATGTGCTGCACGGCGTTCGAGTCCATCAGGGTGCGGTCGCCCACCTTCTCGAGGCCCGTCAGCTCCATCATGGCGCTGCGCATCCGGTCGCCCGTCTCGGCCACGACGTAGGGCTCCAGCTTCTCGCCTGCCCTCACCCGGTCAACATACTCCGCCAGCCCCGGGTCAACGCTGTTCTTGTACTCCTCAATGCCGGCGTTCTGAGCCGCCGTATGTACCGCCGGGTCATCGTTCACAGCTGTCTCGTTCACAATGCCGCTTGCCTCTGTCGCAAGGCCCGCCATCTCACGCCCCGCAGCACTTCCGGCGTCCAGCTGAGAGCTGCCCGGCACGCCAGTGGCTCGCCCCTCCGGGGGAGCTGTCGGCGAAGCCGACTGAGAGGGCTCATTCCCTGCCAGCGCTCTATCAGCAGAGCTATCCGCAGCCTCATTAAAGGAGCCCGGGTTGCGGCTCCCGGCATCTATTTCGGCCCTTGGGCGGGCCTCATATCCTGCCGGCCGCGGCCCCAACAGCTCCTCCCTGTTTCCGCCACTGGCGGCGGTCGTCGCTGTTGCCCCGTCCAGCGCTTCGCTCATGCTGTGCAGCCCTGAGCCCACAGCGCCGCCCAGCGCGCCGGACGCGCCGCCGGAAAGTCCGCTTTCCAGCGCGGTGAGGAAGGTGTCTTTGGTAAACAGGTCCTTCGCCGCCTCGCTGTCCCCCAGCGCCGCGTCGATGGCCATGTCCGCATAGGTCTCCGCAAAGGCCTGCATCGAGTTGTCGATGCCGCCCGAGATGGCCGCAGCCACCGCCGGGTAGCGCTTCGCCAGCTCCGAGCTGCCCGCCAGCCCCTACACCCAGTCCGCGATCTGTCCTGCCAGTGTGTCCTTCGCGTAGTCCGAGCCCATGGTCTTTGCAAGGTCAGCCGCGCCCACCGAGTTGATGGCCCACCCTGCGCCGAACTTGGCGAGGCCGCCGCCCAATGCCTTACCGGCGCTCTCGCCCTTCTCCGCGCTCTGGCCCATGGCCTCCGCCGCGCCTTGGGCGCTCAGCATAGGCAGGATCCACGCAACGCCGTCGCCGCCTGCCGCAATGGCCAGGTTCTCCGCGGCGCTGGTCACGGCCCCCGCCACGGCCCGCTGGGTCGGGCTCAGGCCGCTCTGGGCCGCCGCCGTCAGCTTCTGGCCCCGGTCGTAGAGCTGGTAGCCCACGCTCTGGTTCTTGTCGATGCCGTCGCTCACCTCCAGCCCCGCCAGCTTCTGGCGCATCTCCCGGATCTCCTTGGAGTTGTACCCCATCGAGATGAGCTCCCGGTTCCGGCTCTCCGGCCAGGTGGGGTTATAGTCCATGTCCACGTCGGTCAAAAGGTCGAAAAGACTCTGGGCGTGTTCGTCGCCCTTTACCTCCTGCTCCACCTGTTTCCAGTTCTTCAGGGTGGCGTCGATGTTCTTTCCCGCCTGCACGCCGTACTCCGCGCCCAGCAACGGGGCAGCAGCCACCGTGTCTCCGATGCCGCCGATGGCGTTCGCCGCCCGGCGCACGCCCCGCTGCCATGCGGGGATGGCGTCCAGCGCAGCGTTCATCTTCCGGGCCTCGTCGATCTGCGCCTGCGTCCAGCCGCCCTTCCGGATCAGGTCGGCGTCCGTGTACGCGCCGTGGGTGTTGTCCACCCGCCGCACCGCGTCGGCCAGATTCTTGTTGTCCCCGGTGTCCAGCCACTGGTTGATCCGGTCGAACTCGTCCGGTACGCTGTCCTTGGCAAAGCTGGCTCTCAGCTCCTGCGCCCGGCCGCTGCCGTAGGCCATGGCCCCGCCGTCCACGTTCTCCAGCACGTTCCCGCTCTTCGCAGGTACGCCCCACTTCTGCCCCATGTCCAGCGCCCTTTCAGTGGGGTTTCCTTTAAGAAGGGCTCCCCTGATAGGGGAGCTCCGTTCTCGCGCGGCGTCAGCCGACGGGAACGGTGAGAGGTTTTCTTTCCGCCCGCTGATGTTTTCCGTGGCTGTGGGCGAAGCTGCCTGAGAGGGTTCATTCCTCGCATCCACCTCCCCCATGTCGCTTATGTGTCGCTCGGTGTACTGCTGCAAGGCTTTGTCCCGGGTGTTCTGCTCCTGTTCTGCCTGACGTTGTGCTTCCTTTTTGTCAAACTCCCGGCTCCACTGGCTCAACTGCTCCTTGGTGACGCTGCTCTTCTTTGTGGTGATGTTCTGCGCAGTGCTGCCCGCCCCACTCACCTTGTCCGGGTTCTTTGCGGAAAATTCCCTGCTCCATTGTGCGAGCTGCTGTTTGGTTACTGCCATTCCGTCTTCTTCCCTTCTTTTTGTCTTGACAAATAGTATTGTATTTGTTATTCTGTTATTGAGGAGATGATGTCGTGAAAAGTTATTCGTCCCGCGAGGTCATAAAGGCGCTCAAGGCCGACGGCTGGTATGAGGTCAACTGCGTGGGCAGCCACCACCAGTATAAACACCCCGCCAAGCCCGGTCGCGTCACCGTAAAAGACCCCGATAAAGATATTCCCCGGGCTACGCTTAACCGCATTGAGCAGCAGTCCGGCCTTAAATTCCGCTGAATGATAGGAGGCTTTTCTGATGAAAAAGAATCTTCCCGACCGTTACTTCTATCCTGCCGTGTTTATCTACGAGGACGGGCAGGAGATCGCTGTCGATTTTCCCGACCTCGGTGTCGCCACCAGCGGTACGTCCGAGGACGACGCCCTGCTTTCCGCCCGCGAGCTGCTTGGCTGCGTGATGTGCGGGCTGGAAGAGGACGGCGAGCCTATCCCCGCCCCCTCGGCCCTGTCCGCTATCCAGCCTAAAGAAAACGAGCGGGTCGTGCTGGTCGATGCCTATATGCCGTCCGTCCGGCTCGCCAGCGTCAATCGTTCGGTAAACCGCACCGTCACTCTCCCGGCGTGGCTCAATGCCGCCGCCCTTGAACGCAATGTAAACTTCAGTCAGGTCCTTCAGGACGCGCTCAAGCACCAGCTCCACCTCGCCTGACTTTATCCCAAAGCCTCCTGCACACGGTCGTGCAGGAGGCTTTTCTGTTACCCTGCCAGTTCAAAGGCTTTCCAGATCTCGTCGTCCGTGTATCCCTGATACTTCAGGCTGTCAAAAATAGTCTGGTCATCCGAGCCGTGGTTCCTCTGGCCCTTGATGGCGTTCGCCGCCACCTGCGCCCGCTGCGGGACACTCGACTGGCTTGCCGTTCTTCCGGTGCTCTGGCTCTGTCTGTTACTTGTCCCAGTACCCCACTTGTTTGCCGGGTCTCCTTTCCAGCTCTGCCCCGTCAGACCTCGGTCCGTCTCCAACAGGTTCGGGGTGTCGTCCTTTATCCAGCCCGCATCCGTCAGCGTCCGCTTGTAAAAATCGTACAGCGGCTCATTTCCCTTCATAGAGGAAAATGTCTTTGCTATACTTTGCAGCTGGCTGTTCGTCCAGCTGTCTCCGCTGCCTTCCGTGCCGCCGCTGCTCCTGCTGCCCGAAGACCCGCCCGAGCTGCCTGCGCTCTTTTTCGCCAGCGCCGTTGCAAGCTGCCGTCCTGCGATCGTCCTGTAATTCCCCACAGAGTTCGGATCCAGGCCGTACAGTTCCAGCACCGCCCGTGCAGCCTCGTCGCTGCCGCCGCCTGCCAGCCCGGCTGCGGTCGTGAGCGCACCCGCCTTGTCTGCGCGGGTGATGGGTGCGCCGCTGTAATTGTCGAAGATTCCGGTATCCAGACCATACCGGCCCAGCACGGCGTTCGCGGCATCGCCCGCTCCCTGCTGGTACAGGTTGAACGCCTGCTCGTAGGCATTCAGTGCATCGCTCTGGCCGGTGCGCTCTTTGTTGTACTCCCACTGTTCCCGGGCAAACTCGTTCTCCCACTGCTGCTGGGTGTATCCCTTGTAGGTGTCGTAGGCCGTCAGACCGGCTCTGCCCACACTCTTCGCCATCTCCCACAGGTTCGAGAGAAAATCGCTCTTCTCCTGCGCCGCCTGGTCTGCCCGGCTCTTCTTGTAGTCCCGCCAGTCCTGCGCGTTGGCCACGGCTCCCTGATGCTCCGCCGCCTCAAGGCTGTCCTGATTCTGCAGCGCGCTCAGCAGCCCCGAGAGGCCGTTCTGCTTCAGCTGGTAAGATCGGAAGAGCGTCGTGTAGGGAAAGAGTGTAGATCTCGGTGGTCGCC
>ONZX01000715.1_pt1 | contig 19895 bp, 18 predicted proteins | sample 1671831 | NCBI WGS metagenome assembly ONZX01 (sample SAMN06348197, study PRJEB24527) | human gut metagenome | reverse complement strand
GCATGTCGAGAATACGGGTCGAGCCCCAGCCGGTGCGTACGCGCACGGCGTGACGGGCGCCCTCGGCAAGCGGCAGCACGCGGCCGATGATGGCGGCGTTCTCGCCGTAGCGGGCGGCGCGCATGGCGGCCAGTGCGGCATCGGCCTGCTCGGCCGGCACCACGGCGACCATCTTGCCCTCGTTTGCCACCTGCAGCACATCGTAGCCGAGCATCTCGCAGGCTGCCTGCACGTCGGGGCGCACGGGTACATCGTCCTCGTCGATTTCCATGGTAACGCCGCTGGCCTGAGCAAACTCGTTGAGTGTGGACGCCAGGCCACCGCGCGTGGGGTCGCGGAGGCAGCGCGTGTCGGGCGCTGCGGCCAGTACGTCGGCGATCAGGTGGTTGAGCGGCGCGGCATCGCTTTCGATGGTGCTCGAAAACGCCAGACCCTCGCGTTGGCTCATGATGGCGATGCCGTGGTCGCCGAGTGTACCCGACACCAGGATGACATCGCCAGGCTGGCAGTTGGCGCCGCTGAGCGCCACGCCCTCGGGCACCTCGCCCACCCCGGCGGTATTGATGTAGACGCTGTCGGCCCCGCCGCGCTCGACCACCTTGGTGTCGCCGGTGATGATGCGCACATCGGCCTCGCGTGCGGTCTCGGCCATCGTCTGCACAATCTGGTGGAGCTTGTCCATGGGGTAGCCCTCTTCGAGGATAAAACCGCACGATAGGTAGCGCACGTTGGCGCCCGAGGTCGCGACGTCGTTGACGGTTCCGCACACGGCGAGGCGGCCGATGTTGCCACCGGGGAAGAACTGCGGCGAGACCACAAAGCTGTCGGTCGACATGGCGATGCGCCCGCTCGCGGGCAGCGCGGCGACGCCGGCATCGTTGCCCGCAAGCAGCTCGGGCGAGCCAAAGGCATCCAAAAAGACTTCGTCGATGATGCGCTTCATCATCTGCCCGCCGGAGCCGTGGCCCAACAGGACGGTGCTATCGGTGATGCTATGGGACATATCCAAAACTCCAATCGTGGGTGGTGCCAGTATGTGGGTGTGTCCGGGCTAGTCGCGGTAGCGGTAGTACGCCGCGCAGCTGCCCTCGGAGCTCACCATGCACGGGCCGACGGGGTGCTCGGGCGTGCAGGTGCGGCCAAAGAGCGGGCAGCTGCTCGGCGTAATGGCCCCGCGCAGCACGTCGCCGCAGCGGCATCCGCGCGGCTCGACCGTCGCCTCAACGGGCACGTCAAAGCGAACGCGGGCATCAAAGCGCGAGAACTCGGGACGGATGGAAAGGCCCGAGTTGGCAATCGGCCCCAATCCGCGCCATGTGGTATCGCATGGCTCAAATACCTGCTCGACCAGCTGGCGCGCCACGGGGTTGCCGTTCGCATTGACGCCGCGACGGTAGGCGTTGTCGATTGCGGGCCTGTCCTCGACAACCATCTGGACCAGCATGCAGATGCCCTGCAGGATATCGACCGGTTCAAATCCCGTGACCACGCCGGGGGTCTCGAACTCATCGACCAAAAAGCCAAAGGGGGCCAGGCCTGTGATGGTAGCGACGTGACCAGGCAGGATAAAGCCGTCGATGGTCGTCTCGGGGTCGTTGGAGATCGCACGCAGAGCCGGCGGCGTGGTCTTGTGAGCACAGTAGACCGAGAAGTTTTGGAGTCCGCGTGCATCGGCCTCCAAAATGGCGGCGGCGATGGTGGGCGTCGTGGTCTCAAAGCCGACGCCCATAAAGATGACCGGGCGATCGGGGTTGTGTTCGGCGATATCGAGTGCATCGAGTGGGGAGTACACAATGCGAATATCGCGCCCCGCGGCCTTTTGCGCGGCAAGCGAGGTGGACGATCCGGGCACGCGCATCATGTCGCCAAAGGTGGTGATGATGGCGCCGTCCATCTTGGCGAGCGCGATTGCATGGTCGATATCGCGGTTGGCGGTAACGCAGACGGGGCAACCCGGACCGCTCAGCAGTTTGAGCCCGGCAGGCATAATGGAGCGAAAACCATAGCGCCCGATGCTCGCGGTATGCGTGCCGCAGACTTCCATAAGGTTGATGGTGCGGTCGCCGACAAGCTCATGAATGCGATCGATGAGCTCGCGAGCCAGCCTGGGGTCGCGAAATGCCGAAAAGTCGATACCGGAGCGAACCGGCTGCGCCGCCGCCACTAGTATGCCTCGGCCGGGTTGGTGGCGAGCTGGTCCTCTTCGGCCAGCTCGGTCATGGTATTGACGAGCTCGAGTGTCTCTTGGGCTTCCTGCTCGTCGACAATCTGAATGCCAAAGCCGGCGTGCACGAGAATATAGTCGCCTACCTGTGCCGTCGGCACGAGGCGCAGCGAAACGGGGCGCTCGATGCCCATCATGTCGACGGTCGCCTTAAGGTCGTCGTCGCGTTTGACCACTTTACCGGGAACGGCAAGGCACATAATGTTCCCCTTTTATACGTTTTGCGCTGGATAGGCGCCTAATTACCCATCAGTTGATGGTAGCGCTCGCGGAAGTCACGAGCAAACGCGTTACACCTGTGAGACGGCGGCGCGCAGGCTGGCAAAACAGCCTATCGCGATGCTGTCTGCGCGAGGCGGGCGCGAGCGATGGCGGCCTGACCGTAGGCGATGCAGCCGTCGTTAACGGGCACGGTTTGGGGAATCAAGACCGTAAGGCCTGCGTCTTTAAGATTGCGGGTGAGGAGCTGAAGCAAAAGTCGGTTCATGAACACGCCGCCCGAGAGCGCGACGGTATCGATGCCTTCGCGCGCGCAGATTTCGTGTGCGATTCGTGCCGAAGAGCGCGCGATGGCGATGTGGAACCCGAGCGCGAGCCTGCCGGCGGGCACGCCGGTCCTGATTCCCTCCAAAAGCGCCTCAAAAAGCGGTCTGGAGTTCAGAACATGGCAGTCGTCCGGACGGGATGATTCGGTTACGGAAAAGCTGGCCATATTGCCGGTAGGGCAGGCACTTTCACTGCTGAGCGCGCGCCAGGCGGCGGCTTCGAATTCTATGGCGGGTTCGCCCTCGTAGGTTGCCTTGTCGCAGATGCCCAGAATTGCTGCCGCGGCATCAAAGAGACGCCCCATGCTGCTGGTATGCGGGCTGTTGATGCCGCGCTCGATCATGGTGGCTGTCACGCTGCGCGTTTGCTCGTCGAGGCTGTCCAAAAGCCGAGCGGCGCCTGGGTGCTCGAGCAGGCCGAGCTCACTGAGCAGGGCAAAGGCGTTGCGGCGGGCGTCGCGCACGGAGGCCGCCCCGCCGGGGAGCGCCCAGGTGCGCAAATGCGCGGCGCGCTCAAAGCCGCCAAGGCTGGCAACAAGAAACTCGCCGCCCCAAATGGTCCCATCGGTACCGGCGCCGGTGCCGTCAAAGGCGATGCCAAGGACGCGCGCGTCGGTTGTGAGCTGGCCCGCGGCGATGGCCTCGGCCATCACGCTCGCGATGTGCGCATGATGGTGCTGCACCTCGACGAGCGGCAGATTGCATTTTCGCGCCTGTTCGCGCGCCCACTGGCTCGACAGATAGCTGGGATGCATGTCGCATGCCAAGGCGGCAGGCGCCAGGTCAAAGAGGTTTTCCAAGCGCGTGCGCGCGGCGTTCCAGGCATCGAAGGTCCCGCCGTTTTCAACATCGCCGATATGCTGCGACACAAAACAGGTTGCCTCGCCGTTCGTCCCTTCACGCGTGAGCGCAATCGTGGCCTTTTGTTGTGGCCCGCAAGCGAGCACGCAGGACGGAGCGCCGTCGAGCGCCGGCAACGGCAGCGGCTGGGGTGCATATCCGCGAGCGCGGCGAACGGGCATAACGACGCCGTCGACCACGCGCACCACGGAATCGTCATAGCGCGAGAGAATCGCTCGATCGTTGCCGAGCAGCGCGTCGGCAATGCCGGCGGCAACGAGGCGCTCCCAGGCAAAGTCGTCGTCGGTCTCGATGGGTTCTTCGCTCAGGTTTCCGCTGGTCATGACGAGCGCGTGCATGCCGCGGGTTTCTGCCGCGGCAAGCAACAGATGCTGAAGCGGGGTGTAGGGGAGCATAACACCAAGCTCGGGCAGGTCGTGCGCGACGGACGGCGCGAGCGCGAAGGCGTTGGGGGAGCCGCCGCTCTCGCAAACAGCACGTCGGCGCAGCAGCACAATGGGGCGAATGCTGCCGGCCAGCAAGCCGCGCTCAACGTCGCTGACATGGCATAGGCGTTCAACGTCGGCAAGGTCGCGCACCATGACGGCAAGTGGTTTGTTGCTGCGGTGTTTGCGACGGCGCAGCTCGGCCACCGCCTGCTCGCTGGCGGCGTCACAGGATAGATGGAATCCGCCCAGTCCCTTGATGGCGACGATACCGCCGTTGGCCAGCAGCTCAACACAGCGGTCGATAATGGCGTCGCTGGCCGCGCGTGTGGTGCCGACGGCCGGTGTCGCGGACGAATTCCCGCACGCATCGCCGTTCACAGCCTCGCGCCACGTAATATGCGGCCCGCAATCAAAGCAGGCATCGGGTTGCGCGTGAAAACGCCGGTCGAGTGGGTCGGCATACTCCGCGGCACACTTGGGACACATGGGAAAACAATCCATCGACGTGGCCGCTCGGTCATAAGGCAACGATCGGATGATGGTAAAGCGTGGGCCGCAGTTAGTGCAGTTGATAAAGGGGTAGTGATAGCGTCGGTCGGCGGGATCGAACAACTCGCGCAGACAATCGTCACAGGTAGCGATATCGGGCGAGACGAGCGTCGTGTGCGCGGTCTGGTCCTGCGATGCCACAATGCGAAAGCCCTGCTCATCGGCAGCGCTCCAACCGCCAGGCCCCAAGCCCACAACCTCGACATGCTCTACGCGGGCTGCCGCAGGCGCATGCTCAGAAAGCGCGGCAGCAAAAGCATCGAGCGCATCGGCCGGAGCGTGCGCCTCGATGTGCACGCCGTCGCCCGCGTTGAGCACCCATCCGCAAATGCCATGCGCCATGGCCTCGCGATACACAAATGGTCGCATGCCAACGCCCTGCACAATGCCCGTTACATGAATATGCACATGCCGCATGCGACACTCCTCATCAAAACCGACCAAAAAGGGACAGGTTTATTTTGGTAGGTAAAACGCTAAACCTGCCAAAACAAACCTGTCCCTTTTTGGCAGGTGCGCTGCGGGAAATCCCGCTATAGCCCCAGACTTTGCCTGGTGGCGGCGCAGGTGAGCTCGCCGTGCTTAACGCCGCGCAGGCCCAGCAGGCGGTCGGCTAGTTCGTAGACGCGCTCGCCGCGACCCTTGAGTGCCAGGATCTCCAGACAGTTGTGGTGATCCAGATGCACGTGCATGGTCGATACGATCTCGTCGGTGTAGTCGTGCTGCACTTCGTCCAGACGGCGCGTCAGGTCGCCGGTATGGTGGTCGTAGATCATGGTGAGCGACCCGATAACATGCTCGTCGGGCGTGCGCATCTGCTCCTTGGCGATCGAGGCGCGAATCAGGTCGCGCACGGCCTCGGAGCGGTTGGCCACGTCGCCGCGGCGCGCGATCTGTTCGTCAAAACGGCGCAGCAGGTCATCCGGTGCGGTAACCGAAAAACGGACCAGCTCGGAGCCGGAGCCACTACAGTGGCAGCCCGCGTCACCGTCCGCCCCGTGCGGATGCTCGTGCTCGTACCCGCAGCCGTGCTCGTGTTCGGCCACCTTACACCAGCTTCACGGAGCCGACGGAGTTGTGGTCGGCCTCGATGGCTTCCTCGTAGCCCTCGAGCGCGTCATGCGCCTCGTGCAACGCGGCCATGGCGGCCTCGAGCTTGGCGCCGATGCGCTCCATGTCAAAATTCTCGGTCGCATGCAGCAACTGATGGCTCCATTCGTGAGCGAGCTCGATGGTGTCGTCGACCTGTTTGACGCTCATGGCAAGCTGGCTCATGTTCATTCCAACATCATGCATGGGAAATCTCCTTTTGTATGGGGTAGTTCAGTGGTTCAGATTTTACTACGCCCGCTTTGCGCGCAGCTGCATAAGAAAACGGGTGCGAGTCTGTGCGACCCGCACCCGTTCACTGGGGGCTGTTTGTGACTACCATACTATCCGTGGTTGCACTCGGTGCATTCAGAAGTCCGGCGAGCGGCGTAAAAGCGCTCATGGACGGCAGGCAGACGGCAACATGTAACAAGCGTATTACAGATGTTTCTCCAGCAGCGCCTGCAGCCTCGCCTTGGGCAGAGCGCCAACCGAGCGGTCAATCTCCTCGCCGTTCTTAAACACAATCAGCGTGGGGATGCTCATGACGCCATACTTCATGGCCAGGTCCTGGTTGTCGTCGACGTTGCATTTGGCAACGGCAAGCTTGCCCGCCAGTTCATCGGCAACCTCGTCAACGATGGGCGAGAGGGATCGACAGGGCCCGCACCACGGTGCCCAAAAATCGACCAGCACGGGCAGGCTGTCGCTAACGACGGAATCGAAGTTCTCGGGGGTAATCTGCTTAATGTCAGCCATGGTGACCTCCATAATGTGACGCGGCTTGGCCGCGTAAAACTCAGTACGACCGTGCTTATACCCAGCCGCCCGCAAAGCAACCACTCGCAGGCGGCTCTTTTATATAATGGTGGGCACGCAAACGATTGGAGAGCGCATGTCCACGTCACAAAGCCAGAAAAAAGAAGCCATCGCCCAGGCGGCCGAGCAGGAGCTTGCATCGCTTGCGGTCCGTGGCGTGCGTATCGCGGGCAACGCGTGCTCGCCGATCGTGCTGGTCAAAGGCGATTTGGACGAGGCCGAGCGTTCGGGTGGCGAGCTTGCCGCTGGCCCGGATGGCGCGGCGTTGCGCAAGGCGCTTGGGGCCATCGGCTACGCGCCCGAGGATTTTTGCGTGCTGGCAAGCGTCGCCGGCGTGGGTGACGGAGCGGTCGCGGTGGGCGAGACGCTGCCGTGCGAGCTGTTCCGTGAGGCGCTTGAGGCTTTGGACCCCGAGGCGGTGCTACTGCTCGACAACAACGCGGCTGACGCCATGCGCGAGACCTACGCCGATATGCTCGTGGCGATCGATGACTTCGACACCGCCATGCTCAAGCCCGGCTTGGTCGCTCATGTGCAGGGTCGCCGCGTGCTCGCGCTCGACGGTTTTGAGGCGGCACTCACCGACAAGGCCGCTAAGCAGCGCATGTGGGCCTACATCAAGCAGCTGACTCCGGCGGCCGCTCCGCTGTAGCGAGCCCGCGTCGACAAACGACCCCGAGCGGGCGAGCCGTACCCGCGGAACGCAAATCCGTCGCGCCCGCGCCCTTACATCACAGCGCGCAGCTCAAACCGATCGCCGTTAATGCGGAACTGGCAGTTGCCGTTCATGCGCTCCACGGCGAGTTTAATGCTCTTGGTGCCAAAGCCGTGACCGGCGTGCTGAGCCACGGGCATGCCGTCGACCATGTGCGGCGCCCGTCCAAATGTGTTGGAAACCGAAAGCAGCAGCTGCCCGTCCTCAAACCGCAGATCAAGATCGACAAAGCGCTTGCCCTCGGGGGCGGTGCTCGCCGCGTCAATGGCGTTTTCCAGGGCATTCGAAAGCACGCTGAACAGGTCGACATCGGCCACATGCACGCTCTGGGGCACGGCGGCGCGCAAGTCGGCGGAAATGCCGCGCTTGCTGATATCCGAGCCAAACGACGAAAGCGCGATGTTGACGGTCTCGTTGGCGCTGTAGCGGCGCACGGCGGTGCGGTCGTTGGCCTCGCATAGCGTATCGATGCGATCGAGCGCCTCGTCGGTGCGGCCTTCTTCGATCAAGACGGCCAGACCGCGCAAGAAGTGCCGCATGTCGTGGCGCAGAATCGACAGCTCGCGTCCGGACTGGCGCCATGCATCGAGTTCCTTCATGGCCGAGCTATCGCGTGTCTCGAGCATCCAGCGTTCACGCTCGGCAGCCTCTTTTTCTTCGTATTCACGCAGGTAGACGGCGAGGAACATAAGGTAGAACGCACAGAGCGCAAAGGCCAAAAACTCAACCGTCACCACCGAGCCCGAGTGGAACAGCGTGGTGTAGACGTTGGTGGCGTAGTCAAAGATGTAATAGACGAGCGGCAGGATGAGCAGAATCTCGAGCTCGGTAGGGCTTTTGACCGCCAGACGGGGTCCAATGTCACGGGCCCAATGCAGCAGGATCGCAAAGACGGCGACCGTGGTGATAATGCGCGCCACGTAGTACGCGATTTGCGAGTCAGTGGCGGCGAGCGCGGCGATGCCCATCCAGTTGCTAAACTGGCAGCTCAGGTAGGCACTGGTAACGCCCAGGATGGCGAGCAGCGGACTCAGGCGATAGCGTACGCACAGGTAGACGACAAGCGGCAGATGCACGACGAGTGGATAGGCCTGTCGGGCGAAAAGCTCGCCGCCGACGGCATTGGCGAGGCCGAATGCGCATCCGGTTACGGCGCCGACCCCCACCAGCTTCCACCGTATGCCGAAAACACCCGGACGATGCCGTGCAGATCGCTTCGCTCTGCTATAGTCTCCCAAATTCACGTTTTCTATTGGGATGGTGGTTAATATGGGCGACATACTCGAATCGTTCCTGCGCGTGGCGATGGTGGTGTTCATCGTCGGTCCGCTCACTGCATGGGTCGCCCGTCGCGGCGCGCGCGAGCGCAGTGAGGCGACGGACAGCCTCGATCGCTTCACGGTGCGCATGCCCGCTGCCATTCGCACGATCATCGCCTGCTGCGCCGTCGCGTTCGAACTGCTCATGCTGGGTGTCTACGTCTGGCAGGGCGTCTCGTTGGGCGAGTGGGACCACGAACTTGTGTGGTTCGGTCACGCCATGGCGCTCGCGGGCATGGCCATCTGGGCCCTGCTGAGCATCCCGCGCATCGACGTGGACGGTGAGCGAATTCTCTCGCGTAACGCCTTCGGCATCCGCAAGGAGACGACGTTTGGCAACATCACCCGTGCAACGCTTCACACGCAGATGATGAGGATCGACCTGTTCGAGGGCGACCGGAAGTTCTGCTCGATAAGCCTCGAGGGGGTGTGCTCGCTCAACCTCCTCGCCCGTCTGGAGGAAGAGGGCATCGAGGTCTCGGACGCTGTTGACGGCCCGATGACCAAGGCGGGTCTGTGTTGGTCTGCCATCAAGCCGTTGACGATTGTTTTCAACGGTATGGCGCTCGTCTTCTCGCTCGTGATCGCCTTCATGGCTGTTTTCACCGACGCCGGTGCTCGTCTGCTCCTGCTCGTCCCATGCCTCTTCCTGTTCATAGGGGGACTCCTGCCTCTGCTCATGCTCAGCATGCCCGCCCGTGGTATCTACGAGATCGGCAGACAGGAGCGCGAACTCGGTTTCTCCTTCGCCGAGGAGATGGCGAGCCGAGGTGCCACGGGCACCTCGCTTGTCGACGACGATTGGTTCATCGAGATCAGCAACGCCCGCGTCGTGGCGTTCCGCCGCGATTATCTCAAGAAGGTCACGGCGCACGAGAACAGCGAGAGCGGCGACCGTTGCACGGTGACCACGAAAGGCGGTCGCAAAATCAAGGTGTATGCAGCGGGCAGCACGCTCGAGGACCTGCGCTCGTGGTTCAAACAGGGTGCCAAGGCCAGAAGCACGCTCGACCGTGCAGAGGACGCGCTCGAGACGACGTCTGATTGGGTTGTCTGACCTGTATCGTCTTTTCGGACACGCATGCTAGAGGCCCAATCCTTTAGAATGCATTCATCGACGACCGAGAGGACGGTATGCTATGTCCAACCCAGCCGCCAGGTACACCGACGAGTTCAGGCGCGAGACCGTCGACTACATCATCTCGACGGGCAGGCCGATAACGGAATGCTGCGCAGAACTGGGCCTGAATTCCAAGACCGTGAACAAGTGGGTGCAGAACCGCCGGCGCGAGCTTGCCGGCGGGCCCGACCCCAAGGCCGAGGACCGCGAGCTTCGCGAGGCGAAAAGGCGCATACGCGAGCTCGAGATGGAGAACGCCTTCTTGAAAAAAGCCGCGGCCTTCTTCGCCAAAAGCCAGGCGTAGCCGCATGCTACCGGATGATGTTGGCGGAGAAGGCCGAATTCCCGGTGAAAATGATGGCCCGCGTGCTCGGCGTGAGCCGATCGGGCTTCTACTCGTGGCTCTCCAACGGCTGCCCGCGAGAAGACTGGTCGGCCGAGCGCGAGGCGGTCCGGCGCGTGTGGCTGGAGTCGGACCGCAGGTTCGGCTTCCGGTTCGTGAAATGCTTCCTGCCCGGCGAGTTCTCCGGATTGACCCTGTACAGGGTGCGCAAGCTGATGCGCGAGCTGGGAATACGCGGCTGCACGCCCAACGCCAGGAAGCGCACCGCCATCCCCGACCCGAAGGCCAGGCCCCGGCCCGACCTGGTGCGCCGCGACTTCACCAGTCCCGTTCCAACCTACAAGCTCGTGGGCGACATCACCTACCTGCGCACCGGCGAGGGATGGCTGTACCTGTCGACGGTCATCGACCTCAACACCCGCATGGTGGTGGGCTGGTCGCTCTCCGAGCGCATGACCGCCGACATCGTGGTTTCGGCGCTGGCGTCGGCCAAATCGCGCGGCTACGTGGCCGGCAACGCGATATTCCACGCCGACCGCGGCGCCCAGTACACCAGCAGGCTTCTGGCCGAATGGGCGCGCGACAACGACGTGCGGCTGTCCTGCAGCCGCACCGGCAACTGCCACGACAACGCGGTGGCCGAGTCGTTCCTCGCCACGCTGAAGAACGAGATGTACTACAGGCGCAGCTTCCCGACCAGGGATTCCGCCAAGCACGCGGTGGTCGAGTTCATCGAGGCGTACTACAACCGCCGAAGGCCCCACTCGACGATCGGCTACAAGGTGCCGGCCGAGGCCATGGCGGCCTTCTTCGAGAGAACCGAGCCCAAGCCCGAGGCCATGCCTATGGCCGCTTGATTTCTCGAGCATGCGTGTCCGAAATCTTGACACAGGTCAGAAGGCCTCGATGCCAGCGCTGCGCCGATATGGGGCAGCGGCCCCCCGTTGGCCGCCATGGCCCTGACTTCCGAGCGTATGCTGGCGCCGCTCGTCTTAAGACGTTGACCTCCATCCGGAGCCTGCGGTTCTCGCGCTCGGGCTCCAGGATCCGGTTCTACTCGGGCGTGCGGTTGTCGGCGGCGCGCGGCGAGCCGGTCTCGTTTATCGACTTGACCCGCCTCTCCACGGTGCTCTTGTCGAGGTCGCACTCGTCCATGGCCTCGCGCCTGGGCTTTCCGGCGTTGTGGAGATCGACTATCTTCCTCTTGAACTCGTCGGTGAAATGCCTCGGTCTGGGGCCGGTCGAGGCCGAGCCCCCGGTCCGGCTGGGGTAGCATGTCGCTGCGGACCATTGTCTTTCCTCTCGTTGAATATCTAGGCGCTGACGATTCTAGGCGATGGCCCTCTCTTGCTTCTTACACCTCGATTGTGCTCGCTACCCCCAGCGGGCCCGGATCGAGCGATTCGGGCCCGCTTTTGGGGCCTGCCGGAAACCCGGTGGTCAAAAAGGGCCAAATATGAGTACTGTTACCAGTTTGGTGGCAGCCAAATGGCCTCAAAAATCGGTGCCAGAGGCCAAAAGTGCATCGATTTCGTTCTTCAGAGTCGCGATCGGGCTCCAAACAAGGCGATTTTGCTGCTCTGGACCGGAAAATCGATGCTACTAATTTGGTGACAGTACTCATATTTGGCCCTTTTTGACCACTGCCCCTTGGTCCAGGACAAAACGGGCTGCCCGAATCATGGGGCGGGTCCATTTTCGGCTGTCCTCAGCTTGCCAGTTCGAAAATGGACCTGCCGCATGATTGAATCTTTATTTCAACTTTACACCTAGGTTTACAGCTGTCTTGTCAGCTGTAAACCTAGGTGTCATACTAAAGCCCCAAGATTCGCCAAAAGAGAGGGGCCTTGATGGCACAGAGCGCGAACATGGATGCGTCGGAGCTTGCACGCGATATCGCGGCCGGCCTAGCATCGGCAACGACGGCAACGGAGCGCGCGGCACTGGTGCCCGCAGAGCTCGTCGAGGCCATTCAGCAACTTAAAACCCAACGTGACGCGGTGATCCTGGCACACTATTACGTGGCGCCCGCGGCCCAAGCCGCTGCCGATTACGTCGGCGACAGCTTCTACCTGGCAAAACTCGCCAAGAGCCTGCCGCAGCGGACCATCGTGCTGTGCGGCGTGGAGTTTATGGGCGAGAGTGCCAAGCTGCTCAACCCCACCAAGACCGTGCTGCTGCCCGAGCCGGGCGCGGACTGCCCCATGGCTCACATGGTCAAGCGCGAGACGGTCGACGCGGCGCGCACCGAGTACGGCGACGACCTGGCCGTGGTCTGCTACGTCAACTCCACGGTCGAGATCAAGAGCTGGAGCGACGTGTGCGTCACCAGCTCCAACGCCGTTAAGATCGTGTCCGAGCTGCCGCAGCAGCATATCCTGTTCATTCCCGACCAAAACCTGGGCCGTTTCGTAGCCGAGCAGGTGCCGCAAAAGCACGTCATCCTCAACAACGGCTACTGCCCGCGCCATCACATCATCACCGTCGAGCAGATCGTCGACGCGACGGAGGCCCACCCCGACGCGCTCGTGCTGGCGCATCCCGAGTGCAAGGCCGACGTCCTGGCCGAGGCCGACTACATCGGCTCCACCGCCGGCATTATCAAGTACGCCGAGGAGTCGGACGCGAGCGAGTTCATCATTGTGACGGTCCGCGGTGTGCTCTACGAGCTCGAGCGCCGCTGCCAGGGCACCGGCAAGAAGTTCTACTTCCCCGCGGTGCAGCCCACCTGCGTCAACATGGATCTCATCACGCTCGAAAAGCTCGTGCGCTGCCTGGAGACGGGTGAGGGCGAGGTGCAGATCGGCGTCTCGGACGAGGCGGCAGACCAGGCCAAGCTCACGCTCGACCGTATGCTCGAGTACGCAGCGCGCTAGAACAATGTGACGTGAGGGACAGTCCCGCATGTCACATTACAAGGGAGAGGATTCCTGTGGAAACCAAACAATACCCCGACATGGAGTGCGACGTCGTCATTGCCGGCTGTGGCGTGGCGGGCCTGTACGCGGCTCTCAACCTGCCGACGAGCACGCGCGTGATCATGCTCTCCAAGGGCGCTGTCGACGAGTGCGATTCGATGCTCGCGCAGGGCGGCATCTGCGTACTGCCCGAGGGCTCGGACTACGATGCCTTCTTTGAGGACACCATGCACGCCGGCCACTACGAGAATCGCCGCGAGAGCGTCGACATCATGATCCGTTCGAGCCGTTCGGTCATCAACGATCTGCTAGCGATGGGCGTGGATTTTGAGCGCAAGGCCGACGGCAGCCTCAACTTTACCCGCGAGGGCGCGCACAGCCGTCCGCGTATTGCCTTCCATGCCGACATTACGGGCAAGGAGATCACGACCAAGCTGCTCCAGGCCGTTCGCAAGCTGGATAACGTGCAGATTTTGGAGCACGTGGCCATGACCGACATCCTGACGGGCGAGCGTGACGGCGTCACGGTGTGTGTCGGTGTCGTCGCCGTTTCCGTGGACGAGGACAACTCGGTTCGTCCCGCCGACGAGCTGGCAAATGCCGCCGAGGGCGTGCATGCCGGCGAGCCGTTTAAGATTCATGCCCGCCGCACGCTGTGGGCGACAGGCGGTATCGGCGGCGTGTACGACCATTCGACTAACTACCCGCAGCTCACGGGCGATGCATGCTACATCGCTCAGGAGCATGGCATTAAGATGGAGCACCTGGACTACGTGCAGATTCACCCCACGGGGCTGTTCTCGCCGCAGCCGGGTCGCACCTTCCTGATCAGCGAGAGCTGCCGCGGCGAGGGCGCGATTTTGCTCAACGCCGCCGGCGAGCGCTTTACCGACGAGCTTCAGCCGCGCGATGTGGTCGCTGCCGCTATTCGCGAGCAGATGAAGCAGGACGGTACCGAGCACGAGTGGCTGAGTTTTGCCCCCGTCGAGCGCGATGTGGTGACCGGGCACTTTGCCAACATTCGCGCGCGCTGCCTGGAGGACGGCCGCGACATCTTGGACGAGCCCATCCCCGTTACGCCCACGCAGCACTACTTTATGGGTGGCGTATGGGTCGATAAGGACGGCCGCACCTCGATGCCCGAGCTCTACGCCGCGGGCGAGACGGCCTGCAACGGCGTTCACGGCAAGAATCGCCTGGCTTCCAACAGCCTGCTCGAGTCCCTGGTTTGGGGCCGCCGTGCCGCCTGGTGCATGCGCACCGGCGAGTCGCTCGCCGTGGAGCAGGCGGGCGAGCCCGCGCTTGACGGGCGTCATCGCGCCCTGGGCGCCGAGACCCTTGCAATCGATGATTTGGCCCGTGCGGCCGGCACGCAGGCCGTGGAGGAGTAGACCATGAATCCCATTACCATGAAGCTCGTCGTCGATGATCTGATTTTGCAGGCTCTGCGCGAGGACATCACGTTTGAGGACGTGAGTACGGCGAGCGTGTGCCCTACGGCGCGCCCCGCTACCGTTGAGCTCATCGCCAAGGCCGATGGCATCATCGCCGGCCTGGATGTGTTTGCTCGCACCTTTGAGCTGCTGGATTCGCAGAGCTCGGTGCTGTTTGATGTTGCCGACGGTGACGAGGTGCACGCCGGCGACCACGTGGGCCAGGTGCGCGGCGACGCGCGCGTGCTGCTTTCGGGCGAGCGCGTGGCGCTCAACTACCTGCAGCGCATGAGCGGCATCGCCACCTACACGCACAACATGGCAGCGGCGCTCGAAGGTACCAAGACCGTGCTTGTCGACACGCGCAAGACCACGCCGGGCATGCGTGTCTTCGAGAAGGCCGCGGTCGAGATCGGCGGCGGCAGCAACCACCGCTACAACCTGTCGACGGCTGTCATGCTCAAGGACAACCACATCGACGCCGCCGGTGGCGTGATGCGTGCGATCGAGATGGCGCGCGCCCATGCATCGTTTACCACGACGGTCGAGATCGAGTGCGAGAACCTGGACATGGTGCGCGAGGCCGTGGAAGCCGGCGCCGACATCATCATGTTCGACAACATGACCCACGACGACATGGCTGCCGCGATTGAGCTTATCGATGGCCGCGCCAAGACCGAGTGCTCGGGCAACGTGGACGCCAGCAACATTCGCGCCCTGGCCGATCTGGGTGTCGACTATATTAGCTCGGGCGCCCTGACGCACTCTGCGCCGATCCTCGACCTCTCGCTTAAGCACCTGCGTCTGCTGGACGGTAAATAATGAACGCCCGCGAGCGTCGCCGTGCCATCATGGGCGTGCTCGAAGGAGCCAAGGAGCCCGTTTCGGGCAGCGCACTTGCCCGCGAGGTTGGCGTGAGCCGTCAGGTCGTGGTTCAGGATATTGCCCTGTTGCGTGCCGATGGGCACGATATCGTGGCGACCAACCGCGGCTACGTGCTGCAGGAAGCCGCGAGTAGCCCCGCCGTGCCCACGCGTCTTGTTAAGGTGCGCCACGGCGTGGAGCAGGCGGGCGACGAGCTTACGAGTATCGTCGACGCGGGTGGCGCCGTGCTCAACGTGATCGTCAACCATCGTGTGTACGGCAAGATCACGGCCGACCTGGACATCCGCAATCGTCGCGATGTTGAGCGCTACCTGCACGATATCGAGAGCGGCAAGAGCTTTCCACTACTAACGGTGACGAGCGGCTACCACTTCCATCGCATCGCGGCGGAGGACGAGCAGACCCTCGACGAGATCGAGGCCATACTCAAGGAGAAGGGCTACCTTGCCGATTTAATGCCCTACGAGGATGATTTGTCCTAACCCGATACTGTCTATATAAGTTGCGGTGAAATAGTTCCTACAATCGGCACCTAAGCAATGAGCCAGGAACTATTCCACCGCAACTGCCAAGGTAGCCCCGTCCCCAATTAGCTGCCTGTACAAACAAAAGGAGGCCTCCGCGGCGATGCGGAAGCCTCCTTTTTTGTGCACGGTGTACTTTTGAGTGTGCAAGTGGGGGAGTTGTTACTCCTCGACGATCTCGGTGATCGCGCCAGCGGGGCAAGCGTCCTGGCAAGCGCCACAGGCGACGCAGGAGTCCTCGTCGGCGACGGTAGCGACGTCCTGGAGCTCCAGAACGCCAGCGGGGCAGGAGTCGACGCAAACGCCACAAGCGATGCACTCGTCGGCATCAATTACGGGATGAGCCATGGTAGTTTCCTCTCTGTTGACCGACGCTACAGGCGATGCGCGCCGGTTTGATTCGGGCAAAAACATACCACGGGAGCGACCGTTTGCAATACCCTCTGGCCGGCATCTTCATACCGTTCGCCGAGTATGCCAAGGTTTACTAAAAAACGCGCAGGTGGGGCCGTTGAGCTGCGCAAATGTTAGCTATAGGTGACTTGTAATATTGACCTATTGAGCGCGCCTGCGGAAAGGGCATCCCGTTATTTGGCCGAAAACCGGGTCGCAGTTTCCGGTTGGGCCCGCTAGCGGAAACTGCGACCCGGTATCAGCTCTCAAAACGGGATACGGTTTCCGGTTGAGCCTTCAGACGGAAACTGCGACCCGGAATCTACGCTCAAACCGGGATGCGCTTGCCGCAAGACGGCCCCCAGGCACCCCCGGACGCAAACCTCAGCCATCTCTACATAGATCTCAATAGATTTGCCGAGAACTCATTCAGCGCATCTACCTGCGCATTTAAGAACCTAAACTCTCAACAATAAGAAATCTTATATGAATTGACTTAGATTTTGTATATTCCGGCCCATAAGGGGATACACTACATCCTGAAAGACAAGCCGAAGCGCCGCGCGACAGATCGTCGAGGCGGCGCGAACGCAAAAGAGAGAGGGAATTTCTAATGAGTAAGATTCTTGGTATCGACCTTGGTACTACTAACTCCGCAATGGCCGTCCTCGAGGGCGGTTCTCCGACCATTATCGTGAACGCCGAGGGCGACCGCACCACCCCGTCTGTCGTGGGCTTCCGTGCTGACGGCGACCGCGTCGTGGGTAAGGCCGCTAAGAACCAGGCGGTCACCAACCCCAAGAACACCGTGTTCTCCATCAAGCGCTTCATGGGCCGCAAGTACTCCGAGTGCACCTCCGAGATCAAGACCGTGCCGTATGAGGTCAAGGAGGGCCAGGGTGGCCGTGCCGTCGTCGATATCGAGGGCAAGGATTATACCGCCGAGCAGGTGAGCGCCATGACGCTCGCAAAGATGAAGGCCGACGCCGAGAAGTATCTGGGCGAGACCGTCACCGACGCCGTCATCACCGTCCCGGCCTACTTCAACGACGCCCAGCGTCAGGCCACCAAGGACGCCGGCAAGATCGCCGGCCTCAACGTCAAGCGTATCGTCAACGAGCCGACCGCTGCTGCTCTGGCCTATGGCCTGGACAAGCAGGGCACCGACCAGCGCATTCTGGTCTTCGACCTGGGCGGCGGCACCTTCGACGTCTCCATCCTCGACCTCGCTGACGGCGTGTTTGAGGTTCTGTCCACCTCGGGCGACAACCACCTGGGCGGCGACGACTGGGATCAGCGCGTCATCGACTGGATGGCCGATAAGTTCCAGCAGGAGAACGGTGTCGACCTGCGTCAGGACCCCATGGCCCTGCAGCGTCTGAAGGAGGCCGCCGAGAACGCCAAGAAGGAGCTCTCCGCAGCCCAGCAGTCCACCATCAACCTGCCGTTCATCACCATGAACCAGTCTGGCCCGCTGCACCTCAACTACACGCTGACCCGCGCCGAGTTCGAGAAGATCACCCGCGACCTGCTCGAGCGCTGCAAGCAGCCTGTCACCAACGCCCTGCGCGACGCCAAGCTTAAGCTCTCCGATCTGACCGAGGTCATCCTCGTCGGCGGCTCCACCCGTATGCCCGCCGTCCAGGATCTGGTCAAGACCATGACCGGCAAGCAGCCCAACATGTCCGTGAACCCCGACGAGGTCGTTGCCGACGGCGCTGCCGTCCAGGGCGGCGTGCTCACCGGCGACGTCGAGGGCATCCTGCTGCTCGACGTTACCCCGCTGTCGCTGGGCGTCGAGACCATGGGCGGCATCATGACCAAGATGATCGACCGCAACACCACGATCCCGACCTCCAAGACCGAGGTCTACTCCACCGCTGCCGACAACCAGACCAGCGTCGAGATCAACGTGCTCCAGGGCGAGCGCGAGCTTGCCCGCGATAACAAGTCGCTCGGTAAGTTCCAGCTGACCGGTATCCCGGCTGCCCGCCGCGGTGTGCCGCAGATCGAGGTCACCTTCGACATCGACGCCAACGGCATCGTCAAGGTCTCTGCTAAGGACAAGGGCACCGGCAAGGAGCAGCAGATCACCATTTCCGGCTCCACCGCGCTTTCCGACGACGAAGTCGATCGCATGGTCAAGGACGCCGAGGCTCATGCCGAGGAGGACAAGAAGCAGAAGGAAGAGGTCGAGGTCCGCAACCAGACCGACAGCCTGTGCTACTCCACCGAGCAGACCCTCAACGAGTTGGGCGACAAGGTTTCCGCCGATGTGAAGTCCAAGGCCGAGGCCGCTATTGCCGACGCCAAGAAGGCGCTCGAGGGCTCTGACGTCGAGGCCATCAAGGCCGCTGGCGAATCCCTGCAGTCCGTAGCCTACGAGCTGGCTCAGGTTGTCTACGCCGACGCTCAGCAGCAGACCGACGGCGCCGCCGGTGCCCAGCCTGCCGACGATGACGTTGTCGACGCCGACTACGAGGTTGTGGACGACGAGGACAAGTAATCATGTCCGCCCGTAAAGCTCGCACGGAGGCGGCCGCCGCTGGCGCCGCCCCCGTTGACTCTGAGGAGAAGGACGTGAAGATTCCCGTAGAGGCCGTCGACGATACCGAGGCCAACGAGGCCGAGGCCGCCGAGGCTGCCGAGAACCAGGTAGAGGATTCCAACAAGGAGGCGACGATGACCGAGGACGAGATGGTGGAAGCCGCTATCCGCGCCGGTGAGGAAGCCGCCGACAACGACTTTAAGCTCAAGTTCGAGCAGGCCCAAAAGGAGCTTGCCGACGTACGCAGCGAGCTCGATGCTGCGGCAGAGGCTCAGAAGGCCGCCGAGGACAAGGCAAAGGACGCCACCGAGCGTACCGCCCGTCTGCAGGCCGACTGGGAGAACTTCCGTCGCCGCACCGCCAGCGAGCGTATCGCCGAGCGCGAGCGCGCGACCGAGAAGCTTGTCACCGCGCTGTTGCCGGTGGTTGACGATATCGAGCGTGCAATCGACCATGCCCGTAGCCAGGAGCTTTCCGACGACTTTAAGCAGTTCGTCGATGGCGTTGATGCGGTGCATGCCAAGCTGCTCGATGTGTTTGCGCACGAGGGCGTTGAGCCCATCGACCCCAAGGGCGAGGCGTTCGATCCGCTCGAGCACCAGGCCGTGGGGCGTGTCGAGGACGCATCGCAGTACGACGAGACCGTCAACGACGTGTACCAGAAGGGCTACCGCATGGCGGACCGCATCCTGCGCTCCGCGATGGTGACGGTGACCTACGGTGGCGAGAAGCGCCCCGCACCGGAGCCCGAAGCGGCGCCCGAGGATGCTGCGGCCGATACGGCTGAGAGCACCGAGGAGTAATTGAGAAGGGCCCCGGGGCAACACCCGGGGCCCTTTCTGGCCTAGTGCCATATGACAGTATGAGCCGCCGCCCGTTGAGCGGTGGATGAAACAGGAGAGGAGCTACGATGGCTGCAGGCAAAACCTTCTATGACATCCTGGGCGTATCCAAGAGCGCCTCCGACAAAGAGATCAAGAGCGCGTTTCGCAAGCTCGCGCAAAAATACCACCCCGATGCCGGCGGCGACGAGGCCAAGTTCAAGGAGATTAGCGAGGCTTACGAGACGCTTTCGGACGAGAAGAAGCGCAAAGAGTACGACCAGATGCTCATGTTCGGCGGCATGCCGGGCGCGGGCGGCGCGTATGGCGGCGGCTACGGTGCCGGCGCGGGCGCCAGCGG
>ONZX01000690.1_pt1 | contig 20405 bp, 20 predicted proteins | sample 1671831 | NCBI WGS metagenome assembly ONZX01 (sample SAMN06348197, study PRJEB24527) | human gut metagenome | reverse complement strand
CATGTAATGTCTTACGTAAGAGAAATGTACGGCGGACAGAAGAAGACGTTCAAAGTACACACACGCCGTGCCCATAAAGGATTCCCCATGGAGTCCATGGAGATCAATGCGGAACTGGGCGGAAGAATTCTGGATGAATTCCCGGAGATGACAGTTGATGTGCACAAGCCGGATGTCACCATTCATATTGAGATCCGCGGCAGAATCTACATCTATTCCGAAGTAATTCCGGGACCGGGCGGTATGCCCCTTGGAACCAATGGACGTTCCATGCTTCTCTTATCCGGCGGTATCGACAGTCCGGTAGCAGGATATATGGTGGCAAAACGAGGTGTTTACATTGATGCCGTTTATTTCCATGCGCCGCCATACACCAGTGAGAGAGCAAAGCAGAAGGTAGTTGACCTGGCTAATCTGGTAGCACGTTATTCCGGCCCGATCAATCTTCATGTAGTTAATTTTACAGATATCCAGCTTTATATTTATGAGCAGTGCCCTCATGAGGAGCTGACTATCATTATGCGCCGGTATATGATGCGTATTGCACAGGCGATCGCTGAAAAGACCGGTTCCATTGCACTGATCACAGGCGAGAGTATCGGACAGGTGGCTTCCCAGACGTTACAGTCACTGGCTTCTACCAATGAAGTGTGCACCATGCCTGTTTTCCGTCCGGTGATTGGATTTGACAAGCAGGAGATCGTGGATGTTTCTGAGAAGATCGGTACTTATGAGACTTCCATCCAGCCATATGAGGACTGCTGCACGATTTTTGTAGCAAAGCACCCGGTTACCAAGCCAAATCTTAAGGTGATCAGAAATTCTGAGCGTCATCTGGAAGAGAAGATCGATGAGATGGTGAAGACTGCGTTAGATACAGTGGAAGTTATTGCTTGCCGCGGCGAGGTTTAAGGTTGCTGGCTGAAGTATTTGCGAGGGGGTTCTTCATTCTATAAAACATTGTTCGCTGGCCTTCGCTTGCGTCAGTTCGCCTGTGCCGGACTGCGTCCGTTACGGACGTACGGCTGCGCTCGGGATGCGTACAATCGCTTTATTGAAAGCGGCCCCTGCAACGTTATTTCTGGCTAAAAGTCCCCGCCCCTGTAGGGCGGGAAGTGATGTATAAAAAAAGAGAGCCGCATTCCCGCGGCTCCCTTCTAACTTTAACATTAAACTCAGTCGATGATGTATGGAGAAAGTGTAGAAAGAATGCTGTCTACGTCATTTTCTGCATGGATGTTCAGATCGATCGGCTTGGACAGATCCAGGCTGAAGATACCCATAATAGATTTTGCGTCGATGACATATCTGCCGGAAACCAGATCAAAATCAACATCGAACTTAGCTAAATCATTTACGAAAGATTTAACCTTATCAATGGAATTTAATGAAATTCTAACTGTTTTCATAGGAAGCCCCTCCTTGTGTGGTATGTAAATCATTTTTGCAGAATAAAACTGCTTACTTTTAATACTAAAGGTCAGTGGTATAAAAGTCAATAGTGAGATTGTATGAAAAATCAGGAAGAAACGGGAAAAGTTATAATTGTAAATATTTGGAAAAATCAGGAGGTTATATTATGCCAAAAGCAGCCCTTCACAATCTGGGGTGCAAAGTAAATGCTTATGAAACAGAAGCCATGGAGCAGCAGTTAAAGGAAAGAGGTTATGAGATCGTTCCTTTTGATGAGAAGGCGGATGTTTATATTATCAATACATGTTCTGTTACCAATATTGCGGACCGCAAATCAAGACAGATGCTCCATCGTGCAAAGAAGCTGAATCCGGAATCTGTAGTGGTGGCAGCAGGCTGTTATGTGCAGGTGGCATCGGAAGAGTTGAAGAAAGATGCCAGCGTGGATATTGTAATTGGAAACAATAAGAAGGCAGAGCTTGCAGATATTCTGGATGAATATTTAGGCAATGTCCATGAGGAAGAGGAGGCAGAGGTATTTGTAACGGACCTTTCCCATGGCAGTGATTATGAGGCCCTTCATTTAGAGCAGCCTTCTGACCATACAAGAGCTTTTATCAAGGTCCAGGATGGCTGTAATCAGTTCTGCAGCTATTGCATCATCCCTTATGCCAGAGGCAGGGTGCGCAGCAGAAGCCGTGAAGATGTAGTGAAAGAGATCACAGGACTGGTGGCACAGGGATATAAAGAAGCGGTTCTTACAGGAATTCATTTAAGCTCTTATGGAATTGAGCATATGGAAGGAAATCCTGTAAGCCAGGGTGACTGGAACCACAGGGAGTTACTGGCTCTGATCCGTGAAGTCCATGAGATTGAAGGCCTGGAGCGCATCCGCCTGGGATCACTGGAGCCGCGTATTATTACAGAAGAGTTTGCTAAAAGTCTGGCAGAGCTTCCTAAGTTCTGTCCTCATTTCCACCTGTCTTTACAGAGCGGCTGTGACAGCGTTTTAAAACGGATGAACCGTCATTATACCACAGAAGATTATTTAAGACGGTGTGAGATCCTGCGTAAATATTTTAAGCGCCCGGCTATTACTACGGATGTGATCGTAGGCTTTCCGGGAGAGACAGAGGAAGAGTTTGATATTACGGAAAAGTATCTGGAAAAAGTGCATTTTTATGAGATGCATGTGTTTAAATATTCCAGAAGAGCCGGTACAAAGGCAGCAGCCATGCCGGATCAGATCCCGGAACAGATCAAGGGAGTCCGTTCTGACCGCTTATTAGCTTTGGAACAGAAGATGTCAGAGGAGTTCAGAAAAGGATTTATTGGTGAGAAGGTTTCTGTTCTTTTTGAGGAAATGATAACAGTAGATGGAAAAGAGTATCTGGTGGGACATACGCCAGAGTATGTGAAAGCAGCTCTTCCTAAGGATGAATGTGAGAAGATGCGTGCTGCTTCCGGTGTTATTTTAGAGGCAGAAGCAAAAGATCTTCTGTCTTCCGATATACTTCTGTTAAAAAATACTATTGCCGAATAGAAAAATATAGAGTAGAATATATAAGAATACGTAAAGGACGTGATGATATGGGCAATATAAAAGAAACACAGTATTTTCAGGCTGTTCAGGACAAAAAGGTAGAAGTAAGCGATGTACTGGAGCAGGTGTATATTGCCTTGACAGAAAAAGGATATAACCCTGTAAATCAGATCGTAGGTTATATTATGTCTGGGGATCCTACCTATATTACCAGCCACAAGGGAGCCAGAAGCCTTATTATGAAGGTGGAAAGAGATGAGATCCTGGAAGAACTGATGGCGGTATATATTGACGCCCGTTTAAAATAGGGCAGCCGGGAAAATAGGGTCAGGGAGTGGGATGCTCTCTGGTTTAACGTCCATTAAAGTCTCTGTTTAGGGACTTTTTATGGGCGTTGATTTTTTTCTGTAATGATGATCACAAACGCAGTTTTTGTGTTTGTTGGTGTACTGTATTGTTGAGTAAGCTGTTTGGAGAAATATCAATAATGCGGTACACTAGTTTTAGTGTGCGCGGAGGAATTGAATATGAGGATCATGGGGCTTGATTATGGCGCAAAGACAGTAGGTGTAGCAATTAGTGATGATATGCTTATCACGGCACAGCCTGTCGAAACAATAAGGCGTGAACGTCCGACAAAGCTCAGACAGACTCTTGCGAGAATTGAGACTCTGATGAAAGAATATGATGTAGAAAAAGTGGTTATAGGACTGCCCAAAAAGCTGAACAACGAAGAAGGCGAGCGATGCGAAAAGACAAGAGAGTTCGGGGAAATGGTAGAGAGAAGAAGCGGACTTGAGGTTATATATCAGGATGAGCGTCTCACAACAGTTCAGGCTGACAGTGTGCTTTCAGAAGGCGGAATCCGTAAAGAAAAAAGAAAGCAGTATATAGATAAGATGGCAGCATCATTGATTTTACAGAGTTACTTAGATAGTTTAGAGCGGAAATAAGTGCTTTCTGCCTGTTTATAGCGAAAGGATACAATTTAATATGGAAGAGAATAAGGAAACTAAAGTTGTTAATTTTACAACGGATAATGGAGAGGAAATTCCTTTTTTTGTGGTAGAAGAAACTAAGATAGCAGGAGAAAATTATCTCCTTGTTACTGACAGTGAAGATGATGAAGCGGATGCATATATTCTTAGAGAGGTTTCTGAAAACACGGAAGAAAGCTTTTATGAGATGCTTGAAGATGATGATAAAATAAATGCAATCTCAAAAGTTTTTGCAGAATTATTGGACGATGTGGAATTTGAAAACTAAATGAAAGGCAGGGAAAAAAATTGAAAACAGAGACAGAAAATTCTCAGAATGAGAACATAAATATAGAAGAGCCGGCGGTGGAAGAAAAAACTGCAAAAAGACCGGGGAGACCGAGAAGAAAAACAACTGACAAGCCAGCAACAGTAAGAAAGACTGCGGCAAGGAGCACAAAGAAAAAAGAAGATGCTCCACTTGGAAAAGGACTTAAGATTATACCACTCGGCGGATTAGAACAGATAGGTATGAACATCACGGCATTTGAATATGAGGACAGCATAGTTGTTGTAGATTGCGGTTTGTCATTTCCGGAGGACGAGATGCTTGGAATAGACCTTGTTATACCGGACATTACTTATCTTAAGGAAAATATCGACAAAGTTAAGGGATTCGTGATAACACATGGTCATGAGGATCATATAGGTGCACTGCCATATGTATTAAAAGAGATAAACGTACCTGTTTATGCGACAAAGCTTACAATGGGTCTTATCGACAATAAATTAAAAGAGCATGTACTTCCAAAACCGGTTAAGAGAAAAGTTGTGAAATACGGTCAGTCAATAAATCTCGGATGTTTCAGAATAGAATTTATCAGAACAAATCATAGTATTTCAGATGCGGCAGCACTTGCGATATATTCACCGGCAGGCATAGTTGTTCACACAGGTGATTTCAAGGTTGATTATACACCTGTAAACGGAGAGACTATTGACCTTCAGAGATTTGCCGAACTTGGAAAAAAAGGTGTGCTTGCGCTTATGTGTGACAGTACAAATGTCATGAAGCCTGGCTATACAATGTCAGAGAGAACCGTTGGCAAAACTTTTGACAATATATTTGCCGACAATGAAAAACACAGAATAATTGTTGCGACATTTGCATCAAATGTTGACAGAGTGCAGCAGATTATAAATTCAGCAGAAAAGTATGGAAGAAAAGTTGTAATTGAGGGACGAAGCATGGTAAATGTTATTACTACGGCTACAGAACTCGGTTATCTGGACGTTCCTAAAAATATAATAATAGAAATGGAACAGATGAAGAATTATCCGCCTGAAAAACTTGTGCTTATCACAACCGGAAGTCAGGGTGAGGCGATGGCGGCTCTTTCGAGAATGGCTGCAAATCTTCACAGAAAAGTTTCAATAGAACCGGGCGATACTGTAATCTTCAGTTCAAGACCGATTCCGGGAAATGAAAAAAATGTTTCAAAGGTCATAAATGAACTTGCACAGAAAGGTGCAAAAGTTATTGTGCAGGATACACATGTATCAGGTCATGCTTCTCAGGAAGAGATAAAACTTATATATTCTCTTACAAGACCAAAATATGCGATACCTGTACATGGTGAATATCAGCATTTGAAAGCACATGCTGAACTTGCACAGGGAATGGGTATACCTAAAGAAAATACAATAGTATTGTCATCAGGTGATGTACTTGAACTTACACAGGAGAGAGCTACACTTATCGGCAAGGTTCAGGCTCAGGGCATAATGGTAGATGGTCTTGGAGTCGGGGATGTAGGAAATATTGTACTTAGAGACAGACAGCATCTTTCTGAAAATGGTCTTATTATAATTGTACTTACACTTGAAAAATATACTAACCAGCTTCTTGCAGGCCCTGATATTGTTTCAAGGGGATTTGTTTATGTAAGAGAATCAGAGTACCTTATGGATGAGGCAAAGAGTATAGTTTATGCAGCTCTTGAAAGATGTCTTGACAATAAGGTTTCTGATTGGAGCAAGATAAAGACTGAAATAAAAGACAGTCTCAGTGATTATCTCTGGAAGAAAATGAAACGTAATCCTATGATTTTACCTATTATCATGGAAGTTGAGTAATTATGGCTTAGTTCTATATATGGCTGTACAGAGGGGAGCGGGATAATGAAAGAAATTGATGATGCATTAAATGCACTGATAAATGTTATAAAATCGACAAAAGAATATAATCAGTATCAGACACTTTTGAAAAAAGTAAAAAATGAACCGGAATTATATGGAAGAATATGTGATTACAGAAGAAAAAGTCTCGCTCTGCAGCTTTCGGATAATGAGAATTTTATTCAGGAAAATAACAATCTTCAGAATGAATTTGCTGACTTACTGAATATTGGTCTTTCAAATGAATATTTTGCGGCTGAACATCAGTATTGTGTGATGATACGAAAAATTCAGGAGTGTTATTTGGAGGAAATCAGTATTGAAACTGATTTTCTGGAGGGATAGATATGAGTGGTTCCCGAAGTGCAGGACAGGCATTAAATTTTTTCCGCAGAGGTATTCTTCTTCTGGTCAATGTTTTAGTATCTGTTTTAATTATTTTTATGATGTTTCATGCATGCAAAATGTGTTATGATATTTGTTATGAAATTTATGGTCCGGTTGTTGTAGAAAAAGCACCGGGAACTGATATACGGTTTTCAATTTCAAAAGACGAGTCAATGTACAAGGTGGCAAAAGAATTATATGATGACGGATTGATTGTAAACAGATATTCATTTTATATAAGAACCATGCTTATGGACAGAGATGAAATGAAATTGAAACCGGGAGATTATATATTAAATACAAGTATGGATTATGAAGAAATACTTGATATGCTTACAAAAAGCGATTGAAAAGAGAGGTATTTGTTTTGATTATTGATGAGAGGTTGTCAACATATATTGATTCAATATCCTGGAGCATACCTGAATATTTAAAAGAGGTTGAGAAAGAGGCTTTGGCAGACGGTGTACCTATAATAAGACGCCCCATGCAGTCGCTTATTTCATTTCTTTTGACAGTAAAAAAACCGAAGGCAGTATTAGAGATAGGTACTGCAGTCGGTTTTTCAAGTATGTTGATGAGTGAATATGTATCAGATAATACGATTATAGATACTATAGAGAAAGTTCCGATACGCATAAAATGTGCTAAAGAAAATTTTGCCAGATATGAAAAGACAGAAAGAATAAATCTTTTTGAAGGTGATGCGGCAGATGTTTTAAAAGAACTTGCGGCGGCAGGGAATAAATATGATTTTATTTTTATGGATGCAGCCAAGGGACAGTATCTTAATTTTTTGGAACCTGTTATTGAAATGCTTGCCGAGGACGGTCTTTTGGTGACTGATAATGTTTTACAGGATGGGGATATTATACAGTCAAGATATGCGATAACAAAGCGTGACAGGACAATTCATGGCAGAATGAGAGAATATTTATATTTTCTGACTCATTCTGAAAGGTTTAAAACTGTTGTGCTGCCGGTCGGAGATGGTGCGGCATTGTCACAGGTTGTACCCGGTGGTATCAGTGATAACGATTAGAAATCAGAAAAAAAATGAAAAATTTAAAATAACAATGCAAAGAGATAAAATAGGAGGAAATTATGTTAGCAAATGGAAAACCGGAATTACTTGTGCCTGCAAGTAGTCTTGATGTTTTGAAAGTTGCCGTCATGTATGGTGCAGACGCAGTTTATATCGGTGGGGAGTTATATGGACTTAGAGCGAAGGCAAAAAACTTTTCAAATGAAGATATTAAAAAAGGAATAGAGTTTGCACACGAATATGGAAAGAGAGTATTTGTAACTGCGAATATTACAGCACACAACAGGGATCTTGAGGGCGTCAGAAAATATTTTGAGGAATTAAAAGAGATTAAGCCGGATGCGCTGATAATATCTGATCCGGGTGTGTTTACAATAGCAAAAGAAGTATGTCCTGAAATTGAAATTCATGTAAGTACACAGGCAAATAATGTAAATTATGCAACATATCTTTTCTGGCAGAGACAGGGGGCAAAAAGAGTTGTTTCAGCGAGAGAACTCTCGGTTGCTGAGATTAAAGACATAAGAGCGAATATTCCTGATGACCTTGAGATAGAGACATTTGTACACGGTGCAATGTGTATTTCATATTCAGGCAGATGTCTGCTCAGCAATTATTTTACGGGAAGAGATGCAAATCTTGGAGCATGTACACATCCATGCAGATGGAAGTATCATATTGTTGAGGAAAGCAGACCGGGCGAGTATCTTCCTATCGAAGAAAATGAGAGAGGAACATACATTTTTAATTCAAAGGATTTGTGTATGATAGAGCATATACCTGACCTTGTAGATGCGGGTATAGACAGCTTTAAGATAGAGGGTCGAATGAAAACGGCACTTTATGTGGCAGATGTGGCAAGAACTTATCGTCAGGCGATTGATGATTATTTCGAGTCACCAAAGCTTTATGAGTCAAAAAAAGATTATTATATGGAAGAAATCTCAAAGTGTACGTACAGACAGTTCACAACGGGATTTTTCTATGGACCGACTACTCATGAGACACAGATTTATGACAACAACACATATGTGAGAGGATATGTTTTCCTTGGAATTATCAGGGAAGTTGATGAGGAATGTTATGCACTTATAGAACAGAAAAATAAATTCTGCGTGGGTGATGAGATAGAGATAATGAAGCCATCGGGAGAGAATGTGACGGTTAAAGTTCTTGACATGAAAAATGAAAAGGGTGAAAAAGTTGAGAGCTGTCCTCATCCGGGAGAACTTGTGAAAATACTTCTTAGTGAAACACCGGATGTTATGAATCTGATAAGAGTTAAGGAAGAGAATAAATGATATGCTGCAAGGGTCAAAATACTTTTTGACCTCAACATCAATAATATAGAGTATGGAGGTTTCTGAATGACAGTACAGGAAAAATATTTAAAGATTGTAGACGAAGTGATTGAAAAAGGACCGTATAAGCCGGACTGGGTATCTTTGTCTGAGTACGAAGCACCGAAGTGGTTCAGAGATGCCAAGTTTGGTATATTTATTCATTGGGGATTGTTTAGTGTTCCGGCTTTCAATAATGAATGGTATTCAAGAAATATGTACATTCAGGACATGGAAGAATGGAAACATCACAGAGAGACTTTTGGCGAGCATACTAAATTTGGATATAAGGATTTTATACCGATGTTTACTGCACCGAAATTTAATCCGAAAGAGTGGGTTAAATTGTTTAAAAAAGCGGGGGCAAAATATGTTATGCCTGTAGCTGAGCACCACGACGGATTTCAGATGTATGACAGTGAGATAAGTGAGTGGACAAGCGTAAAAAAAGCCATGAAAAGAGATGTACTCGGTGAACTCAAAAAAGCAATTCAGGATGAGGGTCTTGTTTTTTGTGAGTCTAATCATCGTGTTGAGCATGCTTTCTTTATGGGACATGGCTGTGAGTTTGAGAGTGATATAAAGCAGCCTATGAAACTCGGTGATTTCTATTGGCCGGCAATGCCCGAACCTGATAATCAGGATCTTTTCAGTCCTGCACCTCCGAAGGAATTTCTTGAGGACTGGCTTGCAAGAAACTGTGAACTTGTTGAAAAATATAAGCCGTCAATGGTTTATTTTGACTGGTGGATACAGCACGATTCCGTAAAGGAATATTTAAAGAAATTTGCGGCATATTATTATAACCGTGCCAATGAGTGGGGCATGAAAGTTGGCATATCATATAAACATGATGCTATGATGCTTGGAACGGGAATACTCGACATGGAGCGAGGTCATTTCTCGGAGGCAAAACCATTTTACTGGCAGGCAGACACATCTATGGCATTCAATTCATGGTGTTATACTGAGCAGAACAGATTTAAGAAATCAAGTGACATACTTCAGGATTTGGTTGATATTGTCAGCAAGAATGGCTGTCTTTTGTTAAATGTCGGACCAAAAGCTGACGGTACGATATGCGACGAAGAGATAAATATAATGGAAGAAATCGGAGAGTGGATGGATGTAAATGGAGAGGCAATCTACGGTACACATCCTTGGAGAGTTCAGGAAGAGGGAAGTACGGAAGTTGTAGAAGGAATGTTCTCAGAAGAGGGAAGAAAAGATTTCATATCCGAGGATATACGATTTACATGTAAGGCAGATTGTATTTACATAATACCTATGAAGCAGAATGGTGAAGATATAATCGTTAAGAGCATGGGAGAAAACAGCAAAGATTTCCATGGCATTATTGAGGAATTTAAGGCACTCGGTTATGATGAACAGCCGGAGTTTATCAGAGAAGATGACAGAATGATAATAAAAGCACCGTTTGTAAAGAGCGACAAGCCTGTTGTGTACAGAATGAGACTTAAATAGGTATAAGAATGTGTGACTACATAAAATCAAAAAATGTTTATATAACTTATAAGCATGATATTTATAAAACATAAATATATAAGAATAGGGACATCAATAAAATGATGTCCCTTAATTAATGCTTTATTATAATCTTGTCAAAAAATCAAAAAAATTAAAATAAAAATATATCTATAAAAATAAGAATGAATCCATGCTTCGATTATAACAAATGTAAAGGTAAATTAGCCAACCTTTACAACATTTGAAGCCTGTGGTCCTTTTTCTCCGTTTACAACGTCAAATTCCACTTCTTCACCTTCGTCAAGAACTTTGAAACCATCCATCTGAAGTGCTGAATAATGTACGAATACATCCTTACCTGTCTCGTCTGAAATGAAACCAAAACCTTTTTTTGCGTTAAACCACTTAACTGTACCCTTCATTGTACTGCCTCCTAAAACTTTAAAAAATATTTATGCCCAAAATGGCATGCCATAGGGCTGATATGGTGTCTATGTAACCACCAACACAATTAAATCTATCATATAAAATGTTCAGTGTCAACGCATTTTTGTGGAGGAATACTTTCTTTTATCACCATATGGCAGTGTGTAAAATCAGGAATTATTTGCTATGTCTGCGGCAAGTTCTTCGAGGTACATCCACCTGTCCATTTTGTAGTCAAGTTTTTGTGAGAGCTCCTCTTTTTTTACTGATAACTCTCCAAGTTTTACAAAATCATTTGCGGCTTTTAACATGGCATTGTCGGTTTCCTCAATCTCCTGTTCAAGGGCAGCAATGTCTGCTTCTATAGTCTCAAACTCTTTTTCTTCCTTGTAAGACATTTTTTTCTTTTTAACCTGACCGTCTTTCCAGTTGTCTTTTGTCACTTTTGATTTGCCCGAATTGTTTTCGGGATTTTCACTACAGTTATTGTCAGTGCTTTCTGATAAAGCTAAACCTGCATCGGTAACATCAAGTTTGTGGGTTGTGTGGTTCAGATAGTCTGTGTAGCCGCCCTCATATTGATTTATGGTACTGTTTTCAAAACAGAATATTCTTGATACAACCCTGTCAAGGAAATAGCGGTCATGGGAAACCGTTATAACAATGCCGTCAAACGAATCAAGATAATCTTCCAGTCGTGTGAGAGTGGCAATGTCAAGGTCGTTTGTCGGCTCGTCGAGAATAAGGATATTCGGTGCTTCCATAAGTATTCTCAGAAGATAAAGACGTCTTTTTTCACCGCCTGAAAGTTTGCCGACAATTGAGTATTGCTGGTCTGGTGGAAATAAAAATCTCTCCAACATTACGGAAGCGGATATGGTGCCGTCTTTCGTATGGATAAATTCACCGCCCTCTCTTACATAATCAATAACTCTCAAAGAGTCATCCATGGCTTCGTTTTCCTGTGAGAAATAACCTATTTTTACGGTTTGTCCTATTGTAACCTGACCTGAATCAGGCTTTGTTTTTCCTGTTATTATGTTCATCAGAGTTGATTTGCCGCAGCCATTTGGTCCGATAATACCCACTCTGTCATTTCTTAAAAAGAAATATGTAAAGTCATTGATAACAGGTATTCCATCAAATGATTTTGAAATGTTTTCAAGTTCGATTGTCGTTTTGCCGAGTCTTGACGATGCAGAGCTTATTTCAATAGTACTGTCTGTAACAGGAGATTTCATATCACGGAGAGTCTCGTATCTTTGTATATGTGCTTTTTGTTTTGTGGAACGTGCTCTGGCACCACGCATCATCCACGCAATTTCAGTGCGGAGTAAACTCTGTCTCTTTCGCTCTGTTGCGTTTGCAATTTCTTCTCTTTGAGCTTTTCTTTCCAAAAATCCCAGATAATTACAATCGTAGCTGTATAATTTACCCTTATCAATCTCAACGATTCTGTTTACGACACTGTCAAGAAAATATCTGTCATGAGTAATCATTATGAGAGCTCCGCGGTATTTTTTCAAATAGTCTTCAAGCCATTCATTCATTGCACTGTCAAGATGGTTTGTCGGTTCGTCGAGAATAAGAATGTCAGCCGGAGTGAGAAGTGTACGGATGAGAGCAATTCTTTTTCTCTGACCGCCCGAAAGTTCATTTATAGGCTGGCTGTGATTTTTAAACCCAAGTTTGTTCATCATGTTTTTTGCCTGAGGTTCATAATTTGCAGGAGAGTCTGAAATATCTTTTTGGAGTGGAAGCGCTGCTTCAAGAGCAGAGATATTTTGAGAAAACTCAGGTTTTTGTGAAAGATAACCTATTCGTAAATTTCTTCCCATAATAATTTTTCCGTTGTCGGGTTCGACCGTTCCGGCTAGAATTTTTAATAAGGTTGATTTGCCTGTGCCGTTAATACCGATAATACCGACCTTTTCATTTTCATTTAAACTAAATGAAGTATCATCAAGCAAAAGTCTTTCCGTATAGGAATGAGTAAGATGTTCTGCCGTAATTAGATTCATACTGATTTCCTCTTTTCTGAATTTATAATGTATGCCCTTTGTTGTTGCAAAGCAGCATTTAATAAGTTATAATTATAATTAGGTGTGAATAAGTATAGCCTATTACAAAAGGCAAAGCAACCATTATTTTTGGAGGCATATGGTTATGGATGAAAAGGGTTTGGCGTATAAGCGTCAGGTAAATTATTATGAAACAGACAAGATGGGGATAGTTCATCACTCGAATTATATCAGATTTTTTGAAGAGGCAAGGATAGACTTTCTCAATAAAATCGGACTGAATTATAAAAAGATTGAAGACATGGGATTGATTATGCCTGTTCTAGGCGTTGAATGTAAGTACATTAAGCCGCTTCATTTCAGTGAGGATTTTTATGTAAATTCAAGGGTTGCAAAATATAATGGAATGAAGCTGACTGTAGAATATGAGATTTATAATAGGGACGAAGAACTGGTTACAACAGGCAGAAGTGAGCATTGTCTGCTTGACAAAGATTTGAAGCCTGTGAATATAAAGAGAAATTATCCAGATATATATAACAAATTAAAAGAATTGGTTGAAGATAGATAGAAAAATATTATTTATATTATTTTCAAGGAAATGAGGATTGTAATGAAGAAAAAACTGATAACTGCACTGATTACAAGTGTTGTAATGATTGCGGCAATGGGGATATTTGTATGGAAGATGAGTGGTATTTCAGACAAACTGAGCAGTGAGGATAAAGCGAAGATTGAGGAAGAAAAGGATCTTCTTGAAAATCAAAGTGGAAAAGCTATAGATAATGTGAAACAGATAGATATTAAAAATTTATATCTTTCAGGTAAAAGAAAAAATGTTGTTACCATAAATTATAAATCACCAAAAGATGTTTATAATCAGGCAAAGTCGGCAAGAGCGGAAGAGACGCTTACAAATATAAAAAAGAAAGTAAAAGAATATACTCCGGATGATGCACTGTGGGCATACAACCCATACGGTACAAATTATTGTTCGATGTATGTATATTTTAATACAGACGGAAATTGTTATTGTAAATATACAATTTCAGTTAAAGATAAGAAAATTCCTGATTTTACAAGAACATTGATAGCAGATGGTTCAGGAAATGTTGCAACGGAACATGAATATCAGCTTATAGGTCTTGTACCCGGAGTGAAAAATTATATAACACTGAAATTGTATAATAAACAGGACAAGTTATCAAAACAGCTGGTGTACAGTGTGGATATTCCTAAGAGCAGTACAGGTATGCAGACAAGACTTGCTGCTGTAAACGGAAGAAGCAAACAGGAGATAAGCAACGGTCTTTATACGGTTTTTGGAAAAGGAAGAACCGTGAACAAAAAGTCTGTTAAAGTTATTACAAAGAAGATAAACAAAAACGGAAAAAAGACAACTAAAATAATAAAAAAGACCGTAAACAGGAAAATAAAAAAATATGCAATTGCGATGTATGACAATTCAGGCGTGTTAAGAAGTGAGATGCCGCTTGACGGTCATATGGCAAAGAACATGCAGGTGATATATGACGGCATTGTTTATCCGTGTGCAGACAATAAATTTGCAATGGTAAATTCGCTTGGACAGGTTACTAAAGTTTATTCGGTAAACGGATACAGGCAGGATGGAGAATTTGCATACGACGGTTTTGGAAATATTTATTTCATAGCTACCGCACTTGGAAGAAAGGCTACGAGAAACAGCAAGATAATGGGACTTGAATTGGAAACGGGCAATGTAAGTCTAAAGCTTGACTTTGATTCATTGCTTTCAGAAATATATAATAAATCCGGCAAAAAGACAAACTGGATTGATATAAATTCCGTTCAGGTATGCGGAACAAACAAACTTATAATAGGTTCAAAATCTCTGTCAAGTATTTTTAAGGTAAGTAATGTTGGAAGTATTATTCCGAAACTTGATTATATTATTGCAGATAAAGAGATATGGAAAAAATGTAAAAAACTTAAGAAAAAGGTATTGAAAAAATACTCAAAAGAGGAAGAAGAACAGGCAGATGCTGAGGCAACAGAGGAACCTGACAGCATAGATGCTATACTCAATGAGGGAAAGAAAAAGCCTGATCCGTTCAGGTCACAGTATAATCAGAATGCGCTTACTTGCAATTCGTCAGGTAATGTTATCACGATGTTAAACAACAATTCAGGAAAATATGCGAAAAGAGCAAACAACAATTCATATTACTATCAGTTTAAAGTAAATGAGAGTGCAAAAAATTATCGTGTTACTGCCAAAAAAGCTTTTGAAAAAACATCTGATTATGGAAACATAATTAAAGACAAAAATCTGTACATATATTGTTGCAGCAGCAAAAACAAATTTATGGAAACAGATGCGACAGGAAAGCTTATAAAGAGCTTTAAAACAAGTGATGGTGCTTACAGAGTTTACAAAAATGACTGGAAGAATTTTTGGTTTTATTAAGAGCTAAAATCGTTGACCTGTTACCTGAAAAGTTGTATAATCACATTAACAAATCTATTTAGAGTTTTGTATAATATTTTAATGTTTATTTAACTAACTATATTTTTAAGGAGGAAGTAAGAGTATGAAATTTTTCGTAGACACAGCAAAGATTGAGGACATTAAAAAAGCAAATGATATGGGTGTTATCTGTGGTGTAACAACAAACCCATCACTTATTGCAAAAGAGGGCGGAAAGAGCCAGGAAGAAGTTTTAAAGGAAATTGCAGAAATCGTTGACGGTCCTATAAGCGGAGAAGTTAAGGCGACAACAGTTGATGCAGAGGGAATGATTGAAGAAGGAAGAGAAATCGCTAAACTTCATAAGAACATGATTGTTAAAATTCCTATGACAGTAGAAGGACTTAAGGCAACAAAAGTTCTTTCAAGCGAAGGAATCAAATGTAATGTAACACTTATTTTCTCGGCAAATCAGGCACTTCTTGCAGCAAGAGCAGGTGCAGCTTATGTTTCACCATTCCTTGGACGTCTTGATGATATTTCAACACCGGGAATTGATCTTATTCAGAGTATTGCAGATATTTTTGCAAACTATCCTGAAATTAAGACAGAAATTATCGCAGCAAGTGTTCGTAATCCAATTCATGTAACAGATTGTGCACTTGCAGGTGCCGATATAGCAACAGTTCCTTACAACGTAATTGAGCAGATGACAAAACATCCGCTTACAGACCAGGGAATCGAGAAATTCCAGAAGGACTACATAGCTGTCTTTGGAGAGTAGAGGCTGAGAAAAGTCTCTGTGACAGCATAGCTGTCTTTGGAGAGTAAAGGCTGAGAAAAGTTTTTTGACAGCATAGTGAACAAAAAAAATGGAATTTGAAAGTAAAAATAATAAAATCAGAAAGGAAGATATCATGGATATTTTAGCTTTAAAGAAAACTGCAAATGAAGTCCGCAAAGGTATTGTTACAGCAGTGCACAGCGCAAAATCCGGACATCCGGGCGGCTCTTTATCTGCAGCAGATCTCTTAACATATTTATACTTTGAGGAGATGAATATTGACCCTAAGGATCCTAAAAAAGCAGACAGAGACCGTTTTGTATTATCAAAAGGTCATATCGCACCGGGATTATATTCAACACTTGCACAGAGAGGATATTTCCCGGTTGAGGATTTAAAGACTCTTCGTCATGTTGGTTCTTATCTTCAGGGACATCCTGATATGAAGCACATTCCTGGAGTAGATATGTCAAGCGGTTCACTCGGACAGGGTGTATCGGCAGCAGTAGGTATGGCACTTTCAGCTAAACTTGACAATGTTTCATACAGAGTATATACACTTCTTGGTGATGGTGAGATTCAGGAAGGTCAGGTTTGGGAGGCAGCTATGTTTGCCGGAGCAAGAAAACTTGACAATCTTGTTGTTATCGTTGACAACAACGGTCTCCAGATTGATGGAAAGATTGAGGATGTTTGTTCACCATATCCTATTACAGATAAGTTTAAGGCATTCAATTTCAATGTTATTGAGATTGATGCACACGATTTTGAGCAGATTGCAGATGCATTCAAGAAGGCAAGAGAAACTAAAGGAATGCCTACAGCTATCGTTATGAAGAGTGTGAAAGGTAAAGGTGTATCTTTCATGGAGAATAATGCAAGCTGGCATGGTACAGCTCCAAATGATGAGCAGTACGCACAGGCAATGGCTGACCTTGACAAAATCGGTGAGAGCTTGAAATAAGCGGATAGGAGGAAAAAATGGCAGACGTAAAGAAAATTGCTACAAGAGAAAGCTATGGTAATGCTTTGACAGAATTTGCAGAGCAGTATCCAAATCTTGTTGTACTTGATGCTGATTTAGCAGCAGCAACAAAAACAGGTATCTTCAAGAAAGCTTATCCTGAAAGACATATAGATTGTGGTATCGCTGAGTGTAATATGATGGGTATTGCAGCAGGACTTGCAACAACAGGAAAAATTCCGTTTGTAAGTTCATTTGCAATGTTTGCAGCAGGACGTGCCTTTGAGCAGGTACGCAACTCAGTAGGATATCCAAAACTCAATGTAAAGATTGGTGCTACACATGCAGGTATATCAGTAGGTGAAGACGGTGCTACACACCAGTGTTGTGAAGATTTAGCACTTATGCGTACAATACCGGGAATGGTAGTAATGAACCCTTCAGATGATGTAGAGGCAAAGGCAGCAGTTAAAGCTGCACTTGACCATGAAGGTCCTGTATATATCCGTTTCGGAAGACTTGCCGTACCTGTTATAAACGACAGACCGGATTACAAGTTTGAACTTGGCAAAGGTGTTGTTCTTCGTGAAGGAAAGGATGTTACACTTGTTGCGACAGGACTTGAAGTTTCTGAGACACTTGAGGCAGCAGAGAAGCTTGCGGCAGACGGAATAGATGCAAAAGTTATCAATATTCATACTATCAAACCTCTTGATGAGGAACTTATCGTTGCAGCAGCAAAAGAGACAGGAAAAGTTGTTACTATAGAGGAACACTCGGTTATCGGTGGACTTGGAAGTGCAGTATGTGATTGTCTCAGCGAGAAAGCTCCTACAAAGGTTCTCAAGATTGGTGTAAATGATACTTACGGAGAGTCTGGTCCGGCTGTAGAACTTATAAAGAAATATGGACTTGACAGTGAGGGAATTTACGCAAAGGTTAAGGCATTTATGGCTTAATTAGCTGAACTAAAAGCGTGGGATACTTCTTGATTAAAGTTAGGAAGATTAGAATTTAGAAATGAATAGATACACTCTCAAAGTGAGAAATCGAAAGAGTATTGCTTTGGGAGTGTTTTTTTGAAAAAGGAGTATAAAATGAAATCAAAAACAACAAGAAAATTGGCTATGGCAGGGGTGTTTACAGCGCTTGCGGTTGTTGGAAGTATGCTCAGTGTGCCTATTGCATCAAGCAAATGCGCACCTGTCCAGCACATGATAAACATTTTATCGGCTGTCCTTTTGGGACCGGGTTACAGTGTAGGTATAGCATTCGTGGCAAGCCTTCTTAGAAATATTTTAGGACTTGGAAGCTTCTTAGCATTTCCGGGAAGTATGGTTGGTGCTTTATGCTGCGGACTTGTTTATAAGTATACAAAAAAAGTTTTTCCGACATGTTTTGCAGAGGCATTTGGAACGGGAATTCTTGGTGGCATCGCTGCATATCCGGTAGCAAAATATGCGATGGGAGTTCCTGATATAGGTGTATTTGTGTATGTTGTACCATTTCTTATATCAACAGTAGCAGGAAGTGTTCTTGCATTTATACTTGTGGCTGCACTTAAAAAGGCAGGTGTTACTGAGGTTTTTGAAAATTAAAAAAGCAGTCAATAATAAATGAGGGATTATATATGATATTCAGGAAAAAAAACAGTGGTTTAAAGCATGAAAAAAATATAAAGAATGATAACGTCGTAAGTGATAAGTTTTTGAGAGAAACTGTAAAAAAACATATAGAATATGTAAAAAGCACATCACCTAATGTACATTGTCTTACAAATGTCGTGACGATGCAGGATGTTGCAAATATGCTGCTTGCAGCCGGCGGAAGTGCGATAATGGCACAGGATATAAAAGAGATGGAAGATATAACCAAAATTTCCTCGGCAACGCTTATAAATATGGGAGTACCGTCTGATGAGAAGATTGCGGCATATATTGAGGCAGGCAAAGCAGCGAATAAACTGGGACACCCTGTTATATTTGATCCTGTGGGAGTCGGGGCAAGTGAGTATAGAAAAAAATGTGCCGGAAATATACTTGAAAATGTAAGACCTGATATAATAAGATGCAATCAGGAAGAAGCAGAGGTCTTGCTTGGATTTGACAATTCGGATAATACAGAATCAGGCACTGCTGAAAACAACAGAGAAAATACAAGCTCAAACGGTGTGGAAAGCAGTATAAAGTTGACAGAAGCTGAGCAGGAGAAGACAGCAATCGGACTTGCAAAAAAATATGATACAGTTGCATTTATCAGCGGCAGTCTTGATGTAATTTCAGATGGAGAGCATATTTTGAAAAAAGATGGCGGTGATGCCCGAATGAGAAAAGTAAGCGGGACGGGATGTATGCTGTCTGCTCTATGTGCATTATTTGCAGCCGGAGAATATATGTCTTTATCAATATCAGAAAATGAAATAGAAAAAAAGGAAAATAAAGCAAAAAAATATCTTTATGCAGCATATTCGGCAGGAAAAGTATGGAAAAATGTTGCAAGTAATACAGGCGCATGGCTCGACATAAAAGGCAGGGGGATAGGGATGTATCATTGTATGATGTTTGATGAGCTTGAGAAAGTTATGAGATGAGTGATAAAACATCAAAAAATCGTAACAGGTGCAAAGATTTCAGTAGATAAAGAATCAGTGAAGATAAATGCAGGCAATTGAGTAAAAATTAAATATAGTGCTTATGATAATGCTGGAAAAGCAGTAAAGGTAACTGCTGTATCATCAAATACCAAGGCGGCTAAAGTATCTGTTTTATCAAAGAGCCAGCTAAAGACCATAAAAAAGCATTAACTGAAGATATAAATATAAAGTCATCTGATAAATCTATTGCAAAGATATTAGGCAAAAAGATTTCAAATGGAAAAGTAACTGTTAAAATTAAGACTGATAAAAAAGGAAAAGCTGATTGTGATTTTTGTGACAGGGCTTATTTTGATACAGGGAGGCTTTTTTTGAAGACAGCTATTTACTTATATAGGAGGCTGCATTGCATTTTTGATGTTCAATGATAGAAATAGGCATGACAGGAGTATTTTTTAAATTTGCGATATCAGGCAGGGCAATAGAGAAATTTAGGAAACGAATATGGCAGATGCAGGATGGTCTAAATGTTTTGAAAAATAATCTGTTCACAGGTGTAGGAAGTTATGGGTGGAAAGATAATTTATTTGCTTGGAGAACACATGATTATGAAGTGAATATTATACATAACAGTTATCTGCATATAGGTGTGAAATATGGAATAATAGTTTTGAGCATGATATTTATTTTGACATCGTATTTGATATTTTGTAGCAGGAACTGGACAAACACTCGTCAGGCTATATTATATGTTGGTATTTTACATGCACTTTTTGATATAGATTTCTTTTTTATGG
>ONZX01000670.1_pt1 | contig 20720 bp, 20 predicted proteins | sample 1671831 | NCBI WGS metagenome assembly ONZX01 (sample SAMN06348197, study PRJEB24527) | human gut metagenome | reverse complement strand
CGGGTCGGCGAGCCGGTGACGGCCGCCGTCCAGCTCACCGGCAGCGGCGGTAGCGGCGCAATCCGCGTGCCGACGACGGCGGTGCAGAGCTTCGAGGGCAAGTCGGTCGTGTTCGTTCGCACACCTACGGGCTTCAAGGCGACCCCGGTGCAGCTCGGCGATGCGTCGGGCGACACGGTGATCGTCCGCTCGGGTCTCACCGGCAACGAACAAATCGCCACCACCGGAAGCTTCACGCTCAAGGCCGAGATCGGCAAGGGCGAAGCGAGCCACGAGGATTAAGCCATGATCGCCCGCATCGTCACATGGGCGGTCGAGAAGCGCTGGCTTGTCCTGCTGCTCACCGTCATCGTCGCCGCCATCGGCGCGTTTTCCCTCTACCGGCTGCCGATCGACGCGGTGCCGGACATCACCAATAATCAGGTCCAGATTAACGTCCGCGCACCCGCGCTCTCGCCCGAGCTGGTCGAGAAGCAGGTGTCGTTCCCGATCGAAACCGCGCTCGCCGGCACTCCCGGCCTTGAATATACGCGCTCGCTGAGCCGCAATGGCTTCGCGCAGATCACCGCCGTCTTTTCGGACGCCACCGACATTTATTTCGCCCGTCAGCAGGTGGGTGAACGTCTGCAGGGCGTGCAAGAGAACCTGCCCGATGGCGTGAACCCCGAAATGGGTCCGATCGCGACCGGCTTGGGCGAGGTGTATATGTACACCGTTCGTCTCGAGCATCGCGACGACGACAAGCACAAGCCCGGTGAACCGGGCCAACAGCCCGATGGCAGTTACATCACGCCAGAGGGCGAGCGACTGACGACCGAAGAGGATAAGGCGACCTACCTGCGCACCGCGCAGGACTGGATCGTCACGCCGCTTCTCAAGAACACTCCGGGCCTCGCCGGCGTCGACTCGATTGGCGGTTACGCCAAGCAATTCCTCGTCGTGCCCGATGTGCAGAAGCTGGCTTCACTCGGCATCACGCTGACCGACCTTGGCAACGCGCTGGAGCGCAACAACACCAGCGTTGGCGGCGGCTTCGTCAATCGCAATGGCGAAGGTCTGGCTGTCCGCTCGGATGCGCTCGTGCGCAATGCCGGCGAGTTGGCCAGGACCGTGATCGCGACACGTAACGGCGTGCCGATCACGGTCGAACAAGTCGCGACCGTGAAGACGGGTCAGGCGATCCGCATGGGTTCGGCCTCGGAGAATGGCACGGAGGTCGTCGTCGGCACCGCGATCATGCGGATCGGCGAGAACAGCCGCGTCGTGTCGACGGCGGTCGCGGAGAAGCTGAAGACGATCAACGCTTCGCTGCCCCCGGACGTGGTGATTCAGCCGGTGCTCAATCGCACCGAACTGGTCAACTCGACGATCAAGACGGTTGCCAAGAACCTGTCGGAAGGCGCGGTGCTGGTCATCGTCGTGCTCTTCGTGCTGCTCGGAAACTTCCGCGCGGCGCTGATCGCGGCGCTGGTCATCCCGATCACCATGATGCTGACCGGCTTCGGGATGCTGCGTGCTGGCGTCTCGGCCAATCTGATGAGCCTCGGCGCCCTGGACTTCGGTCTGATCGTCGATGGCGCCGTCATCATTGTCGAAAACGCGCTGCGCCGGCTTGCCGAGCAACAGCATCATGAAGGCCGATTGCTCAGCGTCAAGGAACGGCTCGCGACCGTGGCAGCCGCTGCGCGTGAGATGATCCGTCCCTCTGTGTACGGGCAGGCGATCATCATCCTTGTCTATGTGCCGCTGCTGACGCTGACCGGCGTGGAGGGCAAGACGTTCGTGCCGATGGCGCTCACCGTCATCATCGCGCTCGCCTTCGCCTTCATCCTCTCTCTCACCTTCGTGCCGGCGATGATCGCGATCTGGCTGTCGAAGAAGGTCGAGGAGAAGGACGGCCGCATCATCACGTGGCTGAAGAAGCGCTACGAACCCGGTCTGGACCGGGCCATGAAGCGTCCGACCGTGACGATCGGGGCGGGTGTCGCGAGCCTTGTGGTGGCGGCGCTGGCCTTCACCACGCTCGGCTCGGTGTTCCTGCCGCAGCTCGATGAAGGCGATTTGCTGATCCAGTCGCTCCGTATTCCGGCGACGTCGGTCCAGCAGAGCCAGGCGATGCAGGTGCCGATCGAGCGGATGATGTCCAAGCAGCCGGAGGTGCAGTTCGTCTATTCCAAGACGGGCACCGCCGAGCTGGCGGCCGACCCGATGCCGCCGAACGCGACCGACATGTTCGTCATCCTCAAGCCGCGCAAGGATTGGCCGAATCCTGAGCTTCCCAAGGAAGAGCTGGTCAGCCGTATCGAAGGCAATCTCGCGAAGATTCCGGGCAATGCCTACGAGATCACCCAGCCCATCCAGATGCGCTTCAACGAGCTGATCGCCGGCGTACGCGGCGACATCGCGGTGAAGGTGTTCGGGGACGACTTCAACCAGATGAACCGGACGGCCGAGCAAATCGCAGCGGCGCTGCGTAAAACGCAGGGCGCGGCGGACGTGAAAGTCGAGCAAACGACGGGTCTCCCCATGCTCGACATTCGCGTCAATCGTGACGCGATGGCTCGCCTGGGCGTCACGGCGCAGGACGTGCAGGACACCGTGACTGCCACGATCGGCGGGCGGACTTCGGGCCAGATCTTCGAAGGCGACCGTCGCTTCCCGGTGGTGATCCGCCTGTCGGAGGCGCAGCGCGCCGACATCGGCCTGCTCCAGCAGGTGCAGGTGCCGGTGGCAGGCGGCGGCTATGTGCCGCTGTCCAGCGTCGCCGAGATCAAGGTGGTCGACGGTCCCAACCAGATCAGCCGCGAGAACGGCAAGCGGCGCGTGGTGGTGCAAGCCAACGTGCGTGGCCGCGACGTCGGATCGGTGGTTGCGGATGCGCAGGCAACGATCGCCAGCCAGGTTCGGCTGCCTGCCGGCACCTATCTCGAATGGGGCGGCCAGTTCGAAAACCTGCAATCGGCGAGCGAGCGGCTGAAGCTGGTCATTCCGGCCTGCTTCATCCTGATCCTGTTGCTGCTTTATGGCGCATTGGGATCGGTCCGCGATGCCGCGATCGTCTTCACCGGCGTGCCATTCGCGCTGGTGGGCGGCGTCCTGCTGCTCTTCTTGCGAGGCATGGACTTTTCGATCTCGGCGGCGGTGGGCTTCATCGCCCTGTCGGGCATCGCGGTCCTCAACGGCCTCGTGATGGTCAGCTCGATCCAGGATCTGATCCGGTCGGGGCTATCGCGCGAAGAGGCGGCCCATGTCGGCGCAATGCAGCGCCTGCGGCCCGTCGTCATGACCGCGCTCGTCGCAAGCCTCGGCTTCGTGCCGATGGCGCTTGGCGAGGGGGCGGGCGCGGAGGTGCAGAAGCCATTGGCGACCGTCGTCATCGGCGGCCTGATCTCGGCGACGCTGCTGACGCTGTTCGTGCTGCCGACGCTCTACGCCCGGTTCGGGCAGAAAGTGATCGAGAAGCCCGAGCACTACAATGAGGAGCATGAAGGGGACGACCACGGTCAGACCTTCGTGAACAACTTGGCCTGATGGGTGCGCGGGGCGATCCGCGATCGCCCCGCTCATCTCTGGGAGATGGGGATATGCCTCGCACCATAACCAGCTCAATGCTTCACGGCGGGCCACTGCGGATCTGGTCGGCGATCACCGATCCGGATCATCGTCGGGCTTGGAGTCCGCTCGTATTCCTCGACAACCCGTGCCAGCTTGGCGAGACGGAATGTACCTTCGCGATCCAGGGCATCACCCGGCCAATTCGGACGCCGGCCCGGGTCGATCAATTCGATAAGCCGCGCGCCTTCGCTTGGTCATGCGGCATCCCTAATCTGTTCACGCTCGAAGAGCGGTACGAGCTGGCAGGGGACGATGGTGGCACCAGGCTAACACATAGCTGCACGCTGCGCGGGGCGCTGTCTCTGCCGTTCGCGGCGATGATGTTGCGTCGTCTGCGGTCCCTGATGATCGAGGCTGACGATCGCCTCGCAACCTATCTGCGCTGGCGGGTGGGTCAGCCTGCCCGTGGGATCAATCGTCAGCGCGTCCCCTCCCGCTACAGGAGGAAGGCGCGATGATGCTGTTGAAGCGGGTACTGCCCGCCCTCATCCTCGTTGTCGGGCTGGCGGCTTGTTCGGAAAGCAAGCCGCCGGCTCCCCCAACGGAGCAGCAAATCCATTCGTCCGACAGCGCCGTGCCGACCGGGGAAATGGGGCGGCATCCGTATCGCTGTTCCGACGGGGAACCGCTGTTCGTCGATTACAAGGATAGCGGCCTGCAGCTCGATCTGCGGCGCTCCAGCAGCGCCGCCCCCATGACGCTGACGGCGCCGGCTCAGGGCCTGCAATATGTCGGCGAGACGGCCACCGCGACCTTCAAGGGTTCGCAACTCACGATCGTGGAAGGCGACGGCAAAACCCGAACCTGCGAACGGGAGGGCACCCGATGAACCGCCCCGTCTTCCGACACGTCGCGCTGCAACGGGAGAGAAGCGATGTCTGACACGTCGATCTCGAATGTCATGGCCATTCGCGCCGAAGTGATCGCGCGAAGCCGCGCCTTGCGAGAGGCGCAACCGACAGCGCCGCCCGGTGTGACGCCGACCGCTCCGGCGTCGAACTTCGCCGACACCCTCAATGCCGTGGTCACGAAGGTCAACGAGACCCAGGAGCAGGAGGATGTCGTCACCGAAGCATATGAGCGTGGCGAAACCACCGACATTGCAACCGTCGCGCTCATCCAAAGCCGCGCATCCATTACTTTCGAGGCGACGCTGCAAGTCCGGAACAAGCTGCTGTCCGCTTATCGGGACATCATGAACATGCCGATCGGATGACGATCACAAAGAGATTTAGGGCGTAATTGATATGATTGTCGGCTCGAGGCCACGGTTTAGGCAGATCATTATCGAGGTTTGGAAGCCACTCACGATCCTGTTTGTGTGGGACGTGGCGGTGACGGCATTCCATATGATGTCCCCAATCAAGGAACCGCCTTTACCGACGGCCCTGTTCGGCACTGCCATCGCGCTCTTCATGGGATTCCGGACCAATGCTGCTTATGCGCGCTGGTGGGAAGCGCGAACCCTTTGGGGCGCGCTCATCAATGCGTCGCGCAGCCTGGCCCGGATCACGCGCAGCCTGACCAAGGGGGAACCTGAGGGCGGTGAGATGCGGCACGACATCATCCTGCGGCAGATCGCCTTTGCCCACTCAATGCGCTGCCAGCTTCGCCGACAGTCGCCTTATGAAGAGATCGCCCGGGTCGCCGGAACGGACGTCGCCGATATGGCGGTCGGCCGCCTGAACCCCGCCAACGCGCTCTTGGAGGACATATCGGGCATTTACGCCGACGCGCTCGCGGAAGGTCGCATCAACGAGATCCAGCAGGCGACTGTCGAGCGCGTCCTGATCGACATCGCCAACGCGCAGGGCGGCATGGAGCGGATCAAGAATACGCCGCTGCCTAATGGTTTTCGATTCTTCCCGAACCTCTTCACGCGCGTGTTCTGCGTGCTGCTCCCGATCGCGCTAGTCGAATCCCTGGGCCTCGCCACGCCGATCGGATCAACGCTAATCGGACTCGTCTTCCTCGCGGTGCTAAGCATCGGTGAGGATCTGACCGATCCGTTCGCCAATAGCGTCCACGATGTCCCGCTCACGGCCATGTGCCGCACGATCGAGATCGACCTTCTTCAGACGGCGGGACTGCCGGCTCCTGAGCCGCTGACGCCGGTCCACGGCGTATTGTGGTGAGGGCGAGACACGCCTTGCTGCGTCCGCGCGGTCGGACGCTCTCGTACCTTGGCGCCGTTCTCGGCGCCGGTGCGATGATAGCGGCGTGCAATTCAGCACCGACCCAGCCAACCGAACCGGCGCATGACAAGGACCTGACACCCCGGCTGATCGCGCAGCGCATCATGTATTGCGACGACGGATCGCGCGCCGATGTCGACTTCATCGACGACGGCCTGAAGATGGCTGTCACCTGGCTGCCTAAGGGCAGGACCGAAGTTCTGAGCGCACAGCGAACCGGCGACGAGTTTCGCGGTGACCAATTGCGAGCCGTCGTGGCGGGCGGATCGATCGCCTTCACTCAGCGCGGGAAGATCCGCATCTGTCATCGAACCCCGGAGGGATTTTAGGATATGCAGGCACTGCTTTATACGCTTGCGCCTGTGCTGGCGGTCGTGCTCGGCGCGATCATCGCGAGCCGCATTAGGTTGAAGCCCGGTCTTGTGGCGGGCCTACAGCATTTGGCTGCCGGCGTCGTATTCGCAGCGGCAGCGACTGAGATCCTGCCCCAGGTCAAGCATGAGGCCTCGCCGAGCGCGACGCTGATCGGCGGGGCGGCGGGCGTCGCGACCATGCTGGGGCTCAAAGCATTCGAGGCCCGTTTCAAGGGGCCGATGGCGCTGCTGGCTGCGATCGGTATCGACATTCTGGTCGATGGCCTGGTGCTCGGTCTTGCCTTCATCGCGGGCGAGAAGGCGGGCTTCTTGCTGACGATCGCGCTGACGCTCGAAGTGTTGTTCCTGGGTCTGACGCTTACCAACGAGCTGGCAGAGACCTATCGTTCGCGCCTGCGCATCATCGTCATCGTCTCGGCATTGGCGCTGCTGCTGCCGATCGGCGCGCTCGCGGCCGTTCCCGTCGCGACCCTCTCGCCGGTGATGATCGCCGGCTTCCTAAGCTTTGGTCTGATGGCGCTACTCTACCTCGTCACGGAAGAGCTGCTGGTCGAGGCGCACGAGAAGCCTGACACCCCGCTCATCAGCTCGATGTTCTTCGTGGGATTCCTCGCCCTGCTGACGCTTGAGGAGATCATGGGATGATCCCGAGCAACGACAACAATGGCGCGCAAGAGCGTCGCACGCTCTGGATCGTCCTGCTGCTCAACGCGGCGATCGCGGGGGGCTTCTTCGTCTCAGGCTCTTTCGCGGACTCGAGCGCGCTGATCGCCAACGGCGTTGATAACCTGTCCGATACGGCCGTGTACGCGCTGAGCCTCGTGGCGCTCACCCGTGGTCATACCTGGAAGACGCGCGCCGCAGTCGCTTCGGGCGTCATGCTACTGATCTTCGCAGGCGGCATCCTGATCGACGTCGGCCGGCGCTATATTCAGGGCAGTGAGCCGATCGGACCGACAATGATGGTCATGTCGGCAATTGCCGGCATCGTGAACTACCTCTGCCTGCGGCTGCTCCAACGCCTCAAGGATCCGGACGTCAATCTCCGAGCCGCCACCACCTTCAGCTTCAATGACTTCATTTCCAACGGCGGCATCCTGATCGCCGGCGTGCTGGTGCTGTGGCTGGGCACCAACTGGCCGGACCTGCTGGTTGGCTTCGCCACCGCCATCATCGCCATCAAGGGCGGTGTCGAGATCCTGCGCGATGCGCGCGCCGAAACCAAGAAAAGCGAAAGGAGGTCGTCATGAACGACAAGCTCGAACTCGACATTCCAGTGTTGTTGCCGGACCTTCCTGACGCGGCCGATGCCTGCCTGGACCGTCTCGTATCAACCCTGTCAAAGCGCGAAGGTGTCGAGCGGGCGCATGTGATCTGTCTCGACGGCAACACGCCAGCGGCGCTGTGCATCCATTTCGATGCCGCCAAGCTGCCGCTGCCACGGTTGCGCGAAATGGTGCGCGCCGCAGGTGCCGAAATCACCGAGCGCTACGGCCATGCGATCTGGCAGGTGACGGGGATCAACCACGAACGTCGGGCGCGCACGGTCAGCGATGCGCTGTGCGCCTTGCCCGGCGTGGTCCAGGCAAGCGCCAGCACCAGCGGGTCTGTCCGGGTCGAATATGATCGCCGCGAAACCACCGAAGAGGAGGTGCGCGCTGCGCTTCGCAAGCTGAAGGTGAGGGTGGGCAAGCGGGTCGCTGCCGATGAACATGCCGGCCACGACCACGGCCCCGGGGGCCACGGCGCGGGCGAAGAGAAGCACGGCCCCGGCGATGGCCACGACCATAGCCACGCCGAATTTCTCGGCCCCAATACCGAGCTGATCTTCGCGCTCGCCTGTGGCGCGCTGCTGGGGATCGGCTACGCGATCGAGAGGCTGGTCGCTGGCGCGCCCGAATGGCTGCCGACCGCCTGCTATATCGCAGCCTATTTCTTCGGCGGATTCTTCACGCTGCGCGAGGCGATCGACAACCTTCGGATGAAGAAGTTCGAGATCGACACGCTGATGTTGGTCGCTGCGGCCGGCGCCGCTGCGCTGGGCGCATGGGCCGAAGGTGCGCTGCTGCTGTTCCTGTTCAGCCTCGGCCATGCGCTTGAGCATTATGCGATGGGTCGCGCCAAAAAGGCGATCGAGGCGCTGGCAAAACTCGCCCCCGAAACCGCGACAGTGCGCCGCGATGGGCAGATCAGCGAAATCCCGGTCGAGCAGATGGTGGTCGGGGACACTGCCATCGTCCGCCCGAACGAGCGCCTGCCTGCCGACGGCTTCGTCATTAAGGGCACCAGCGCGATCAACCAGGCCCCGGTGACGGGCGAAAGCATCCCGGTCGACAAGGTGCCGGTCGCAGATGCCGCAGCGGCACGCGCCAAGCCCGATGCAGTCGACGCGGAAAGCCGGGTTTTTGCTGGTACGATCAACGGCGGCGGCGCGATCGAGATCGAGGTGACGCGCCGTTCCAATGAAAGCGCGCTCGCCAAGGTCGTGAAGATGGTGAGCGAAGCGGAGACGCAGAAGTCGCCGACGCAGCGCTTCACCGACCGGTTCGAACGGATCTTCGTGCCCGCCGTCCTGGTCCTGTCAGTGCTCCTGCTGTTCGCATGGGTGGTCGTCGACGAGCCGTTCCGCGACAGCTTCTATCGCGCAATGGCAGTGCTGGTGGCGGCAAGCCCGTGCGCACTCGCCATCGCCACGCCGAGCGCGGTTCTGTCCGGCGTCGCGCGTGCGGCGCGGGGCGGTGTGCTGGTGAAGGGCGGTGCGCCGCTCGAAAACCTCGGGTCGCTGAGGGCGATCGCATTCGACAAGACCGGCACGCTGACCGAAGGGCGTCCGCGCATCACCGACGTCGTGCCCATCGATGGCGCCGACGAGGGCGAGATGCTGGCGCTGGCCGTCGCTGTCGAAGCGTTGAGCGATCATCCGCTGGCTCAAGCGATCGTCAAGGACGGCCGCGAACGCCTGAACGGGCGCACGTTGCCCGCTGCCAGCGACCTCAAGAGCCTGACCGGTCGCGGCGTCACCGCGAGCGTGGATGGCGAAACAGTGTGGATCGGCAAGGCCGAGATGTTCGGAACCGAAGGCATCCGGGCGCTAGGGCAGGGGGCGCAGGACGCAATTGCGAAGCTGCGTGAGAATGGCCGCACGACGATGGTGGTCCGCAAGGGGGATCGCGACTTGGGGGCGATAGGTCTGATGGACACACCCCGGGAAGCTGCCAAGACGGCGCTGCGCCGGCTGCACGAGATGGGCGTGTCGCGGATGATAATGATCTCCGGCGACCATCAGAAAGTCGCCCAAGCGATCGCCAGCGAAGTCGGGATCGATGAGGCATGGGGCGATCTCATGCCGGAAGACAAGGTTGCCGCGATCAAGAAGCTCGCTGGCGAAGACAAGGTGGCGATGGTCGGTGACGGCGTGAACGATGCGCCAGCGATGGCGAGCGCGACGGTCGGCATTGCGATGGGCGCGGCGGGCTCGGACGTGGCGCTGGAGACGGCCGACGTGGCGCTGATGGCGGATGATCTGGCGCACCTGCCGTTCGCGGTCGGCCTTAGCCGGCACACGCGCGGGATCATCCGGCAGAACGTCTTCGTCAGCTTGGGTGTCGTCGCTTTCCTCGTCCCTGCGACCATCCTCGGCCTTGGCATCGGCCCGGCGGTGGCGGTTCATGAAGGCTCGACTCTCTTGGTCGTCATCAACGCGCTGCGACTTCTGGCCTATCGCGATCCGGCAGGGAAAGCCACATGACATACCATCAGGTCGATGCGCTGATCGTGGGGGGAGGGCCTGCGGGCCTGACCGCCGCGATCTATCTTGCCCGCTACCGCCGACGGGTCATCGTGGTCGACGCGGGGCATAGTCGGGCGAAGTGGATACCTCGCTCGCACAATCACGCTGGCTTCCCGGATGGGATCAGCGGCGATGAATTGCTCGGTCGGATGCGCACGCAGGCCGAGCGATACGGCGCGATCATTCTCGACGGCCGCATTGATGCGGCGACGGGATCGCAAGATGCTTTCGAGGCGCGGGGTAACAACCGGACGATCGCGACCCGTTCGATTCTGATCGCGACGGGAGTGGAGAACCGCCGGCCCGAAATGGACGGCGAGACCCATCGCGATGCGCTCGATCGCGGATTGCTGCGCTACTGCCCGGTCTGCGACGGATACGAAGCCACCGACCAAGCGATCGGCGTCATAGGCGCCGATACGCATGGGGTGGCCGAAGCACTGTTCCTGCGAACCTATTCTAATCGGATCACGCTGGTCGCACACACGTCGATGGACCTAAGCGAGAATGACCGGACGGAACTCGACGCGGCAGGCGTCACCGTCGCGTCGAGCCCGATCGATCAACTAAATTTTTCCGGAAACCAAGCCCGCTTGCATTTGGTCGATGGCAGCGTTCTGGATCTCGACACGATCTATCCGGCGCTCGGCTCCGAGAGCAACAACGCCTTGGCTCGCCAGCTCGGCGTGGAGCTGAGTGGCGATAGCTGCATCATCGTCGATCCCCACCAACGCGCCAGTGTTAGCGGCATCTATGCCGCCGGCGACATCGTCATGTCGCTGGACCAGATCAGCGTCGCGATGGGCCATGCCGCGATCGCTGCGACAACCCTTCATAATGACCTTAGGCGTCGGGACGGTGAGACGATCACCCGCAAACCGTCATGACGATGAGGCTGTCCAAATCCCACGGCCGATTACCTGGAGATGGCCAGTGAAATGGCTGATCGCCTTTGACCTCGATGGTACGCTCGCCGAAAGCAAGCGGCCGTTATCGGAAGACATGGCTGCGATCCTCGCCCGATTGCTCGCCGTCACGGATGTGGCGGTGATCTCGGGCGGGGACTGGCCGCAATTCCAAAAGCAGGTCGCCTCGCGCCTCCCTGCTGACGCGGCGCTCGACCGCCTCTGGTTGATGCCGACCACAGGCACGAAACTCTATCGGTTCATCAATGGCGCTTGGCGCGCGGTCTATGCCGAGCTGTTCGACGACGCGCACAAGGCGAAGATCCGCACGGCCTTCGATCGGGCGCTGGCCGATGCCGGCCTCGCCGATGAACGCACATGGGGCGAACGGATCGAGGATCGCGGTAGCCAGATCACCTTTTCGGGGCTGGGGCAGGCGGCGCCGCTAAAGGAAAAGGAAGCCTGGGATCCCGACCGAAAGAAGCGGGGCGCGTTGCAGGCGACCTTGCGCACGGCGCTGCCGGATCTCTCGATCAATCTTGGCGGCACGACCTCGATCGACGTGACCAGGGCAGGGGTCGACAAGGGCTACGGCCTGAAGCGGTTAAGTGCCGAAAGCGGGGTGCCGCTCGACGGGATGCTGTTCATCGGCGATGCGATCTTTCCCGGCGGGAATGACTATCCCGCCGCTGAAATCGGTCTCGATACGGTAAGGGTGCGCGACGTTGCGGAGACCACCGCCGTCGTAGCCGCCATCATCGCATGTCTGCATTGGTAGGATCGCCGATGTTTACGATCCCCACCTTGGTCCTGAGCGCCTTTGATGCGCTCGGCCGAACATCCTCTTTGTGCCTCCAATCCGAAGCAAGCGCGTAGAACAGGCAGGCCGGCATGTTTCAAAGCTCATGGTGGGAGATAACCACCCATATCATCAGTCTCGCGGTCGCCTACGCGCTCGCCCTCCCGGTCGGTTGGGATCGTGAGAAAGATGCGCGCAGCGCGGGCATCCGCACGTTCCCACTGGTTGCCATCGCCAGTTGCGGCTTCGTGCTGGTGGGCATCGCTATCCTCGGTCGCACGTCGCCGGCACAAGCCAGGTTGCTCGAAGGTCTGATTACAGGCGTCGGCTTCATCGGCGGTGGCGCGATCCTGAAGAAGGGCGGCAAGGCGTCGGGTACGGCGACGGCGGCCAGTCTATGGGCGACCGGCGCGCTTGGCGCGGCAGTCGGCTATGGCCTGTACGATATCGCCTTCATCCTGAGCGCTACCACCTTCCTCACCCTGCGCTGTTCTCGGCCGCTCAAGCACGCCACCAAGGGCGACGTCGGCGCTCCGGCAAGCCCATGACGATCTCTCCGACGAGCCGATGGACACAGTCCGTGCGCGCCGTCACCCGTCACTGGGCGCCGGCGAGGACCGTCGCAACGCGCGATCGCCAATACCGCTTGATCCGCTGGGCAACGCTGCTGGAGCGCGATCCTCATCAGATCATCGGCCTGCTGTCTCCCTCTTGGGCGGGCGGTGATGCGCGCGTTCCGTTGGTCGATCGCCCGAGCGCGATCGATGTCGCGCGGAACGACGTGGTGCTGCGTGTGATGGGACTGGCGGGACGATCACGCGGTGAAGCAAAATCGTTCTTCGGGTTGTCGGATGCCGAGCTGGATCGGATTGCCGCAGGATCATGGCGATGTCCGGTTCGGCCCGCTTGGCAAGTCGCCGTGCGAATCAGGAACGTCGAGTGTCCACGCCTGGAAGACCGGATCGTAGGATCCGTTCTCATCCTCCTGCTCGTGCTCGGCGCGAGCTCCTATTGGATCTTCTGACGAGGCTGCATTGTGTTCGACATAATAACATCGATCCTCTCGGCACTCGGCGGTCTTGGCGTATTCCTATTGATGCTGGCCGAGAACGTCTTTCCGCCGATCCCGTCGGAGGTGATCCTGCCACTTGCAGGTTACACCGCTGCCCAAGGACGCGGTTCGCTGTGGGTGGTTGTAATCGCCGGCACCCTGGGATCGGCTGCAGGGGCAGTGCTGTGGTACTATGTCGGTCGCTGGATCGGCATCGATCGATTGAAGCGCATTGCTTCCCGCCACGGCCGATGGCTGACGTTGACGCCGGGTGAGGTCGATCATGTCGACCGCTGGTTCGATCGCTACGGTTGTTGGGCGGTTCTTATCGGACGCATGGTCCCGGGGGTCCGGACGCTGATTTCGGTGCCCGCAGGGGTCAGCGGGATGCCTCTCGGCGCATTCGTGTTCTCGACGCTCGTCGGCTCGGCCATATGGACGGTGATCCTCGTGCTGGTGGGTTACGAGCTGGGCGAGCGCTATGGTCAGGTGGCGAGCGTCATCGAACCGGTCAGCAATGCCGTGCTCGGGCTGGCCGTCATCTGGTATCTTTGGCGGGTCGCTACTTTCGGGCGATCCAACGGTGGCCATTGATGAATGGCCTGCTGCCCGCTTTGCCCGCCGGTCTTTGGCTGTTGGCAGCTTCGATGCTTGTTCGCATCACACGCTTCGCACGTGCCTTTAGCCTGGTTTCCCCAGCAGGTGCCATTGTTCTCATCAGATGGGTTGGAAGACTTCACCGCCGTGGGTTCCGCGCATGGCAACGCAACGGGGGAAAATGGCGCTGGGCTGGAATATGGAGAGGATCAACATGATGGGGAACCGTAAGCGGCGGGCGCTCATCGCCGCTGCCCTAACGATAGTCCTGACCGGTTGCGGGCTGATTAAACCGCGTGACGCGGGCTATTTCCGTTTCCACGCAGAAGAGGCCAGACTGGTCGTCACACGCTGCGAGCGGGGTCAGGAAACCGGCAGCGACTGTGAGGCTGCGGCGCAGGCCGTCGCCGAGCTCGACGCGGCGGCGCGGCGACAGTCCTCTGCCAAGAGCGGACGCTGAAGGGGGCCGCCTTCGCTCGCACCATGAACCGAAACTCTGCCACTGGAGAACACGTGTAATGATCGGAACCGCCACTGCCGCCCTCGACCGCAGGGCTTGCGATCCGGCAGACGCCCTTTCCCGAACCGGTGGTCGAGACGGCATACCCGACCGGGCACGCCGCGCGCCACGCCATCGTCGACCAGCTGCGGCGACCGCTAGGCTCGCTGCCTTAGGCCGACCGCGCCTTCATCGACGCACTGCTGAGCGAAACGCTGGACAAGACCATCATCGCCGGCCGCATCCGCGAGCGGTTCCAGACACGAAGGGGGACAAGCTGATGCTCTCCTCTACATGCAGGGACTGATCGCCTGATGGTATTGGATTTTGCCGTCTGCACCGCCGAAGCGCCAGGCCCGCTCATTATCATCGGTGAGGATGTTGGCAGATGCGTAGGAGAGTGCGACCGCGCTCGAATGCGATCGTTCCTCCGGCCATGATCGCGCGCGTGTGACGCCCCGTGAAGGGCTCTCCTGTCTTGGACGCCGCCAAAATCTCGGTCGGCCCGGACGGCAACCATGTCACGGCCATGCGCAAACCGTCGTCGAGGAAATCAATGTCGGCCCGGCTGCCGTCTGCGCATGTGACGTATCGCTGTTCCACGACCCGCGTCATCGAATGAGGTTGGTGTATCTCCGACGTGTCGCGAGTATTTTGTGACGGCTCCGAACAGCCAACGGTCATCATAAGTAGCGTGGCGGCGCAAATGCGCACGTCAACCATTCCGCTGCCTCATTATTTTCCAGGCATGAACGTGACTTCGACAGCTTCGATGTCCCTGTCAGGTGACTTGAAGCCGATCGAGAATCCAAACTCACGCCTACCCCTACCGCCGTTTAGAAGCATAAACTGTTCCTTGCACCTGGAGATGCCCGACGCCCATGTTACACATGCCTTCATGTATCCATGACTAGGGGTAAGCCCAATCGACCGACGCACGTTACCTATTATTCGAAATGTTGTTTCGGTTTCATAGGCGTTTGCAGCGATCAGCAGATTGGGCGATTTATTGATTTGTATTCTTCTGGACAACTGGGACGCAGCACAGCCCGCAAGACTGATGGAGATCGCCAATAGGGCTCCGATGATATGCAGGGTCTTCATTGTTGGTTTCCATCATCACATGCTGGACAGATCCATTCCAATCGCGCGAGCGCAAACCACATCGGTAAATAGATCAGGACTGCCGGCATGGTGCTTTTCACGAAGATGCGCAGCATAAAGAGGGCGGTGCGCATAGCAAAGGGTCCGTCACCAAGGTGGCCGGCAACCCCGAGAAGCTGCCGGCCTGGGTATGATCCCGCAGCGAGCGGGTTGCTCATCTCGCCGAAGGGTTGGCGGAGACAACCTTGCCGTCTGCACCGATTACGACGTGAAGCGTGCGCCGTGCGGCAGGCTCGGAGGGGTTGGTGAAAATCACGACTGTCTGACGGGCGCCGTTGGTGGTCCGCTGCGCGGTGCCCTCGACCTTTGCTTTGGACCAGCTCGGGGCGAGCTTGGATTGCGTCACCATGTGAACAACGTGCTGACGCGCCACCTCGGCGGGCGCTAGGCTATGCGCTTCCTCGTCGTGATCGGGATGGGCGACGGCGGGGGCGGCGGCCAATGCCGCGATGGCTAGGACTGCGTATTTCATGGGTATTCTCCTCGTGGTGAAAATGGGGGAGCGCATCGCTACGATCAGGATTTCGGTTTTGCGGCGAAGCTGCGGAACGTGCCGGTCGCCGTCACGGTGATGGTCACGGGCGCAGTAGTGCGGTTGCGCCAATACCATCCGTGCATCCCGTCGAAGGGAGCCTGGAAGTCGCCTTTCTCGCCGGCTGACGATCCTTTCTCGTAGCTGGTGTATTTATCAGCCGGGGCGTCGTGTTCCTCGCCGTGAAGCTCGAAACGGACCTCCGGTCCGCCGGTCGACCAAGCGTAGGTGATCCGGTCGCCGGCGCGCATGTCCGCCTTCACTTCGCGACCTTCGTCGGGCTGGAGCGTGATCTTCACCTCGGCCGTCTGCGCGGTCGCTGGCACATTCGACGTTGCCGCCGACGGCGCTGTCGTAGTGGCAGCCGGGACGGTAGCCGTCTCGGCTGCATGTTCGGCCTGCTTCACCTCTCCCATGCGAGTGAGGCCAAGCAGGCGTCCCGTCCCGATCGGGTCGACACCATATTCGGCGGGTAGGATCGTCGTCGCGAGCAACGCGACGGCGACGCCGAAGGCAAGCGCCGTTGCCCGGTTGAGCTGGTGCAGCGTCGGGAGATCGCCGACGTTTGGCAGATTGGCGTTTTTCATCAGGCGTTCCCTTCGAGGATGAGGCCGGCAAGCTGGTAGCCGGTAAGGACGAAGCCCGCGGTCATCAGGACCACGTTCGCGGCAAAGGCATGTCGGCGGAAGCTGGGCGTGCGGCGCCAGTAACCCATGACGATCAGGATCGCGGAAAGGGCAAGTAACTGGCCGATTTCGACGCCGACGTTGAACGACAGCAGATTCACCAACAAGCCGTTCGATGGCAGCGCGAAGTCTTGGAGCTTGGTCGCGAGGCCGAATCCGTGGAACAGGCCGAAGATCAGGACCGCAGCCTTGGTGTTAGGCTGGACGCCGAACCACCGCTGATAGGCACCGAGATTGTCGAGCGCCTTATAGACCACCGACAGACCGATAATCGCGTCGATCGCATAGGGACTGACGTGGGTGCCGAGCAGAACGCCAGCGATCAGCGTCGTGCTGTGGCCGATCGCGAACAGCGTCACGTAGGCGGCGACCTGCTTCATCCGGTAGAGGAAGAAGATCACCCCAAACAGGAACAGCAGATGGTCGTAGCCTGTGACCATGTGCTTGGCGCCGAGATAGAGGAAGGCGCCGGGGGCGGGTCCGTTGATCGTCTCGATGAATGCCTGATCGCCTTCGGCGACCCCATGTGCATAGGCGGCGCTCGCCATGAACGTCGCGGTGGCGACGGCAAGGAGCGTCGTCACCCCTCTCAAGCGCAGCGGGAGCCGCCACAGGCGATTGGATGATGTTTCCACGGTATCTTGTCTCCGCTTCATCACGCGAGCGCGTGGGTCGGGGTGGCAGAATCGGTACGTCGCCGCTGCGACCATCGGCCCGCGAGGGCGGTGATCGCCGGGAGCACCAGCAAGGTGAGGGCAGTCGATGTGATGAGGCCGCCGATGACAACAGTCGCGAGCGGCCGTTGCACCTCGGCGCCGGTGCCGGTGGCCAGCGCCATCGGCACGAAGCCGAGCGACGCCACCAACGCGGTCATCAGTACCGGACGGACGCGCTCCATCGCGCCGCCCACGATCGCATCGTCGTCGCTTGCCCCTTCCTCGCGATGCTTCCCGATCGCGCTCATCATCACGAGGCCGTTGAGAACAGCGACGCCCGATAGGGCGATGAACCCGACCGCTGCAGTGATTGAGAAGGGGATACCGCGCAGCAGCAGCGCAAACACGCCCCCGGCGAGTGCCATCGGCACCGCCGAGAACACAATCGCCGCCGACACGAAGCTGCCGAGCGCCATGTAGAGCAGGGCGTAGATCGCGATGAAGCAGATCGGCACGACGATTAGCAGGCGCAGCCGAGCCGATTGCAGACTCTCGAAGGTGCCGCCCCACTCGGTATACATGCCGGCGGGGAGCTGCATCTGGCCGATCTTCGCCTGCGCTTCCTCGACGAACCCGCCAAGGTCGCGCCCGCGGACGTTGATTTGCACGACCACCATCCGCTTGCCGTTCTCACGACTGATCTGGTTCAACCCCTGCGTGTAGTTGAACCGGGCGACCTGGCTAAGCGGGATCGAGCGCGCCACCTGACCTTCGGCCGCAGGCAGCATCACCGGGATCGACCCTAGCGCCTCAAGGTCATCCCGCTGCGCGTCGGGGAGGCGGACCACGACGTCGAATCGCCGATCTCCCTCGAACAGCAACCCGGCCTCACGTCCGCCAAGCGCAGCCGAGACGGTGTTCGCCACCTCCTCGACCGACAGGCCGTAACGGCCCGCCGCTTGCCGATCGATCTGCACATCGAAGGTCGGCGCGCCAGACGTTTGCTCGGCGCTCACGTCGCCAGCGCCGGGAATGGTGCGCATGACGGCGGCGATGCGACGCGCCTGTTCGCTCATCGCGTCAAGGTCGTCGCCGTAGAGCTTGATCGCGACGTCGGCGCGGACGCCAGCGATTAGCTCGTTGAAGCGCATCTGGATCGGTTGCTGGATCTCCGTGCGGTTGCCGATTAACGGTTTCATCCGCTCCTCGATGCGGCGAAGAATGTCCTCCTTGCTCTTCACTTCCGCCGGCCACTCGTTCTCCGGCTTGGGGATGACGTAGGTATCCGACGCATTGGGCGGCATCGGATCGGTTCCGAGGTCGGCGTTGCCGTTCTTGGAGAAGACTAGCGCCACCTCCGGCAGCGTCTTCAATGCGTTCTCGATCTGAAGCTGCATTTGCGTTGACTGATCGATCGACGCCGATGGGACGCGGAAGTTGGTGACGGTTATGTCTTTCTCGTCGAGCTGCGGCATGAACTCCTCGCCGAGCAGGCCAAAACTTAGCACCGCGGCCAAGAACACGCCGGCGCCGCCCAGGATGAACGGCATCGGACGAGCTACGGCTCGGCCCAAGACGGGAGCGTAGCGCTCCTTAAACCAGCGGATCGGCTTCACTTCGGTTTCACTGACCTTGCCCTTGACGACGATCGCGATCATCGCGGGAACGAAGGTCAGCGACAGGACGAAGGCAGAGGCGAGCGCCACCATCAAGGTGATCGCCATCGGCGCGAACGTCTTGCCCTCGACGCCCTGGAAGGTGAGGAGCGGCACGAAGACGAGGAAGATGATGAGCTGGCCATAGACGGTCGGCCGCACCATCTCCTTGGCCGCAAGCGTGGTTTCCTCCATCCGCTCCTCGCGAGTGAGAAGGCGCCCCTCATGCTCCTGGCGTTCGGCGAGGCGGCGCAGCGCGTTCTCGACGATGATGACGGCGCCATCGACAATCAGGCCGAAATCAAGCGCGCCCAGACTCATCAGATTGCCCGATACGCCAAGGCCGTTCATGCCGGCGGCGGTCATCAGCATGGTGATCGGGATGACTGCGGCGGTGATGAGCGCGGCACGGATGTTGCCGAGCAGCAGGAACAGCACGACGATGACGAGCAGCGCGCCTTCGGTCAGATTCTTCTCGACCGTTGCGATCGTCGCATTAACGAGCTTTGAGCGGTTGTAGACCGGCTCGGCGAACACGTCGGGCGGCAGCGTCTTGTTGATCTGCGTGAGCTTCTCGGCGGCATCGGTCGCGACGATGCGGCTGTTGTCGCCCACCAGCATCAGGACGGTCGAGATGACTGCTTCTGACCCCATGCGGCTGCCGGAGCCGGTGCGGACCGCACCGCCGATCACCACTTGGCCTACGTCCTTGACGCGAACGGGGACGCCATTGCGGGTCGCCACGACAGCTTCCTGAATGTCTTCGATCGACTTCAGACGTGCGTCGGCGCGGACAAGAAAGCTCTCACCGGCGCGGCGGACATAGTTGGACCCGGCGGAGAGGTTGGCCCGCTCCATCGCGTCCGCCAACTCCGTCACCGATAGCCCATAGCTGGCGAGCGCGTTCAGGTTCGGCTCGATCAGATATTGCTTCACATAGCCGCCGTTGGAATCGACGCCGGCGACGCCGCGCACCGCCCGCATCTGCGGGCGTATGATCCAGTCCTGGACCGTGCGGAGATAGGCCGCCTTCGCCAGTTCGGTGGTCAGCCGCTCGCCCTCGGGGGTCAGATAGCTGCCGTCCGACTGCCAGCCCGGTTTGCCGTCGACCGTCTTCAGGCCCTTGCCGTCGGGATGACGGAAGGCGACCGAATAGAAGAAGATCTCGCCAAGCCCCGTGCTGAGTGGCGCGAGGATCGGCTGCGCGTTGGCAGGAAGGCTGTCGCGCGACTGAGCGAGACGTTCAGTGACCTGTTGGCGCGCGAAGTAAATATCGGTGCGATCGGTGAATACCGCCGTCACCTGGCTAAATCCATTGCGCGAGAGGGAGCGCGTCATCTCGAGCCCGGGAATCCCCGCTAGCGCGGTTTCTACCGGGAACGTCACCTGCTTTTCGATATCGACCGGCCCCAGCGTGGGAGCAAATGTGCTGATCTGGACCTGACGGTTGGTAACGTCAGGCACCGCGTCGATCGGCAGCTTGGTGATCTGCCATAGACCGAAGCCGATGACGATCAGGGTCAGGAAGGCGACGAGCCATCGCATCCGGACCGATAGGGAGAGTATGCGGCCGATCATTCCGCCGACTCCTTCTCGATCTCGGCTTTGAGAAGAAAAGCGTTGGTGGTGGCGATCTGCGTGCCAGCGGCGAGGCCGCTGGTGATCGCCACCATCCCACCCGATCGGCTGCCGATCTGCACGGGCTGAGCGCGGAAGCCTTGGCCGGTGCGGACGAACACCACGCTGTCGCTGCCAAGCGTCTGCACCGCGTCTTGCGGCACCATCACGCCGCTCTTTGCGGCCCCGCCACTGGCGAGGATGCGAGCCTGAACAAGCTGGCCCGGGGCAAGCGTGCTGCCGCCGGCGGTCGGCGTGACGACGACCGTCGCGGTCCGCGATTGCGGATCGACGACGCCGGTCGCCGAACGCACCCGCCCTTCTATCGTGCGACCGTCTGTGGTGGTCAGCTCTACCCTGTCGCCTTCTCGGACACGGCCAGCATCGGCAGGCGGGACGCTTGCGGTAATCTGAAGCCGGCTCGGATCGGCGACGCGGAACAGCTCGGTTTCAGCCGCGACGAACTGGCCGAGATTGGCACCGGCATTGGTAACGCGCCCCGAAACGGGGCTGACGACCGCAACCGATCGACCGTCGCCCGACACGCGAGCCGCGCCCGCGGCGGCGCTAGCCCGGCGAGCGTCG
>ONZX01000669.1_pt1 | contig 20732 bp, 16 predicted proteins | sample 1671831 | NCBI WGS metagenome assembly ONZX01 (sample SAMN06348197, study PRJEB24527) | human gut metagenome | reverse complement strand
CCGGTGCCGCCGTGGGCCTAGGCGCCGCAGCCGGCATCGCCTCCAACATGGCGAGCACTCGCGCCCCACAGCGCCCGCTCGCCCAGCTCGTCGACGTCGTGAGCGGCGAGAGCCATAGCATCACCTCCGCACAGGTGACTATCGGTCGCGAGCGCTCAGTTTCCGATATTGCCCTGCGCGACCCCAACGTGTCGCGCCGCCACGCCCAGCTCACCTTTACGGGCTCGGATTGGTCGATCGAGGACCTCAATTCCACCAACGGCACGCTCGTCAACAACCGCCGCATTACGCGCTGCCCGCTGCGCAACGGCGATCTGCTGACGTTTGGCCTGAGCACCTTTGAATTTAGGGGATAGTCTCTTATGAACATCGATATCGTCCTTTTTGCAGGCCGCATCGTCCTGGTCGCCCTGCTCTATATCTTCCTGTTCGCCGTCATGAAGACCGGCGTGGGACTTGTGCGCGGGCAGCGTCGCGACTCGGCTATCTGGACGATCGATGTGGACAAGGGTCCGCGCGGTATCCGCGGCATCCACGTAGACATGCTCGGCCCCGTCATCGTCGGTCGCTCGCCATCTTCGGACATCTGCATCAACGAACCGTTCGTCTCGGCCTCGCATGCGCGCTTTTCGCTGCAGGGCCCGGCGCTCATCATCGAGGACCTCAACTCGCTTAACGGCACGCTCGTCAACGGCCGCCAGCTCGTGGAGCCCGCGACGCTGCGTGAGGGCGACGAAGTCCAGATTGGCGACGTGGTCATGAAGGTGAACCGTCGATGATCGACGAGGAGAACAAGTCCGCAACTATGACCGAGGCACCGGCCGCCGCCACAGCTGCGCCGGCCCACGCCGCTCCGGCGGGCTCCGCACCCGTGGAGCCCGAGGACACCGTGTTCTCCCTGCCTCTTTCGCATGTAACGCATGATATTTCGGATCTCGCCGATAACGAGGACGAAGAGGATGCCGTAGCGGCGCCCATCGGCGCACATGCTGCGGAACAGCCCACAGCGCCCGAAGCAACCCCGGCGCCGGCTCACTTTGCAGAGCCCGTCGCCGCGGCAATCAACGAGAGCGCTGCGGTGTTTGCGGCACCCGAGCCCGCCGCGCCGGCGTTTCCCATAGCCCCGGCATCCGAGGTTGCGCCCGCGTCTACGCCGGCGCCCGAGCCTATAGACGTCAGCCCGCAAGACGACGAGTCGACCGCCCGCGTGTCCGAGGAGCCCGACTCCCCGGACACCGGCGATTCCGAATCAAACGCCGAGACCGACACCGTCTCTCCCGGTGACACAGCCGAGATCGACGTAGCCGCCGTTGAAGCCAAGCTCAAAGACCCCGGCTCGACCATGAGCTTTGAGCCCCTGACCGAGGAGCGCATCGAGACCGACTCGACCTATGATGCCGGCACCACCACGCAACTCATGTGGGGCGCCCGCTCCGACGTTGGCTGCGTGCGCCCGCACAATGAGGATTCCTACCTGGTGCAGTCGCCGCTCTTTTGCGTATGCGACGGCATGGGTGGTCACGCTGCCGGCGAGGTGGCCTCTTCCATCGCCGTTGAGACTATTGCCAAGACGGCCCCGCAGTCCGCCGACGCCGCACGCCTGGCGGCAGCCGTCGAGGCCGCTAACGCCGCCGTAATCGAGGCCGCCTTGAATGGCCTGGGCAAGCCCGGCATGGGCTGCACAGCCACTTGCGCCTATATCGAAAACGATACGCTCGCCATCGCCCACGTGGGCGACTCGCGCGCCTACCTGCTCCACGAGGGCACGCTCATCCGCGTGACCCGCGACCACTCCTATGTGGAAGAACTCGTGGACGCCGGCGAGATTACGGCAGACGAGGCTCGCGTCCACCCCAACCGTTCGGTCATCACCCGTGCGCTGGGCTCGGACCCCGCCATGTATGCCGACCACTTCACTCTGCATATCGAGGAAGGCGACCGCCTGATCCTGTGCTCTGACGGCCTTTCGAGCATGATTCCCGATAGCGATATCGAGAACATCGCCACGCAGTCCTCAACCGCGCAAATCTGCGTCGACAACCTAGTGGACGCTGCGCTTGCCGCCGGCGGCCACGACAACGTGACCGTAGTAGTCGTTGACCTGGTTGACGATGGCGTTATGCGCGAGGCGCAGCGCGTGCGTCGCCGCAACATTACTATCGCCGCCATTCTGGCCCTCGTCTTTGTGCTGGCAGCTGGCATCTGGGCCTACACGGGTGTCACCGGCTCGTACTACCTGGGTACCTACCAGGGCAATGTCGCCGTCTGGCGCGGCCTGCCCGGCAAGCCACTCGGACTCAAGCTCCACTGGCTCGAAAGCGAAACCAGTATTAAGCTGTCCGACCTGCCCGAAGACACGCAAAACCGCCTCAAGGCGGGCATTCCGCAAACAAGTGTCGACGATGCGCAGGACACGATATCCAAGTACCGCCACCAGATCGACGAGGAGCAGACCCGCCAGGTGATTGACGCGCAAACGATTCGCGACAACACCAATCAGGGATCGACCTCCGAATCAGATTCCGAGAAAACCGCCGAACAGTCCGCCGAGGCCGAAGCCTCCGAAAAGAACTAGAAAGGGAGTGCCGCTTATGAGTCGCCGCAACACCGAGCTGCTCTTGCTCATCGCCTCGGCGTTCCCCGTCATCCTGCTGTATGCGATGTACGTGCTCACCGCGGGCGCCGCCATCTCCTTTGAGACGCTCGCCGTGCCGATCGGCCTCTTTGCCGCCTTCGCCGCGGCACATATCGCCGTGCGCATCTTGGCGCCCGGCGCCGACCCCGCCATCCTACCCATCGTATTTATACTTTCGGGCATCGGTATCACGTTCGTGACACGCCTCGCCCCCGCTCTCGCCATCGCACAGCTCATCATCCTGTTTGTCTCGGTGGCGCTCATGGTGGGAACGCTTGCACTGGTCAAAAACCTCGACGTGGTTATGCGCTACAAGTACACCTTTGGCATCATCGGCATCATTCTGCTGATGCTGCCCATCTTTATCGGCACCACGATCTCGGGCTCCAAGCTGTGGATTCGCATCGCGGGCTTTACCATCCAGCCCGGCGAGTTCGCCAAGGTCTTTATCGTCCTGTTCCTGGCCGGGTACCTGGCCGAGAACCGCGAGCTACTCTCCATCTCCAACCGCAAGATCCTGGGCTTTAAGATCCCTCGCCTGCGACTGCTGCTGCCGCTGTTTGCCGTGTGGGGTGTGTGCCTGCTCGTCGTCGTCTTCGAACGCGACCTGGGTTCGGCCGTGCTGTTCTACACCATTTTCTTGCTGATGCTCTACGTTGCCACGGGGCGCTTTTCGTATGTCGTTATCGGCCTTGCGCTCTTAGCCGTTGGAGCTGTGGGCGCCTACAAGTTCCTATCGCACGTTCAGGTGCGTTTCCAGGTTTGGGTCGATCCGTTTAAGGACGCCCAGGGCCAGGGCTACCAGATCGTCCAGTCGCTCTTCTCGCTTGCCGATGGCGGCCTGGTCGGTGTTGGCATCGGAAACGGCATGGCCAACAACATCCCCGTCGTCGAGTCCGACTTTATCTTCTCGGCTATCGGCGAGGAGATGGGCCTTTTGGGCGGCGGCGCCGTGCTCATCCTGTTTATGCTCTTTGCCGTGCGTGGCCTCACCACGGCTGCCCGCGCTAAATCCGACCTCGCAGCCTTTAGTGCCACGGGCCTTACCGCCGCCATCAGCTTCCAGGCCTTCTTGATCGTTGGCGGCGTAACCCGCCTGATCCCGCTGACCGGCGTCACCCTGCCCTTTATGAGCCAGGGCGGCTCCTCTCTGCTGGCGAGCTTTATCATCGTCGCGCTCCTGCTGCGCGCCGGTGACGAGGCGACCGGACGCGAGGCCGAGCTTACCGGCACCGGCACCATGGCCGCCATCACCGATGATCAGGTCGCATCTGCCGCCGCCCCGACGGGCACGCGCTTTGCCACCTCGTCTTCCTACGGCAGCGGCAGCCATTCCGTCGGCTCGCGCATGCGCCGTCGCCTGCTCGACACGCCTGAATCCGGTGTGCTCGGCCGCGTCGCGCTCGCCAACCGTCTAACCCGTGCGGTGCTCGCCTTTACGGCGCTGTTCGCCATCCTTATCGGCAACCTCACCTATGTCCAGGTCATCAAGGCCAAGGACTATCAGGATATGCCGACCAACAACCACACCATCGCCCGCTCCAAGTACATCCAGCGCGGTTCCATCATCACGTCCGACGGCGTGACGCTGGCCGAGTCGCTGCAGCAGGAGGACGGCACCTACGTACGCTCCTACCCCAACGATAACCTGGCAGCGCACGTGGTTGGCTACGTGAGCCAGCAGTATGGCACCACCGCCATCGAGAGCGTCATGAACGACACGCTCACCGGCTCTAAGGATTACTCCAGCTGGAACAACGCCATCGCGTCGCTCGCGGGCCAGACCCAGCCGGGCAACACCGCCAAGCTCACCATCGACTCGCGTATCCAGACGGCGGCCGAGCAGGCACTCAAGGGCTTTAAGGGCGCTGTAGTGGTCATCGACCCGCGTACCGGCGCGGTGCTCGCATGTGCCAGCTCGCCCACCTACGACAACACCAACATCGATGCCCTGCTGCAGACGGGCGGCGGCGAGGACGGCTCCATGTACAATCGCGCCATGGACGCGCTGTACACGCCGGGCTCCACGTTTAAGGTCGTTACGCTTTCCGCGGCACTCGAGACCGGCACCGCCAGCCTTACCAGCACCTACCAGGCGCCCGGCTCCATGGACATCGGCAACGCGCCGGTCACCAACTATGCCAACGAGAGCTACGGCACCATCAGCCTGCAGCAGGCCTTTGCCGTGTCCTCCAACGTCGTCTTTGGCCAGGTGGCAAACGAAGTTGGCGCAAACACGCTCGTGCAGTTTGCCAACGCCTTTGGCTACGGCCAAAAGCTCGGCCAGGACCTGACCTCCGCGGCCTCCATCATGGCCGACCCGTCGCTCATGACCGAGTGGGAGACCGCCTGGGCCGGCGCCGGCCAGCCTGTCGGCATGGACCACACGCCCGGCCCGCAGACCACCGTCATGCAAAACGCCGTGATTGCCGCCGCCATCGCTAACAGCGGCGTGGTCATGGACCCGTACTTTGTAGCCCAGGTACTCGCCCCGGACGGAACCGTGGTCAAGACCACGCAGTCCCGCTCGCTGGGTCAGGCCGTCAGCTCCGCCACGGCCGACCAGGTCAAGCAGGCCATGCTTGCCGTCGTCCAGTCCGGCACCGGCACCGATGCCCAGATCCCCGGCGTCAAGGTCGCCGGCAAGACTGGCTCGGCCGAGACCGGCGGCACCAACGTCAACTCGATGTTCGTTGGCTTTGCACCTTACGATTCACCCACGGTCGCTATCTCGGTGGCCTTAGAGGATTACGACAAGCATGACGTCAAGGCCGCCAAGATTGCCGGCATCGTCCTGACCGCGGCGCTCGCCGCACAGGGAGCGTGATGCCCATGATCGAATCGGACACCCGAGGCGCGCCGCGGCCGAAGAGTTAGCGGCAACGCGCCACACGGCCCCAGCGGCCACATCGTAGGTACTACACACATCGTTGAGCGAATAGTTATGTTAGGAGCAGGAATGGAACAGAGGGTCCTCGGGGGAAGATACCTCCTCAAGGATAAGGTGGGGACAGGCGGTATGGCGACCGTCTACCGTGCGCAGGACCAGGTCCTCGACCGCACGGTAGCCGTCAAGATCATGCTGCCGCAGTATGCTGGCGACGCAACCTTCGCCGCACGCTTTAAGCAGGAGGCCCAGGCAGCAGCCGGTCTCTCCTCCCCCTATATCGTGGGCGTCTACGATTGGGGCAAGGACGGCGACACCTATTACATCGTCATGGAGTACCTGCGCGGCACCGACCTTAAGAGCGGCATCAAGAGCCACGGCGCCCTCGACCCCAAGAAGGTCGCCCAGATCGGCTCGCAGATCAGCTCCGCGCTTTCGGTCGCCCACAAGCACGAGATCATCCACCGCGACATTAAGCCGCAGAACATCATGGTGCTGCCCGACGGCAACATCAAGGTGATGGACTTTGGCATCGCGCGCGCCAAGAACAGCCACCTCACGCAAGACAACAACGTGCTGGGAACCGCCCACTACGTCAGCCCCGAGCAGACCCGTGGTCAGGACCTCGGCCCCACCTCGGATATCTACTCGCTGGGCGTCGTGATGTACGAGTGCGCCACCGGCCGCGTTCCCTTTGACGGTGACGACGCTATCTCGGTCGCACTCAAGCAGGTCAACGAGCTGCCTATTCCGCCGAGCCAGATCAACTCCGGTGTCGACGCCGACCTTGAGCGCATCATCCTCAAGTGCATGGAGAAGGACCCGGCAAACCGCTTCCAGACCGCCGACGAGCTGCGTCAGGTGCTCAACAGCTACCTGTCGGGCCGTGCCGTCAACATCTCGGAGCCCACGCGCATCATCGGTGCCCCCGGTGAGCTGGGCGCCACCAAGACTCGCGAGCTTTCCGATCAGACGCGCGCCATGGTGCGTCCCGTCTCGGGCGTGAGCGGCCAGAATACCGCCCGTAGCTCGGTTTCGGGCTCCACCGGCTCCTACGAGGTCGAAAAGCCCAAATCCAACAAGAACAAGATCATCGCCGCCGTGGTGGCAGCCGTTGCCGTCATCGGTATCGTGGTGGCCTTTGCCACAGGACTCTTTGGCGGCGAGCAGGTCACCGTGCCCGATGTGCTAGGCAAGGACCAGCAGACTGCCGTCGAGCAGATCAAGGAAGCCGGCCTCGAGGTCGGCACCATCGACCAAAGCTACAACGACGATGTCGACGAGGGCAAGGTCGCCGAGCAGACGCCCAACGGCAACACCAAGAAGGCCAAGGGCACCAAGGTGAACCTGGTAATCTCCAAGGGCCCCAAGCCCTCCGAGAAGGTCGAGGTTCCCCGGCTGGTCGGCCTGACCAAGGACCAGGCAGAAGCCGCGCTGGCAAGCGTTGGCCTGAAGGGCAACGCCTCCGAGGAGGCCAACGAGGCCGATGAGGGCCAGGTCTTTGAGCAGGGCACCGAAGCCGGTAAGGAAGTCGAGAAGGGCACGACCATCTCGTACAAGGTCTCGAGCGGCCCGGATACCACCTCCGTCCCCGATCTGACCGACATGACCGAGGCCCAGGCGCGCAACGCCCTCGATATGGCAGGCTTTGGCGTCGACGTGAGCTACCAGGAGAACGATTCGGTTACCGAGGGCACCGTGATTAGCTGGAACCCCAGCGGCAAGCAGAAGCCTGGCGCCACGATTACCGTCGTCATTGCCAAGAAGTCCGGCAAAGCCAGCGTTCCGGGCAACCTGTACGGCAAGAGCATCTCCGCCGCCGTTACCGCGCTCAACAACGCCGGGTTCTACAACATCGCATTCTGCGATCAGAACGGTAACCCCGTGAGCGGCAACGAAAACGCCACCGTTACGGGCGTCTCCCCCACCGGCAAGCAGTCTACCGACAGCACGATTACGCTGACGGTCGCACTTTCTGGCTCGGGTTCGGGTTCGGGCTCGGGCACGGGCGACGATTCCGGTACGGTCAACTAGTCGCCACCCCACCGCCCATTACGGCTCTCGCCGCAAACATATTCACTCACAGGCGCCCGCTTGCTCCCCCAGCAAGCGGGCGCTTCGTTTTTGACATGGCATGAACCAGAAGAGCCCGGCACCGTGGCGGTGTACCGGGCTCGATCAATCTCTGGTGCCCCCGGGCGAATTCAACCCCCCCGCGGGAAATTGGTGACGCGGGTGTCGACGGCTCGAACCCTGCCCTTAGACCAGAAGAGCCCGGCACCGTGGTGGTACCGGGCTCGACAAATCTCTGGTGCCCCCGGGCGGATTCGAAAACTCCCCCCGCGGGGAAATGAGTGACGCGGGTGTCGACGGTCCGAATCCTGCCCTTAGACCAGAAGAGCCCGGCACCGTAGCGGTACCGGGCTCGATATTCCTCTGGTGCCCCCGGGCGGATTCGAACCGTCGACACCCGCTTTAGGAGATATGATTTAATGCTACCCCCTACTATTCATCAAGCATCATTGAACACCATATAACCGCAGATAAACATAGCAGTTTGTGTCTTTTACCTCCGGTAGCTGCGCCTACGCTTTTACAAACATATTACTAACAGCTTTAGCTAAACTGCACTCAATGAATTGTTGAAAACTATTCAAAGAAACGGAGTGCAAAGATGTCAGAACAGCCACTAATTAGCGGAAGAGGCACGTGTTGGAAAGACAAGAGATCACCTAACACCTATCGCTATTATTTTTCCCTTGGGGTCAAGGACCCTAAGACAGGGCGTTACAAACGATCCCCAACTTATACGGTTCGTTGCAAGACTAAAACAGAAGCTAAGGCTGCAATGCAGGCCAAGCTGGCTGAAATCAACTCCTCTGGCACGATCACTAAAACTAAAAAGCCCACTTTGCTTGCGTCCTACTGCTGGGCCTTTCATGAAAATAGGGACACCGAGCTTGCGCCAACGAGCTATGAAAGAGAAGCGTACGATTGCAGGCATATCGAAGACCTATTCGGCGCGTTTCAGACAATTGAGGGGCTAACTCCCGATCTAATCGAAGAAACATATGCCGAAGCTCGTCGTACGGGAAAATACAAACCATCTGAGCTTGTACGAATCAATGCGAAACTGCGCCAGATTCTGTCGAATGCAGTCGCAAAGAGGATAATTGACCGAAACCCCTGCGCTACCGTTCATGTTCGCAGACCACGCAACAAAAGAGAATCACTGACAATCGAGCAAGTAGCTACCCTATGCACACATCTTCAACACATTGAGCTCACCGCCGAAGCTGTTGGTACGCTAGTACTAGTGTATACGGGTATGCGAAAAGGCGAGATGCTGGGCCTCGAATGGCGCGATTGGGACCCTGCCAATAAAACCTTGAAAATTGACAGGCAGTACACCAACGATCATGAACTGAGGGCACCCAAGTCACAAGAAAGCCAACGCAAAATCCCCGTTGGAGAAACCCTGGCCGAACGTCTTCAATCATGGTCAGCCATACAAAAAGAGCTCCTGGCCTCTCTGGGGCTGTCCCAGACTGGCAGCACTCCCATCATTAGCGATATTGCTGTCGAGCAAGGGGTCCCTACTGTCTGTCACATGAAGAACTACATCTTCAACCATTGGTTTCGCGATTTCGCAGTTAGCTGCAATCTTGGAATCTATGAGCCGAATAATTCGACTGGCGGAAAACTATATAAGGGCATCTGCCCGCATCAGCTCAGGCATTGCGTAAGCACTTTTATGCTGGCGAACGGATCGGACGTTAGAAGCGTGCAAGGTATTCTTGGCCACGCGGACCCCAATATCACGCTCAAAACGTATACAAGCCTCGTTCAACAATCAGAAATAAAAGCAGTTAAAGGCTACGAAGACTTCATCAACGCCTATATACAGAGAAGCGAGAAATAGCATGTTTTTCATTCATCGTTTTATTCATAATATTACGGTACTATAATACCGTTTCCGCAGGTAGATGCTATATTTGATTGACAACTAATGAGTTTTAATACATGCTAAAGCTGTCAGATGGCTACGCATGTAGTCATAGAAACCGGCCCCCCAAGTGCTTATGAACCTGGTAAGTCTTACAAGCACAGGGAGGGCCCTCATTGAAAGGATAGCTCATCATGGCTACTCCAAAGATTAGCACTCAGGCGTCCACACCGACTTTCCCCACTGGTGCCGCTCAGTGCGATCGGTTGCTCCGCGTTAACGATATCCGCGAACTCACTGGCTGGAGCGAAAACACCGCACGCAAATTCATGCGCGAGTCCGGCAAGCTCATCCAAATCCATCGCTCGAATTACATGTTTGAAAGCTCGTTTTATGAGCTTTTCAAGCAGCTTGAAGGTCGTACCGCCCACCTTGACTAGGTGGTAAACATGAGCGAGCTACCGTCAATTTCCGACATATTCAACGATGATGTTACCGAGCAACGAAAGATTATAGAGAAAATGGATAAAGCTATTTTTATTTCAGTGCCCGAGTGGGCGTGCTGCGTCACCACCGTTGCCGCCGAGCGTCTCATCCTCGGCCTCGTATGGAAGTTTGGAAAACCTTCCAAAAACAAACGGCCCATGGGCTTTTGCGCTAGAAGCAAATGGATTGAGGATCACTACCACTTGAGCAAGAACACGATATCCCGAGCCTATACTTCTCTAAAGGATAAGGGGTATATTCAAAAAACTGGTGATGGCAGCTGGATGCTTAATTACGCTGCAATCTACCGCGCCGCGATCGAAAACGCTTGGGAGCCCCCGAAATCTTAAGTCCACAGCCCGACTATCGACGTGGGCTTCTGTCAAACAACCGAGTTAAAAACCACTGAGCCAGAATCCGCTTCAATAGAAGAGGATTCTGGCTCAAATGATATCCGACCATTCACGCAGCATGTCTACCGCAATCTGGCAAGAATCGAGGACGGGGAAACCGTCATCGAGGTCGTGAAGGTCGGTAATCGCCAGGCGTCTACAAAAACATGCCGCGGATGTAAAATGAAGCAGGGTCGAACCGAAACAGTTCCCGGACAATTGGCGTCCGGCCAGACACTTCGATTCGACCCTTTCTCATACCTGCATCTAAAATACTCCCATAATCATTCTCGACATCTTTAACGCCATCACTCTCCCGCCACCAGCACGTCGTAGGTGCTATTTTCAACGAATCGATATGACCGCCCATTCATGTTCTTTAAGGCACGTGATACCATGAAAACGTGCGGTATTTCTCCAATCGAAAACCTGCGTGAACGTATGACTTGAGACGCTTTTAGAACTCACCAAGCGCAGGACAAACACAACTCAACAGCGGCCGCGTATTTGTTCCCAGCCGTACGGCATGGCGGAGCCATGCCCATTGTTGATTGGAGTGCCGCACGATGACAGACAACCCGAACGACAGAAAAATCAGCGAGACGCCCGGCGTGAAGGACGTCCTCGATGAGGCCGCCGAGCAGATTGAAAAGGCTTGGCGAGAGAAGCTGCTGCGCGAGACCGCCGATCTCAAGACCGAGAACGCGCTGCTCAGGGCCCAGCTCGACAAATTCAACCGCAAGCTCGCCGAGGCGACGGATCGGAATGAAAAAATTGAGGCCGACTGCAATGAGCGGATTGCCTTTATAGAGGAGAAGTTCGAACTCGATACCGCGAGTCTCGAACTCGAGAACAACGAGCTCCACGCCGCGGGCGTCAGGCACCTTTCCCGTGCTAAGGGGCTCGGCAGGCAGGTCGCCCAGCTCCACGCCGAGGCTGAGGCCATGGCCGATGAGATCGAGCGACTGCGCGGCGAGCGTGACGCTGCGTTGAAAGCCCAGGCCGAGCTGAGCGATGCGCTACTGGCCCAGCGCGACCTGATGGCCGAAGTCGCCGCCCTCAAGGACCGCCTCGCCGCCTCCGAGCGGCGGGCGACCGTGGCCGAGGCCAAGGTCGAGGTCATGACCAAGATGAGGGGCGAGTAGTCCCGCGCCCTTCCTGTCAGGTAACTGATTTCTAGAAACCTTCTAGAGCGCTTTTAGAAGGTTTCTAGAACCGGGCGCAGCATCTTCGATCGGCACGATGTCTCGGTAGATAAGGCGATGCCTGGTGTCGCACCATTTATCGCGATGGTAGTGACCGAAGAACCAGACGCGGTAGCCGAGCCGTCCGTCGAGCTCACCCAGGAAGGTTTGCAGCGGATCCCCGCGGTACTCATGTCCGCGTTCGCGACACAGCCCCTCAGCAAGGGCAGCCGGAGCCTCGTGAGTCACAACGTAGTCGACCTTCCAGCCCACGCGGTCGAGCGAGGAACGGCAGTGTTCCGTCTCTTTCTCGCTCGGCATCTCCTCAGGCCACCAGCTCCTCCCCTCCTTGCGATACTGCCTGTCGTTGCTCGCGGCGCCGCCCATGGCAAGGACTGTGAGCCCGTCGATATCGAACACCTCTCCGCGCATCAGGTGCAGCACGTGCGGTCGTGCCTCATGGACGAGCCCGCCGTTCCACTCCCGCACCGGCAGCCCGGCCAGGGCGTGGTGGTTCTCATGGTTGCCGTCTACGAAACACGTGGTCCAGGGCTTCGACTCGAACCAGTCGAGCCAATACCTCTCAGCATTCGAGCCGTCCCAGACAAAGCCGAAGTCGCCGGCCACGATCACCGCGTCATCGCGCGTCAGGGTCCGGCCCAGCGGCCAATTTTTGAATGCAAACCGGCTGGACCCGTACTCGGCCCTGCCGTGCACGTCGCCTGTCACATAGACCGTCATCAGTACGCACCCCACGGCAGGAGTTTGTCCCCGAGCCTCACGATCCGGTCATACAGCACCGTGTGCCGTTCGTCCGGATTGCCGTCTCGGTGAAAATGGCCGTAATACCAGCGCTTGTAGTCCAGGCGGTCCTCGAGCTCGTCGAGGAATCCGGTCAGCCGGTCCACATCGGGGCGTTCCCAGCCTGGGTCCGGGTAGAGCGTCGGCGAGAGCATGCGCGTGGCGCAGGTATGGGTGATGACGCAGTCGACCTTCCAGCCGACCTCGTCGAGCTTTGCCCGCGCGGCATCGAATTCGCGCTCATCCGGGAGCTCCTGAGGCCACCAGCTGGAATACGGCACGCGGTATTCCCTGTCCACGCTCGTGGCACCGCCCATGGTGAAGATTGTCGAACCGTCGAGCTCGAAGACCTCGCCGCGCGTCAGGCGCCGAATGGGCGAGGTGTCCGACAGGCGCTGCGTCAGCCCGCCATGCCACGGCTCCATGGGGCGCTCCTCCCAGTGATCGAAGCGCTCGTGGTTGCCGTCGACGAACAGTACCGTGTAGGGGCGCGATTCCAGCCAAGCGATGTCGGCGCATTCCTCGGCAGAAAAGCCCCACGGAAAGCCAAAGTCACCGGCAACGATGAGATAGTCGTCGCTGGTAAGACTGTCGCCAAGCTCCCAGTCGCGGAGCTTTTGCATGTCGAGCCCACCGTGGATGTCGCCCGTCACATAGACCGTCATCGGATCGCCTCTTCCCTCTTGTACGCCGCCAGCTCGCGCTCGACCTGCCTGTCGCCGGTCTCGTTGACCCACCAGGGCCATTTCACCCGGCCGCACGGCTCGTCGACTCCGGCGAACCATTCCCTCAGCTCATCGAGGCTCACCGGGGAGTGCCCGTTGGCATCGCAACCGACGTCGTAGCGCAGAAGGCCCTGCTTGCGGTTGAACTCGTTGTACGCGCCGCCGCTGCTGTGGATGTGCCCGTGGAGGTGCCACGATCCATGGCTCATGCCCTGCCAGTCGGCCATGGGATAATGGCTCAGGACGATCTTCTGCCCGTCGATCTTGAGCACGCAGATCGGCGGCTCCACGGTGAAGGCGCCCGCGACCGCCGGCTGGGTCCAGTCCTTGTCGTGGTTTCCCGGGACGAGGTGGATGCGCCTGCAGGCGATCCGCTTGCGCAGCCCGTAGGCGTCCTGGGCGGTCATCTTGAATGAGAAATCCCCCAGGATGTAGAGCTCGTCGTCCACGGCAACCTTGCCGTTGATGTTGTCGACGATGGCGTCGTTCATCTGCCAAATCGTCTCCCACGGGCGGTCGGTGAACTTCAGCACGTTCTCATGCCCGAAGTGGGTGTCGCTGGTAAACCAGATCATATTTATGTCTCCTTTTATCGCTAAAAAACGTTCTCCTTCGAGGTCAGGAGACGTTTTATGAGCGACATGAGGTGCATATCCCTCATGTTTCAAGCTCCAATCTGTCGGGTTTGCCCAACTAAAAGTTTACGCCCACGCGCCCACGCGCGAACAGGATTTGATTTTTGAAATATGGACGAATTCCTCGTCAGGAGGGTAAAATGGTGCCGACGGCAGCCCAAGTTGTAGAGAGCTGGGCAGAGCCGTTGCTTAATGAAGTTGGGTCATCGTCTTAGCGACGGTGGCCTTTCTTTTTGGGCTTCGAGCCCTGCTTGAGTGCCTTGGAAAGGCCGACAAGGGCCGTGAGGAGCGAGACCATAGCGGTCAGGAGCTTCACGAGCTCGGTGAAATCGGTCATGGGCATCACCTCCCATCGAATGGAGGGCTCTGCCCGGCACGAGGGCTGCCGCCAGCAAGGACGATTCTATCAGAGCGGCTGACCCCCGCCGATCAATTCACGCTCCTCATCCTCACCGAATTGCGAGTATGGCAGAATCGGCACTGGATGGCAGCGCGCTAGGGCACCGACGATAGGCTTTCCAAAACTAGCGAGGCGCGTCGCCGCGATCGTAATCGCCTCGGTCGACCGCACGATCGACCTGCGGCGAGATGTCGCCGTTGCCACCATGGGCTCGTCCTGCGGCGCGAACGCGGTCATCGCCAGCATCGGGAACGGCGCCGGCGTAACGGTTGCGAATCTCCCTTGCGTAACCGCGCCGGGCAAGAAGCTCATCACGAACCGCCGGATCCTCGAGCAGATCTTCATCGCACTTCGGTGCGATGAACTTAGGAAAGAGATTGTAGGCGACGCCCTTGCTCGCCTTTGCCTGCTCGACCCACGCCGAATACGCCTTCTTAAGCCGTTGAATGTAAATCTCGCAACGCCTCTCATAAGGAAGGGCTCGCTCGGCCTCCAGCACGTTATTTTTGAAGGCCGCCTCAAGTTGCTTGACCGCAAACCTCCCGTCAAGACGAGTCAGGTTGAAAGTGCACTTCGGGTTGCCGGCCTCCTTGATATCGAGATCTGTCGCATAGACTCGATTGTTCTTGATGAAAATGTCTACGCCCCATGAGGCAAGTAACTTTTTAAACTGCTCCATATTCTTCGGATGACCTTCGTTGATTGCAAGATGGATCAACTCGCGCAGATTGTTTTTATAACTGCACTCTCCCCGCTCAACGATTTTCTTTTCAGTGTCGCGCGGCTGTCGGTCTCGAATCTTCGAGTTCTTCTTTCCCTTTTCGAGCTGAGCGAGATTCCAGGCCTCGTCCATTTCACGAACCCACGCAGCGCGTTCGTACTTTCCGCGACGCCCGCCCGTCTCGCAACGCTTACCCGTCAAAAGATCCGTGCGGTTAATCGCCATATGAACCGCGTAGCGTTTTCCCGCCTTATCGCTTTCCTCATGCAACGCGACAATCACTTGTTGATGCGGGTAGTGTTTCGCAAGCCATTGCTCCGCGTAGGCCATACACGCATCGGGGGTCATCTTGCCTCCGTTGCAGCCGCACTCCTCGGGCAGAAACGCGAGAATCTGATGAAGCATCGTTATGTTCTTCGCGCCGGCACGCGCGGGCCTGTCGTGATGGAACATCTTCCGCGTCATAGCCATTTCGGAAAACCAGTGCTTTCCGTTCGCGAGGTTCCAGCCGCCGCGGGCCAAAGCATTCTTTCCGTTAATGTACTTGCGCAGGTGCTTCGCGTAGCGCTCGGACGAAACACCTTTCTGCTTAACGACGGTCATCGAGCTCACCGCCATCGGTGAAATAGCGCTGTTCGAGCTCTTCGATGAAGAGAGTGACTTTACGGGCATTTTGGTAAACCTTTTCAAGCGTTCGGAAAACCGCCTTCTCGTTGTAGGCCGGAAGACCTTGCGCATTCACAAAATACATCAGCTGGTTGAGGTTCGTCCCCTCTCGATACAGCTCGTGATAGATTTTTGCGACCTGGCTCATATCGAAATCGATCATCTCGATTTTCCCGGCCAGCATCACGCGGCGGGCATACGCACTGACGGTCGTGCCGAGCGCATCCGCCTGCTTGCGAATCGCCTCGTGCTCGCCATCGGTGACTTTGACGTAAATAACCTCCGAGCGCTTTTCGTTCGAATCCTCTGAAACGGTTTGCAGCTTTTTGCTACGGCCACCGTTCTTATTTTTGGAAATGACTAGATCATCGAACGATTCATTCCAATGAATCAGTGCATAGCGAATGAATTCGGCTTTCGTCATGCCCGCCTTTTCTGCCAAAGCGGAAAGCGTTTCGTATTCTTCAGAAGTGAGTGTCGCCTTAACGGTGTGCGGACGTTTGCAACTCATCATTCATGCCCCCAGGAAAGCAGAGCGAATCGGTGAGGCCACCGATTCAAAACCGATATGAGATTGCTTTCCTTTTTAGGAGCGACTGACGTCGCGCCGATTTTTGAAGTGACGCCGTCGCTTCCCTTAGAGAAATGAAGGCGAACTTCATTTCTAACTTTATCGCCGTGTGAGGTGTTAAACAAGATGTGTTGGCAGATAAAGGGGCGAGTATGGCCCCATTTATCTAGCCCAACACCAATCTTGCAATCACCGGGACGGCGATTGGGCGAAGCGTAGCGTAGACACGAAATGAGAGGCCTCGTTTCGAGCGAAAGGCTTCGCGGTGTCGTAGTGTCAGCGGAGACCGTGAGCGGAAGCGAATTTTTAACGCGAAGGATGCTGAGTGTTAGAAATTCGCTGTAGCGGACTCCGGGCGAGGGCTGGAGCAAGTCGATGGAAGACCTTACCGATTTGCGGAAGGTTTTGCCCGAAGCATCCGGCACCGCCGAATTCTTTTGGAACGGCCTCTCGTTTGATTGCTTTCCTATCGTTTGCTCCCAGACTTGTCGTCTAAAAAAGGCGGCCGAACCGGCCGCCCACAAATAAATAAATATTTACCAAATGTAAGAGGAGAGGAACGATGTACATTACTCCCAGTGACCGGCGACGTCGACAACCCAATGTTGTCCCGTAGCCTGCTGTTCATAATGTCCTTGGTCCTCAGAGGTGGTATACGAATCATCTACAACGGATCCACCGATACCGCCGTTTTCGCCATCGTTAATAATCCAAGCGTAGGCTGCATCGGATGAATCGAAGGGCCCTACCATAGTACCACCATGATTGACCCAGAAACGAGGATGACGCGTGTATACCACGTTCGGTACCCAGACCTGGCTGTAGTCGGTCTCCCAGTGGCCCTGCTCGGCAACCCATTTCTTCTGGCTACCGCCGTTGGAAGAGGAATTGTTGCCGCTTGAACCTTGAGAGCTGCCGGAATTCTGCTTGGACTGGGAGGAATCTCCCTTGCTGTCCGACTTCGACGAGTCGGAGGACTTGTTATCCTCCTTCTTGGAGTCATCGGACTTCTGGTCCTTGTCGTCGGATTCTTTCTTCTCCTCGGACTTGGTTCCAGAGGTTTGCGTCGCCTTTTCTTCGCTTGGCTTCTTTTTGTCTTTATTCTTTACCGCTGTGGCGGCCCTTTCCGCAGAGCCGCTTCCTTGCTTTGCAATGCTGGCACATCCAAGTTGAGGTGCCGAAAGGCACACCAGAAGCGCAACGATAATAGCCTTTGTTCTCACACCGATCTCCCCGTCCGTGAAACCGGGCGTTGGACACTAGCCGATATCCAACGCCCGGCTCGCTTTTGCATCTGCTCGCGGCGCTTCTTTTGATCGAGGAAGACGCCGGCTGCCACGAGGACGGTACCGCCGATGACGAGCGTCTCGCCGATGAGTCCCGCGCGGTCGCCGGTCTGGGCGAGGCTGCCGGGCTGGGCGGTATCCGTGCCGGCGAGGTGCTTCGGGGTGTATGCCGCCTGCTGCTTTGCGACCTCCTCTGCCTCCTGACGGGCGATCTCGGCGGAAAGCTCCTGCTCTGCCGCGATGCGGTCGGACTTCGCCTGCTCGTAGGCAGCGAGTGCCGCATCATAGCCGGGTTGGAGCCCGTCCACCGCGGCCTGCTTCTCGTCCAGGATGGCCTTGGCGGGCGCGACCTTGGCACGTGCCTCGACTGCTGCGGCGAAAAGCGCGTTGAGGGCGTCATCCGCGTTCACATCATGGCCGGAAGCGATCGCCGCGCCGGCATCGATGGAGTTCAGCTTCGACAGCTTGGCGTCTGCCTGCGCCTTTACCTGCTCGGCGGCGGAGACCAGGGACTCGGCGGCGGCGGTATCCGCCTTCGCGGCATCGAGGGCGGCCTTGGTGTCATTGACGGCCTTTGCTGCATCCTGCTCGCGCTGCTGTGCCTCTGCGAGCTTCGCGGCAAGGCCGGTGAGGATGTCGAGGTTCGACTGTGCGTCCTCGAGATCGGTCTGGGAGCCGGTAAGCCTCTCGGCGGCAACGCCGGTGTCGGCCTTTGCGGCATCGACGGCACGCTGGGCATCGGTGACGTCCTGCTTCGCGGCATCGACACCTGCCTGTGCGGAATCCGCTGCGACCTGCTTCTGCTGGACGGTTGCGGCGGCGCCGGCGGCTGCCTGCTTCTTGGATGCGAGATTGGTCTTGGCTGCGTCGAGTGCGCTCTTGGCGTTCTTGAGGCCGTTGATATAGGAGGTCAGCTTCTGCTCGTACTCGTCGACGGACATGGGGTTCATGTTCCAACCGGAGCCGGACCAGCCGGAGATCTCTGCGGTGTAGCACTGCGTCTGAAGCCCGGACATGGTGCCCTTGGTGCAGGTTGCCATTCCCATAACGGCGAGTTCGGGATTGATGATGTTCATGTAATGGCCGACGGTGCCGCTGCTGCCGTTCTCCCAGCGGCAGTTGTCTGCAATCCAATGGTTGATTGCGACGCCGTTCTTTGCATAGAAATCATAGGCATCCTTGCCGACAAGACCGGTGACTCCATAAAGGGCCTCCGTTGCCTTGTCGAAAAAGCCCTTCTCCTGCTCGATCCACTGCCCACTCGGATCGATTCCGTAATTCCATGCCAGGTTTTCGGCAAAATCATATTGACGGGCATGATCGAGCACGGTGTCGCTGTAGTTGGCATCCGCAATGGCACCGGCGATGAGCTTGTAGGTGACATGGAGCTCGGACAGGCCGACCGACTTGCGGTAGTCGTTGACGGACTTCATCCACCTGATCGCATTGAGCATGTTATCAAGGGACGTGGCATCCTTGGAGTTGCCGACTTCGGTCTTTCCGGCATATTTGGCGTTCAGGATGATGTTGACTGCGTCATCGGCACCCATGGCACGGAAGAAGCCGATGGCTCCCTGCTTGAGCTGCGCGTCGGCGGAATCGAGTTTCGCCTGTGCCTCGTCGACCTTCTGCTGCGCGGCGGTCACGGCGGCGTCTGCGGTATCCTTTGCGGCCTTGGCGTTCGCGAGCTCTACGTCGGCGGCTGCCTTGGCGGACTCGGCGTCCTTGACAGCCTGCTTCGCGGCGTCCAGCTTGGCGACGGCGTCGGCATTCGCCTGCTTGGCCGCATCGAGGTCGGCGTTCGCGGCATCGAGAGCGGACTGGGCGGCGTTCACACCGGATTCGGCATCGGCCGCGGCCTGCTGCTTTACGGAGAGAGCCGTCTGGGCATCATTCAGATCGGCTTGTGCCGTTGCCGCAGCGGACTGTGCCTGCTCGAGCTCGGACTCGCACTGGGACTGTGCCGCTCGTGCGACAGCGAGGGCTGCCTCCGCGTCCGCGACCTTCTGTTTCGCCGCATCGTACTCCGGACCGCTGGCGCCTGCCTCCGCTGCGGCGAGGTCTGCTTTCGCCTTCTCGTAGGCGGCGCTGGCGGCTGCGGCCTTCGCATCCGCCACGTCCTTGTTCTGCTGGGCTGCGGCGAGGACGGAATCGGCGGAATCCTTTGCAGACTGGGCCGCAACCAGCTTGGACTGGGCATCGGCAAGCGTCGCGTTGGCGTTGTCGAGTTCGGCCTGTGCCCTGCTCACGGCATCCTGGGCGTCGCGTACCGCCTGCTCGGCGGCACGGATAGCCTCCGGGGTGGCGCTTACGGCATCGGCCTTGGCTTTATCGAGGGCATCCTTGGCGTCCTGGGCCGCCTTGAGGGCGGACTGGTACGCTTCGTCCTTCTCGGATGCATCCGCCTTGGCGTCTGCGAGACCCGCCTTCGCCTGCTCGAGGTCCTTGCCGGCGGCATCGGCGGCGTCCTTGCCCTCCGCGACCTGACGGGCGTACTCGTCCATTGCCGCTCGGTCGGCTGCCGTGCCGGCGCTGACTGCCGAATCGTAGGATGCCTTGGCCTGGTCGCGGGCGGAAGCCGCCTCGTTGTAGGGACCGGCGGCCTCATCGTAGGATGCCTTGGCGGCGTCCTCCTTCGCCTTCGCCTCGTCGACTGCCTTCTGCAGGTCCGCGATGGTCTGTGCGGCGGATTTCGCGCCGACACCGGATGCCGCGCCGGCGTGGGCGGCAATCGGCGACATCACGGCGGGGTGCTGCGTGCCCCCGTCACCGGTCTGGGCGAATGCCGTGAACGGTGAGATGAGGCTCGATCCGGTCATGGCGGCCATGGTCGCCGCGGTGACGGTCAGACGCGCGATCCCCTTCGGGGCGTGAATCTTTTTGTTTGGCAGTGTGGCGAAGTGATCGCCGCCGGCAGCGAAATGCTTTCCCTGAGTCATTGCTATTCCATTCCTTTTCCGTGCCCTATCCGACTGGGCATCAGGGTGCTTTCCAATAGAGATAATTATGCGCCTTAACAGGGATTGTTGTATATGGTCCGTTGGCTTTTATACAACAATCCATGACTCTTTTTGTCATGGATATCTCGCCGCTACAACGATCCTTTGGTCTACGCTGCAAAGAATTAAGATCAAAGTCTGGTTACTCTCAAGTACAATTTGCGAATCGCATCGGCATGGACAGGTCTTACTACGCCTCGATAGAGGTCGGACGAAGAAATGTCAGTCTTTCTAACCTCTGTAAAATTGCTAACGGATTCGACATGACAATCGCTGCACTCATGACTGGTGTGACTGAGAAAACGGATTAGTCCATCAATCAATCAGCGAACGCAGTGAGCGAATCAATCGACGGCACAGCCGGCGGCAAGGTCACGGCGCGTGACCGCGCAGCGAGC
>ONZX01000664.1_pt1 | contig 20780 bp, 14 predicted proteins | sample 1671831 | NCBI WGS metagenome assembly ONZX01 (sample SAMN06348197, study PRJEB24527) | human gut metagenome | reverse complement strand
GCTTTTCGTTGGGGAACCAGCCCGCTTCAATGAACAGAGCGGTGAGGAAGCCCCACGCGATGAATGCGCCGATATTCGGCATGACCATGCCGCTGAGGAACTTGCCAAAGCGGGAAACAGCGTTTTTCATTTGTAGCTCTCCTTTTTCACTTGAAAGGCAGGCGGTGCAGCTCCTGTGGCATGGGAGCTGCGGCCTGCGGACGGGTTATTCGGAGGAGCTTTCGTTTCGTTCTGGCACTATTCTAGCCGATACTGCGCCGGATTTCAATGGTGACAAGCGGTGGGGTTGTCACCGGAGGATGGTGACACCAGTGGGCTGATACGGCAACATTTCCAATGGATGCGCGGGTGATTTGTGCATATTTGCTGATGCGCCGGGATACAAGACGGGAACAAGGAAGCTTTTGTCACCGGGCAATGGTGACAAAAAACACACAACTTCTTTTCTGCGTTAGGGGCTGGCAGACGGGGTGGCACTATGTTACAATAGAAGCAATGGGTAACTTTTGGGAAAAGGAGAGAAGCAACATGGGTGCGGTGTATCGTGAGGAACTGTCGGCAAATGCACGGAAGCTGATCGAGCAGCTGCTCAGCCTTCCGCAGGGCTGGGTGACGGCGGCGGCGCTGGCTGAAAGCATCGGGGTCAGCCGCCGCACCGTGCTGCGGGAGCTGCCCGCTGTGGAGCAGTGGATGCAGGCTGCCGGGGCGCATTTTGTGCGGAATCCCGGCAAGGGTCTGCTGCTGGATGAAGCGCCGGAGCGGCGAGACGCACTGCGCACCCAGCTGAACAGCGGCGACAGGAAAGAACTTTCCCGCGCAGAGCGGCGGCAGCAGCTTTTGACAAGGCTGCTCAGCGAGCAGGAGCCCTGCAAAACAGCGGTACTGGCACGGGCGCTTGGCGTTTCGGAAAGCACGCTGTCTGCGGACTTGGATGAGCTTGAGACCAAGCTACACCCCTACCGGGTGGAGATGTTCCGCCGCCCCGGCGTGGGGGTCTGGCTGCAGGGGGATGCTTCTTCCTACCGGAGGGTGGTGTCTGCCCTGCTGCGCAGCAGTATGCCGGAAAAGGAACTGGCAGAGGTGCTCTGCGGACGGATGCCGGAAAACGAGATCTTCTCGACCCTGCTGGATACAAAAACGGCCGAAAAGGTCTGGGCGGCTTTGCAGCAGTTTGAACAGGAAGAGCAGCTCCATCTGCCGGATGCAGGCTTTCTGGCGCTGGCTATCCATTGCACCCTGACCATTCAGCAGCTGCGGCAGGGCGGCGACAAGGGCAGCGCCCCCAGAGGGCTGCGCCCGGCGGGCAATCATGCTGCCCGGCTGGTGGCGGCGCTGAACCGCGCCTTCGGGCTGACCCTGCCGCCTGAGGAAGCGCAGTATCTGGAACTTTATCTCGCTGCTTATCTGGGTGCAGAGGACCCTTGGGGCAGTGCGCAGGAGATGGAGTTGCGGAATCTGGAAGCCGCCCTTATCCGGGAAATGGAAAAGGCGCTGCACACAGACCTTTCCGGTTACACCTCTCTGCGGGATGACCTGTACTGCCACCTGCGCCCCATGCTGCTGCGGGTGGAGCAGAACATTCGTACTGAAAACCCCCAGCTGGACACCATCCGCACCGCCTACCCCGGCCTGTGGAAAGCCACCCGCACCGCCTGTGATGCGGTGCAGCAGCAATTCGTTCTGCCCGCCATCTCGGACGACGAAGCGGCCTACCTTGCCATGCACTTTGGCGCAGTGCTGGAACAGAATGCCATGTTCCGGCTGCGGCTGCGGGTGGTAGTGGCCTGTCCGCTGGGCATGGGTTCCAGCCGCTTTCTGGCTTCCCGGCTGGGAAACGAGTTTCCCTCTTTGCAGGTAGAGGGGTGCTGCTCGGTGCGGGAGCTGAACACTGCCGACCTGCGTCGGAGAAAAATCGACTTCATTATCTCCACCGTGCCGCTGGAACTGGATTACCCGGCGGTGTGCATCAGCCCTTCCCTGCTGGAACCAGACCGTGCCGTGCTGAAGGACGCTATTACGCGGTACAGCCAGAACCGCGCAGAACCGGAACCGGCGGTGCAGCCCGTGCAGGATACAGCCTGTGCAGGCTCCAAGCTGCAGTATTATGCACGCTTGACCCGGTCCATGACCGGGCTGCTGGAACATCTGACCATCCAGCCCGTCAAGGCTCCCGGCAGCCGCGCTGCCCTCATCCATGCAGCGGCGCAGCTGTTCTGCCCGCAGGAAGCGGACGCCCGGCTGGTGGAGCAGCAGCTTCGCCGCCGTGAAACACTGGGCGATACCTACATCAAACCCCTGTATGCCCTGCTGCTCCATTGCAGGACAAGTGCGGTAAAGGACTGCCGCTTGGGTTATCTGCAGGCACAGCCGCCGGTCTATGAGCCGGGGCGCATCGTGCTGGGGGCACTGGTGCTGCTGGCCCCGGATGACGGGAACGGCGTCCCGGTGGAGGTCATGCAGAATGTCAGCGGGCAGCTGATCGAAACGCCCCGGCTGATGGAGGCACTGCGCACAAGCGTGTGCATCCGGATGTAGCCGAGCACCCCGCCATCATGGGTCACGAGTTCGCCGGTGATATCGTCAAGGTGGGCAAGGCGCATCAGGACAAGTTCAAGCCCGGCATGAAGTTCACCCTGCAGCCCGCCCTGAACTACAAGGGCACCATGTGGAGCCCCGGCTACTCCTACGAGTTCTTCGGCGGCGACGCCACCTACTGCATCATCCCTGCCGAGGTCATGGAACTGGGCTGCCTGCTGGAGTACAAGGGCCGTGCTTACTACGAGGCTTCTCTGGCCGAGCCTATGAGCTGCTCCATCGGTGCTTTCAACGCCGCCTACCACACCAAGATGGGGGTGTACCATCACGATATGGGCATCAAGAAGGGTGGCAAGCTGGCGATTCTGGCCGGTGCAGGCCCCATGGGTCTGGGTGCTCTGACCTACGCACTGCACCGTGATGTGCGCCCCGGCATGGTGGTGGTCACCGATATCAACGAGGATCGTCTGGCCCGTGCGGAGTCCCTCTTCCCCCCGAAGGAGGTCAAGGAGAAGGACGGCATCGACCTGTACTTCGTCAACACCGCCAACATGGCAGACCCCGCTGCCGAGCTGCGGGAGCTGACCGGCGGTACCGGCTTTGATGATGTGTTCTGCTACGCCCCCATCGCGCCGGTGGTGGAGCTGTCCAGTGCTGTGCTGGGTCGTGACGGCTGCCTGAACTTCTTTGCAGGCCCCACCGACAAGCAGTTCAGCGCCAAGATGAACTTCTACGATGTGCACTACAATTCTACCCATGTCATGGGCACCACCGGCGGTAATACCGCCGACATGATCGAGTCGCTGGAACTGACCGCCGCTAAGCGCATCGATCCGGCTGTGATGGTCACCCACATCGGCGGTCTGAACGCCGCTGCCGAGACCACCCTAAACCTGCCCAAGATCCCCGGCGGCAAAAAGCTGATCTACACCCACCTGACCATGCCCCTCATCGCCCTGACCGATCTGCGTGCCAAGGGCGAACAGGACAACGACCCCCGCTATACTGCACTGGCTGACATTGTGGATGCCCACAACGGCCTGTGGTGCCCGGAAGCAGAGGAATATCTGCTGGCAAACTTCAACCCGGAGGACTAAGCGGAACGTGCCATGGGACAGGACAAACGCAGACAGGAGGAATCCCCCATGGAACAACGCCGCAATCAAATCGTGGAGCTGGTGAACCGCAAAGGCAGCATTAGCTTTGCCCAGCTCAAGGAAGCTTTCCCTTCCGTTTCGGAAATGACCCTGCGCACCGACTTGAAAGCACTGGATGAAGCCCGCCGTGTGGTGCGGGTGCATGGCGGTGTCAAGTCGGTGGAGCAGGTGGTAGGTACAGACGACCTGCTGAGCCGCCGTTCCGCCCGCAATGCCGAAGCAAAGCAGATCATTGCCGAAAAAGCCGCTGCTCTGCTGCGCCCCAACACCACCCTGTTTCTGGATTCCGGCAGCACCGCCACAGCAGTGGCCCGGTGCATCCCGGATCAGCCCATGCTCATCTACACCAGCGGCCTGAGCTGCGCCATGGAGCTGGCAAAGCTGGAAAAGCCCCATGTGTCCCTGCCGGGCGGCAGCCTGAACCGGTTCAGCATGAGCGTCTGCGGTGCACAGAGCATCCAGACGATGGAGGGCATCAACTTTGATTTGCTGCTGCTGGGCGTGACCAGTTACAGCCCGGAAACCGGTTTTACCTGCGGCGTGGAGGATGAAGCACGGCTCAAGCAGACCGTGCTCCGCCGCTGTGAGCAGAAAGCCGTGCTGCTGGATTCCTCCAAGATCGGACTGAAAAGCACGTTCCACATCTGCGAGCTGTCCGATATTGATATTGTGATCTCGGACGGAAAGCTGCCCGTAGAATTTTTACAGGCCTGCCGGAACGCAGGCGTAACGGTACTATAAAAGGAGTATTATTATGAAGATCATCCGCGCAAAAGATTATCAGGATATGTCCCGCAAAGCGGCCAACATCATCTCCGCACAGGTCATCATGAAGCCGGACTGTGTACTGGGTCTTGCCACCGGCGGCACCCCGGTGGGCACTTATGCCCAACTGGTGGACTGGTACAACAAAGGCGATTTGGATTTCTCCGAGGTCACTACTGTCAATCTGGATGAGTACCGCGGCCTGCCCAAGGAGCACCCCCAGAGCTACTGGTATTTCATGAATGAGAACCTGTTCAGCAAGGTGAATATCGACCCGGCCAAGACCAACCTGCCGGACGGCACCAATCTGGACACCGCCGCCGAGTGTGCCCGTTACAACGGTATCATCCACAAGCTGGGCGGCATCGACCTGCAGCTGCTGGGCATCGGCCCCAATGGTCATATCGGCTTCAATGAGCCGGGCGAAGCCTTTGAGCTGGAGACCCACTGCATCGACCTTGCACCCACTACCATCGAAGCCAACAAGCGCTTCTTTGACGGCAACGAGGCCCTTGTCCCCAAACAGGCATACACCATGGGCATCAAGACCATCATGCAGGCACGCAAGGTGCTGGTGGTAGCCAACGGTAAAGCCAAGGCACAGGCCGTCAAGGACGCCGTGACCGGCCCTGTGACCCCTGCCTGCCCCGGCAGCATCCTGCAGCTGCATCCGGACTGCATCCTTGTGGCAGACGAGGAAGCACTGAGCCTGCTGTAAACTCCCAAAGCCAACTTCTTCATTTACCATAACTTTGCTTAAGATCCAACCAAAGCACAGAAAGAGCCGGACTCGTTGCACGGGTTCGGCTCTTTCTGTCAGAAATAAGATTTATCTTGCTATCTTACGCAAAGAGCAACTCCAAAAGAGCCGTCATGGAGATGGTGGGTTCGGCTGCTGCGGGATTTACGCTGAAAATACGCTGAAAAGAGGTCACCCCGATCGGTGGCCTCTTTTTTGCTGCCGCGAACTGTCTGGCTGCGGCAGCGGATAACAGCAATGTCCATTGCGCTTTGTTTTGCCCGGATGCGCACCCGCAGAAAGCTCTCCCTCGTCAAACTGCCCAAAATACGCCCTTAAAAGTTTACTTGACGCAATTCTAAAATCAATATATCTCTGGGTCAGAAACCAATCATAGAAAAGGATGGTTCCCAATGGCGCGCAGATACGACAGCAAAGAAGCAAAACGGCGGATCCTGACCGCCTGTGTCCGGCTTTTTCTGGAAAAAGGCTACACGAACACCAAGGTGGCAGAAATTTTAAAGGAAGCAGATGTTTCCGACGGGTCGTTCCAGAATATTTTCCGCACCAAGGACGGTGTGCTGACCGAGCTGATCGGCATGATGTTCAGCAGGCAGTTCGGCGCGGTAAGGCCGCTGGCGGCAAACGCCCCCTCGCCGGTGTACCTCTACGCGGTGGAAACGGCTTTGCAGCTGGCGATGACCGAGCTGAGCGAGAATCTGCGGGATATCTATGTGGAAGCGTACACCTTCCCCGCCACGGCGGAGATCATCCACCGCAGCACCACTGCCGAGCTGCAGGCGGCGTTCAGCGCGTATCTGCCCGGGTGCGCCGAGTGCGATTTCTACGAGATGGAGCTGGGCACGGCTGGCATGATGCGCGGCTACATGGCACGGCGGTGCGACCCCTACTTTACGCTGGAGCGCAAAATACGGCGCTATCTGAGCATGAGCCTGAGTGCGCTGCAGGTCCCCGCGCAGGAGCGCGAGCAGGTCATCGCTTTTGTGGCGGAGATCGATATGCTTGCCCAGGCGCGGAAGGTGGTAGATGCCGTGCTTGCATCGCTGTCCGTGCAGTTTGATCTGAAAGGATAACAAGGTTTGATGACAAGGAGGGAGTAACATGAAAAAATGGCTGATCCGGTGCTTGACGGTGCTGGCAATGGTGTGCCTGATACCGGGGATCGTGTTAAAAGCGGCGGCAGAAACAACCACGGTGCGCTGCAAAAACTGTGGGAGTGTGGAGACACGTGAGATCCTTGGATACAGAAAATATGATTCGAACTCTCATAGGTTTTATGTAGCTGAATGCCAGAACTGCCACAACGATGGCAATGTTTCGTATTTAAAGGTACATACCGGCGGTACCGAAACGCCCACCTGCACCAAAGGCAAAACCTGCGAAAAATGCGGCGCGGAATACGGCGAAAAAGACCCAAATAATCATGATTTGGTGCATCACGATGCAAAAGCCCCCAGCTGTACGGAAATCGGCTGGGATGCTTACGATACCTGCTCTCGTTGTGACTATACCACCCGCAAAGAGCTGCCCGCACTGAACCATGATCTGAGGCAGTCCGTGATAACAGCCCCCACCTGTACGGAAACCGGCTGGGCTTACGTTAAGTGCTCCCGCTGCGACTATTACGACACTCCGGTGCTGCCCGCGCTGAAACATGATCTGAGGCAGCGCGTGATAACAGCCCCCACCTGTACGGAAGAGGGCTGGGCTTACGTTAAGTGCTCCCGCTGCGACTATTTTGCCACTCCGTTGCTGTCCGCACTGAATCATGATTTGGAGCAGCACGCAGCAAAAGCCCCCACCTGTACAGAAATCGGCTGGAACGCTTACGAAGCCTGCTCCCGCTGCGACTATACCACCTATGTGGAACTGCCTGCACAGCATGATCTGGAGCAGCACGCAGCGCAAGCCCCCACCTGTACGGAAATCGGCTGGAACGCTTACGAAACCTGTTCCCGCTGTGACCATACCACCTATGCGGAGCTGCCCGCACTGAATCATGATTTGGTGCGTCACGAAGCAAAAGCCCCCACCTGTACGGAAATCGGCTGGGATACTTACGAAGCCTGCTCCCGCTGTGACCATACCACCTATGCGGAGCTGCCCGCGCTGAACCACGATTTGAAGCAGCACGCAGCGCAAGCCCCCACCTGTACGGAAATCGGCTGGAACGCCTACGACACCTGCTCCCGTTGTGACTATACCACCTACGCGGAGCTGCCCGCGCTGAACCATGATCTGGTGAATCACGATGCAAAAGCCCCCACCTGTACGGAACCCGGCTGGAACGCTTACGAAACCTGCTCCCGCTGCAACTATACCACCTATGCAGAGCAGCCCGCGCTGAACCATGATTATCAGGCTGTTACCGTAGAGCCCACCTGTGAAGCAGACGGCTATACCATCTTTACTTGCAGCCGTTGCAAAGACAGCTACACCGCAGACCCGACCGATAAGCTGGGACACCAGTTCGGTGCATGGTCCCCGAACGGAACCGGCTCTCAGAGCGCCGATTGTCTGCGGCAGGGCTGTGCGCACACTGGCAGCACGGATTGCCGGAAGTTTACTTTCCGCACTGCGGAAGGTGAAACGCTGATCTTCTGCCCCGTGTGCGGGCAGGCAGAAAACGCCGCACAGCTGGAAAAGATCGAAGCCGCAACGGCGTGGGCTAACAGCGGCAGTCTTTCTGCGGAGGATGTGACTGCACGGACGAATGGGGAATACCTGAGTGTGGCCTTTGAAACCGCAGGCAGCCTGACGCAGCCCACCGGTCGGGTAAGGCTTGCGCTGCCCGCCGGACTGCTGGAAGGCAAAAAGCTTGTGCGCATTGCCCCGGACGGCACACAGGCCGAGCTACCTTTTGAAACAGAGCGCGGAAAGCTCATCTATACGCTGGATTTTGCAAACAGCGCGCTGCCCGTAATGCTCTTCCGGCTGGTACCCCAGACCACCGCCCTCTGAACGCTTTTACAGCGGAACGAACAATAAAACGCAAAATGCCCGCTCACCGTGGTTTTCCACAGGTGGGCGGGCATTCTTTTGTGCCTTTTGGGGCATAAAAATACCCCCGGAGGATGCAGCGTTTTTTACGCTGTCTACTCGGTGGTCATTTCCATCGTGCTGTCGCTGTTCTGGCCTGTGGTGCAGACCGGCATCAATAACTTCGGCATCTGGATCGCCAACTCTTCCGAGACTTCTCCCATTCTGGCTCCGTTCATCTATGGTACGCTGGAGCGTCTGCTGCTGCCCTTTGTTGCGGAGTGCCCCCTTGGCAAACCCGGCGGGATTGCGCTATAATAGAGCCGTAACAGTTCCACAAAGGTGTGGTAAGGGAGGTGTGGTCATGATCCGGGTGGCGATCGTAGAGGACGACGCGGAGGTACAGGGGGTATTGCAGGAGTATGTCCGGCGGTATACCCGGCAGTACGGGACAGAGTTTGAAGTGACGGTCTTTGCGGACGGCGTGGATATTCTGGAGGATTACCGCGCGGTCTACGATATTATTTTTCTGGATGTGGAGATGAAGCATCTGGATGGCATGACCACGGCAGAGCGCATCCGGCAGATGGATGCAGACGTCATCCTGATCTTCATTACCAATATGGCGCAGTACGCCATCCGGGGCTACTCGGTGGGAGCGCTGGACTATGTGCTGAAGCCGGTGCCCTACTTTGCCTTTTCGCAGCAGCTGCTCAAGGCGGTTGCCCGGCTGGAAAAGCGGGCAAAGCACTACCTGACCGTGCCGGTGGAGGGCGGGCTGCGCCGGCTGGACACCGCAAGCATCTATTATCTGGAAAGCGAGGGTCACCGGGTGCACTTTTACACCGACGAGGGCGATTTTTCCGCCCCCGGCGCCCTCAAGGCCTTTGAGGAAAAGCTGGCAGACTGCCCCTTTGCCCGCTGCAACAGCGGCTACCTTGTCAATCTGGCACAGGTGCGGGAGCTGCGGCAGAGCACCGTGCAGGTGGGCCCCTGCGAGCTGCAGGTCAGCCGCCCCAAACGTAAGGCTTTTCTTGCCGCACTGACCGACTACATCGGAGGTGAAGGCTCATGACCGCGCTGCCGGATATCCCCCGGCTGTACACCGCCCTTGCCGAGTGTCTGGCGGTGCTGCTGTTCACCCCGGCGCTTGCGCCCCGCTTTTCCAGGGCGGTCACCGGGGGCATCACCCTGCTGTGGGCGGCGGTGCTGTCGGCCTTTCTGGAGCTGACGGGCAATGTGCCCGGCGGGCTCTGGATCCCCTGCATGGCAGCGGCCATCGGGCTTTCTTACTTATATTTATGGGGTGTGTGGAGCATCACCCTGCTGGAAGCCGGGTATCACTGCGCCCGGGCGTTTATTCTGGCAGAGCTTGCCGCCAGCGTGGAGTGGCAGCTGCACTGCGCCCTCTGGCCCGCCCGCGGCCCATGGGAGCCGCTGTCTTTGCTGCTGCTGGCGCTGGTGTATGGGACGCTGTTCGGCATTATGTGCTATCTGCAGCACCGCCGTCCCCAGCCCGCCGGGCACTTACAGATCGGCGGCAGCGCCGCCCTGACGGCGGTCATGTTGGCGCTGACTGCCTTTGCGGTGAGCAATCTGGGCTTTCTGCCCGGCAGCGAGATCAACATGAGCATTTTTTCCATCCGCACACTGGTGGATTTTTCCGGCGTGCTGATCTTATCTGTGCAGCACGAGCAGCTGCAGGAGAACGCTTTGCACAGCGAGCTTGCCGCCATGGACGAGGTGTTGCACCGCCAGTACGAGCAGTACAAGCGCAGCAAGGAGGGCATCAACCTCATCAACCGGCGGTACCATGAACTGAAAGTCCAGCTTGCCCGCATCCGGGAGGAGCAGGACCAGACCAAGCAGAACGCCGCCATTGCTGCCATGGAGCAGAACATCCGCCAGTACGAGGCCGAGAACAAGACCGGCAACCCGGTGCTGGATACCCTGCTCACCGCCAAGACCATGGAATGCCAGCAGGAGAACATTACCATCACCAGTGTAGCGGACGGCAGGATGCTGGGCTTTCTCACGATTCGGGAGCTGTGCACCATCGTGGGCGTGGCGCTGGACAACGCCATTGCCGCCGTGCGCGCCGAGCCGGACCCCGAAAAGCGGCTCATCAAGGTGGCGGTGTACAGTCAGGGCGGTTTTGCCATGCTGCGGTTCGAGCATTATACAGAGGCCGCCCCCGCACTGGATGCGGACGGTCTGCCGCAGGGGACCGACCTGAAAAGCGTCCGCACCACCGTCGGGCAGCACGGCGGCAGCATGACGATGCACTGGGAAAACAACTGGTGCACCCTGCGGATCTTATTTCCGCTGCCCAAAAACAAATAATTTTTACGGCAGGTATCCCCTGCCGTTTTTTTGTTGTCTGGCAGGGTGCACAAATACAATGTTGCAATATTTGTGTATTAGCACAATAAAAATTGAAAATTTATTGTAACTTTTGCAAATTATGCGTTCAAAACGACAGATTGTGCGGAGAACGGTTCGTTCTGCAGTATATATGATAAAATGACATCAAGCAAAGGAGTGGACGCACTCCGGAGAACAGCTATGAACCGGGTCGTGTACCCAAAAGAGAAGGAGCTAACAGTTATGGCACAGAAAAAGAAGGACAGTAAGATGATGGTCAAGATCATCAAAACTGCCGTTTCGGGTGTGTTGTGTGTCGCATTGGCGGGCGGTATGGTTGCGGCCAATGTGCTGATCCCGCCCAATGCCAGCAGCGTGCAGAGCATTTTGGGCCTGAAGAGTGGAGGCATCGATAACAGCAAGGCAAAGACCGAAGGCATCAATATGGAATACAGCAAGCCCGGCTTTGACACAGAGGAGGCGCTGGTTGAGGATGAGATCGCTCTGAATAAGAAGATCGCCGCCGAAGGCATTGTATTGCTGAAAAACGATGCCGGAAAGATGCCGTACAGCACGGATACGACCTTTAGCTTTGTCAGCCATTCTGCTGTCAGTTACATCGGCGGCAACAAAGTCGATATGAAAACGGCCTTTGAAGATGCCGGGTTCGGTGTCAACGAGGACCTCTGGAAATTCTATTCCGAAGGCAACGGCAAGGATTACGGTCTGGGTGTCGGCTCGGTCTCTTACGGTGATGACGAGGACTTCTCCATCAACGAGTGCCCGCTGTCCGTCATGCAGGCGGAGCCGGGCCTGACCGATTCCATGCAGGGCACGGTGCCGGTCTTTGTGTTCAGCCGTGTGGCGGGCGAAGGCCGTGATATGCCCCGCTCCATGTACAACCACACCGATGTGGAAGAGGACAAGACCAAGACTTACCTCGAGCCGGATTCTGTGGAACTGGAGATCCTCCAGTACCTGAACGACAGCTTTGACGATGTGGTGCTGCTGCTCAACTCCAGCGCAGCGGTCGATCTGAGCTGGGTGGAGGATTATCCCAGCATCCACACGGTCATCTCGGCTCCCGCTATGGGTGATTACGGTCTGTGCTCTCTGGCAGAGATCTTCTCCGGCAAGGTGAATCCCTCCGGCCGCACCGTGGATACCTATGAAGTGGATGCCATGAACAGCCCGGCGGCGCAGAACTTCGGCGACTTTGCCTACTATGACGAGAATGGTAACCTGACCAAGTACAACTACGTCAGCTACAAAGAGGGCATCTATGTTGGCTACCGCTACTACGAGACCCGTTACGAGGATAAAGTCCTTGGTCAGGGCAATGCGGGCGATTACAACTACGACGATGCTGTGATGTACCCCTTCGGCTACGGCCTGTCCTACACCACCTTTGACTGGTCGGATTACAACACCAGCTGGGATGGCGATACCTGCACCGTGACGGTCAAGGTCACCAACACTGGTTCTGTTGCAGGCAAGGACGTTGTGGAAGTCTACGCACAGAGCCCTTACACCGATTATGACAAGGCCAACAAGGTGGAAAAGGCTGCCGTTGAACTGGTCGGTTACGCCAAGACCTCGGAGCTGGCTCCCGGTGCAAGCGAGACCGTGACGGTCACCTTCGACCAGGAACAGCTGAAGTCCTACGACTACACCAACGCCAAGACCTACATCCTGGATGCCGGTGACTACTATATCACTGCGGCTAAAAACGCACACGAAGCGGTCAACAACATCCTCTCTGCCAAGGGCAAGACCGTGGCAGACGGCATGACCGCCGACGGCGACACTGCTTTTGTTGCAACCTACACCCCGGCCAACGGCACCGTGGATACCACGACCTATAAGAACGACACCACCACCGGCGTGGAGGTCACCAACCAGCTGGATCAGGCAAACGGCGGCTTCCAGTATCTGTCCCGCAACGACTGGACCGGCACCTGGCCGACCACCGATGGCGAGGTCAGCGACCAGATCAGCACTTGGGGCAACCCCATCAACGGCACCGATGCAAACGGCAACCCCGCTTCCTATACTTACTATAAGACCATCAGCAGCGAGGATCTGGCAAAGCTGGATTCCTTCGATTCCCTGAACACCACCGATCCTTCTACCCTGACCGATGAGCTTGTCTACGGCAAGGACAACGGCCTCGGCCTGATCGATATGCGTGGTCTGGATTACAACGACCCCAAGTGGAACGACCTGCTCGACCAGCTGATCCCCAGCGATTATCAGACCCTGATCACCCAGTCCGGCTATGGCACGGCTGCCATCAAGTCGGTGGATAAGCTCTCCACGACCGATCGCGACGCTGCCACCGGCCTGGTCAACTATGGCGTTGATGCAAGCGGCAACTTCTACTTCAAGGGCAACATCACCCACTGCGGCGTAATCGTTCTGGCCCAGACCTACAACGATGATCTGGCCACTCACTACGGCGAGAACATTGGCGACGAGTCCTACTATCTGGATGTCGATGGCTGGTATGCACCGGCAGTCAACATGCACCGCACTGCATTCTCCGGCCGCAACAGCGAGTATTACTCCGAGGATCCGTTCATCGGCGGTCACATTGCTTCCCTCGAGTGTGAGGGTGTCGCCTCCCGCGGTATGTATGTCTTTGTCAAGCACTACGCCATCAACGATCAGGAGGACCACCGCGGCGACCGTGAAGGCCAGTACAGCATTGCGACCTTCCTGAACGAGCAGGCGGCCCGCGAGATCTACCTCAAGCCCTTTGAGATGTGCGTCAAGTCTGATAAGGTCGAGATGAACTATGCAAAGGACAACGGCGACGGCACTTACAGCAATGCCACCACCGAGATCCCGTCCGTCACCGGCATCATGACCTCCTTCAACCGCGTTGGCTATACCTGGGCCGGCGGCAACTACAACATGATCACCGGCCTGCTGCGCAACGAGTGGGGCTTCCACGGCTTTATCATCACCGATAATGCAAACACCGGTGTCTTTATGGATGCTGGCCAGATGATCCAGGCGGGTGCTGATGGCAAGCTGACCAACCTGCCCACCGGCGCACGCTATACCTTTAACAAGAATGATGTTTCGGATTATCACTATGGCCGTGAGGCAGTCCACAACATCCTGTATACTATTGCAAACTCCAAGGCAATGAACGGCGGTATGCCGGGCAGCCGTTATCTGGCAAAGGTCGAGCCTTACCAGAAGGTCATCTACGCGGTGGATGGCGTCTGCGGCGGTCTGATCGCGGTCCTGGTCATCCTGACCATCTTCCGCTTCCGCAAAAAGAAAGAGGACAACATCAAAACCGTCTGAGTAACACAAAACCGAAAGGGGCGGCGGGCAGAGCGCCCGCCACCTCTTCTTTTTTATCAGGAGCGATCCATGAAACACGCTGACATCATCCAGAAACTGAACTTAGAGCAAAAATGCGCTCTGCTCTCGGGCGAGACTGTCTTTACCACCCGTGCTCTGCCGGGCAAGGGCATCCCGGCCATCACCCTTTCGGACGGCCCCAACGGTGTCCGCAAGCAGGCCGGTGCCGCCGACCATCTGGGCCTCAACCCCAGCGTTCCGGCAACCTGCTTTCCGACCTCTTCCGCCACTGCGTGCAGCTGGGATGAGAAGCTGGGCGAAGCCGTGGGCGAGGCACTGGGCGAGGAAGCCGCTGCACAGGAAGTGGCTGTCCTGCTCGGTCCCGGCCTGAATATCCAGCGCAGCCCCCTCTGCGGCCGCGACTTCGAGTATTTCTCGGAAGACCCCATCCTCGCGGGCAGGATGGCCGCCGCCTATGTGCGCGGCATCCAGAAAAACGGCATCTCTGCCTGCCCCAAGCACTTTGCGGTCAACAGTCAGGAGCTGCGCCGCATGGCCAGCGACTCGGTGCTCGATGAGCGCACCCTGCGGGAGCTGTATCTGACCGGCTTCGAGATCGTGGTGAAAGAGGCAAAGCCCAAGACCATCATGACCTCCTACAACCTCATCAACGGCACCTACGCCAACGAGAATGCCCACCTGCTGCAGGACATTCTGCGGAAGGACTGGGGCTTCGACGGGGCCGTCGTCACCGACTGGGGCGGCTCCAATGACCACGCCCTCGGCGTGAAGAACGGCTCCACCCTCGAAATGCCCTGCCCCGGCGGCGACTCCATCCGGGAGCTGATGAAGGCTGTACAGGACGGCAAAATTTCCGAGGCCGACGTGGACGCCCGCCTCGACGAGATGCTGGAACTGGTGCTTTCCACCCACGCTGCGGTGGAAAAAGCGCCCCGCACCTTCGACGCCGCCGCGCACCATAAGCTTGCCCGCCGCGCGGCCGCAGAGAGCATCGTCCTGCTCAGGAACGAGGGCGGCATCCTGCCGCTCAAGCCCAATGAGAAGCTGGCCGTCATCGGCGACTTTGCCGAGACGCCCCGCTATCAGGGCGCAGGTTCCAGCGCCGTCAACGCCCTGCAGGTGGACACCCTGCTGGAGAGCATCAAGGCCGACGACAGCGGCATCACCTTCGTGGGCTATGCCTCCGGTTTCGAGCGTCAGGGTGCAGCTGACGCCGAGAAGCTGGAAGAGGCTGTGGCCCTCGCAAAGAAGGCCGACACTGTTCTGCTCTGCCTCGGCCTCGATGAACTGCGGGAGAGCGAAGGTCTTGACCGCTCTGACATGAAGCTGGCCGAAAACCAGCAGCAGCTTCTGGCCGCTGTGGCTGCCGTCAACCCGAACGTCGTCGTTCTGCTGAGCGCCGGTGCGCCGGTGGAGACGCCGTGGGTCGGCCAGTGCAGGGCGCTGGTCTACGGCGCACTGGGCGGACAGGCAGGCGCCGGCGCAGCCGCAGACATCCTCACCGGCAAGCTCTGCCCCTGCGGCAAGCTGTCCCAGACCTGGGCGCAGGGGTACGACGATACCCCCGCCAAGGCGAACTTCGGCGGCGAGGGCCGGAACGTGGAGTACCGCGAGGGCCTGTATGTGGGCTACCGGTACTATCAGACCGCCGGTGTACCGGTGGCGTTCCCCTTCGGCTACGGCCTGAGCTACACCGCCTTCGAGTACAGTGATCTGAAGGCAGACGAGAAGGGCGTGACCCTCACCGTCACCAACACCGGCAACTGTGCCGGTGCCGAGATCGTCCAGCTCTACGTCGCAAAGCAGGACGCCAAAGTCTTCCGCCCGGCGCAGGAGCTGAAGGGCTTTGCAAAGGTCTTCCTCGCCCCCGGCGAGAGCAGGACGGTGAGCATCGCTCTGGACGACAAGGCGTTCCGCTACTGGAACGTCAAGACTGACCGCTGGGAAGTCGAAGGCGGAAGCTATCAGCTCCGCGTGGGTGCATCCAGCGCGGACATCCGGCTGACAGCGGAAGTCTCCGTCAAGGGGACCAACGCTCCCGACCCCTACGAGGGTCTCGACCTGCTCCACTACGTCTCCGGTCAGATCACCTATGTGACCGACGCCGAGTTCGAGGCTCTGCTGGGCCATCCGATCCCGGAGGATGTCGTCCGCATCGACCGGAACATGACGCTGGGCGAGATGGACCATGGCCGCAGTCCGCTGGGCTGGGTGGCACAGAAGGTGCTGCGCTGCCGTCTGGACAGCAGCTTTGCAAAAGACACCCCCGACCTGAACACCGTGTTCCAGTATAATATGCCGCTGCGCGCGCTGGCCAAGATGACCAACGGCATGGTGAGCATGGGCATGGTGGACGGCCTCGTCTGGGAGCTGAAAGGCTTTTGGCTCGTGGGCATCCTTCGGGTCATCTATGAGTTCGTCAAGAATCTCATCCTGAACAGCCAGATGGAAAACCGGCTCAAAAACAGCTGAAAGGAATAAGGCCATGAATTTCTGGAATAACTTTGCCGCAAAGCATCCGGCCGCGGCCAAATGGGTGCGGGAGGGCGGACTGTTCGTCATCGTGTCCAACCTCATCACCGTGTTCAAATATCTGCTTCTGCAGTTCCTGCCCAAGGCATTTGCAAGTCTGCCGGTGGTGGACTTCGGCTGGCCGGGCATCGACATCACCCTGTTCGGCGAGACCTTCAAGTGGAATATCCTCGGCTACGACGCGGCCCACGGCGGCCTGCCCTACTTCTGCGCCTACATGGTGGCCATGGTCATCGGCGAGTGCATCAATTTCCCCATCCAGCGCAGCCTCGTCTTCCGCAGCAAGGGCAACCTCGCCAAGCAGATCGGCTGGTATCTGCTGGCCTTCTGCCTCATCACCTGCATCGTCAACTCCATCAACTGCATCTGGGTGGCTGTGGCCGGTCTGCTGGTGCCTGATTTCATCTACAACATCGGCACCACGGTGCTCAACGGCGGCATCTCGATGGTCATCTTCTTCTTCGTGAACAAGATCATCTTCCCCGAAGGCGAAGCCGCAAAATAATCTGTCATCTTCTTTATTTTCATCATTTTCTTCATCCGAGCCAACAGGCCGTCCTCCTCTGGAGGACGGCCTGTTGGCATATTGAGTGGTTTTGGACGCTGTAAAGGACGAAATTTCGGTCATAGGGGAAGAATCTGCCCAGGGGTCTTGCACTTTGATGCTTTACTGTGGTAAAATCAGGCCGTGCTTTTATCATAGAGGAAAAAAGCACCAAAGGGGGAACGTATATGAGTGAGATCTGTATCATCGTCACCATCGTCGTCTATCTTGCGGCCATGCTTCTGGTGGGTTTCGCCTATAGCAAGACCAACAACGACAGCACCGACTTCTACCTTGGCGGCCGGAAGATGGGTCCGCTGGTCACGGCTATGAGCGCCGAGGCCAGCGATATGTCCAGCTGGCTGCTGATGGGTATGCCGGGTCTGGCCTATCTGACAGGCATTGCCTCGCCGGGCTGGACGGCCATCGGCCTTGCGCTGGGTACCTGGCTCAACTGGCTCATCGTGGCCCGGCGGCTCCGCCGCTATTCGGCCAACCTCGACGCCATCACGGTACCGCAGTTCCTGTCGCTTCGCTTCCATGACCAGCGCAACCTGCTGAACGCTCTGGGCGCGGTCATCATCATCGTCTTCTTCGTGCCGTATACGGCCTCGGGCTTTGCGGCCTGCGGCAAGCTGTTCCACAGCCTCTTCGGCGTAGATTACATGGCAGCAATGCTGGTGTCAGCCCTCGTCATCGTGGGCTATACCATCCTCGGCGGCTTCCGCGCCGTCACCACCACCGACCTCATCCAGTCGATGGTCATGTCGCTGGCCCTCATCGCGGTGCTGGGCTACGGCATCGTCGTGGCCGGCGGCTGGGGTGCTGTTGTCGAGAACGCCCAGAGCCTTTCCGGCTACCTGACCATGACGGCCAGCCACGACGCTGTGACCGGCGGGGCCACATCCTACAGCCTGCTGGACATCGTCTCCACCATGGCGTGGGGTCTCGGCTACTTCGGTATGCCCCACATCCTGCTCCGCTTCATGGCCATCGAGGACGAGAAGAAGCTGGTGCTCAGCCGCCGCATTGCCACCGTCTGGGTGGTCATCGCCATGGCGGCGTCCATCGTCATCGGCATGGTGGGCCTCGGCATGACCAGGGCCGGTGCGCTGGAATTCCTCAGCGGCTCGTCCAGTGAGACCCTCATCGTCCACATCGCCAGCCTCATCAGCCAGCACGGTGTGCTGGCGGCAGTCCTCGCCGGACTCATCCTTGCAGGCATCCTGGCGGCTACGATGTCCACGGCGGACAGCCAGATGCTGGCCGCTGCGTCCAGCGTGTCCCAGAACATTTTGCAGGAGTTCGGCCACCTCAAACTGAGCGAGAAGCAGAGCCTCTTCGCAGCCCGCCTGACCATCATCTGCGTCAGCGTGGTGGGCGTGGTGCTGGCCCGCGACCCGGATTCCAGCGTCTTCGGCATCGTCAGCTTTGCGTGGGCCGGTTTCGGCGGCTCCTTCGGCGCTGTCGTCCTCTGCGCCCTGTTCTGGAAGCGCTGCAACTGGCAGGGCGCGCTGGCCGGTATGCTCTGCGGCGGCCTGATGGTCTTCGTCTGGAAGTACATCGTCAGCCCGCTGGGCGGCGTCTTCGGCATCTATGAGCTGCTGCCCGCCTTCCTCGTCTCGCTGGCCGTCTGCGCGGTGGTCAGCCTCGTGACCCCGGCTCCCACGGAGGATATTCTGGCCGAGTTCGACGCGGCAAAATAACCGGAAAAAACAAGAGGAGGGCCTGTGCCGAAACCCGGCACAGGCTCTCCTTTTATGCTTGTGTGACGCTTCCGTGCTCCACCCGGTATACCTTGTCAAACTGCTTCATGAACGCCCCCGAGACGTCGTGGGTGATGGCCACCACCATGCAGGGGAGAGCGAGCAGATTTTCCATGATCTGTCCGCTGGTGTCGGGGTCGAGGCTGGCGGTGATCTCGTCGGCGATGATGAGGTCGTACCGGCGAAGCGCCAGCCGCGCGATGCCGATGCGCTGGCGCTGCCCGCCCGAGAGATTCTTGCCGTTCTCGCTGATGAGGGTGTCGAGGCCGTCGGGCAGGGTGCTCACCCAGTCGGTGAGGCCCGCCATCCCGATGGCGTGGGAAAGCTGAGCCTCGGGGAAGTCCGCGCCGAGGCAGATGTTGCTGCGGAGGGTGTCATTGAAGAGATAGGTTGTCTGGGCAATGTAACCTACTCGCTGGTAGAGGCTCTGACGGTCGATGTCCCGCAGCTGCTGGCCGTTGAAGAGGATGCTGCCGGTATAGTCTGGGTAGTACTGGAACAGCAGCTTTGCCAGTGTAGACTTGCCGCAGCCGCTTTCGCCCACGAGGACGGCTTTTTCCTGCCCGGAGACCGTCAGCCGGACGCCGCGCAGCACCGGTGCAGCGGCCCCGGGGTAGGAAAAGCCGGTGTCCTTGCACTCGATGTGCTCGAGTTTACCGATGGCCCGGCCTGCAGAGACTTTTTCCGGGCCGGACATGGCTGCTTCCAGCCGCTGACGGATGCCCTTCGAGGATCTGACCTTGGCCCAGCACTGGGCGATCTGATTACAGGGCGTGATGACGAAGTTCGCCATGCTGGCGGCGGTGGAGACGGTGCCCATCGTCAGCCGCCCGTCGAAAGCGAGAAAAAGGCCCACCAGCATGACGATGGGGAAGATGAGGTTGCTGATGAGAGAGGTGTTGACCACCATGGCGTTGAGGCTCTGCTGGTAGGCCTGCTCGCTGTCGCGGGCCTGCCGGGCAGCATCCCGGTGGCGGGCGGCATAGGCGTCCTCCCGCAGAAAGCCCCGGATGACCTCGAACCCGCCCAGAAGCTCCTTGAGTTGCTGGGTGTAGCCCGCCATCTGGAGCGAAAAAGCGTCTCGGGAGGCTTTGAGCCGCTCATTCATCTTCCGGGGCAGGACCAGCGGCGGCACGGTCACAAGCAGGATGGCCGCCAGCATCACCGGGCTGATGTAAAGGTACATCCCCAGTGCACAGAGCATGATGCCGCCCCAGAACGCGATGTTGAAGAGGGACATATAATAGTCGTCGTAGAGGGTGCGCAGATCGGTGGTCAACAGGGAGAGATAGGCTGCGTCGCCCTCCCGCTGATATTGGGACACCGGGCGGCGCAGCACCCGCTCCATGACCTGTCCCCGTACCTGCTCCACGGCACCGCAGGCGAGTTTTGTAAAGGAGCGGCGGCTCAGCCGTTCGAAAAACCAGCTGGTGAAGGTGATGAGGAACACCAGCCCCATATAGCCCAGCGCCTCCTGCTTGCTCTTGGAGTCGATGAGCCACTTGAGCTGGAAGTTTTTCAGCGGCGCGAAAAAGGATACCGCCGCTGTAAAGAGCGCGAAGAGCATGAGCTTCACCCAGTGGTGTCGGAAGTAGTCGTTGACCGTTGCTTTTTTCATGTGCAGTATCCTCCGCGGAGTACTATAAAACGAGATGGATCACAAAAAAGACCCATCCGACTTCCTTTTTGCGGGAGATCGGATGGGTCTTGATCTTATGGCCTTATGTAAGAGGTGCTGTCAGCTTACAGCTGAGGGCCGGCGGAGACCAGAGCCTTGCCGTGCTCGTTGCCCTCGTACTTTGCGAAGTTCTTGATGAAGCGGCCAGCCAGATCCTTGGCCTTCTCTTCCCACTGAGCGGCATCTGCGTAGGTGTCGCGGGGGTCGAGGATGGCGGGGTCAACACCGGGCAGAGCGGTGGGAACCTCGAAATCGAAGTAGGGGATCTTCTTGGTGGGAGCCTCGTTGATAGCGCCGCTCAGGATAGCGTCGATGATGCCGCGGGTATCCTTGATGGAGATGCGCTTGCCGGTGCCGTTCC
>ONZX01000656.1_pt1 | contig 20870 bp, 16 predicted proteins | sample 1671831 | NCBI WGS metagenome assembly ONZX01 (sample SAMN06348197, study PRJEB24527) | human gut metagenome | reverse complement strand
CAGTGGCGGAAACAGGGAGGAGCTGTTGGGGCCGCGGCCAGCAGGATGCGAGCGGCAGCGAAGCAGACGCTGGGAGCCGCAACCCGGGTTCCTTAAATAAAATAAGCACAAGAAAAGCCGCTGTACAGCTGTGAAAAGCTGCACAGCGGCTTTCTGTATATAAAGTTTAGTTCTCGGCCAGATTGCCGGTATAGAGCTGGTAATATTTGCCCTTCTTGGCGATGAGCTCGTCATGGCTGCCGCGCTCGATGATGCGGCCCTGCTCCAGGACCACGATGCAGTCTGCGTTGCGGACAGTGGAGAGGCGGTGGGCGATGACGAAGCTGGTGCGGCCATACATCAGGCCGTCCATGCCGCGCTGTACCAGAGCCTCGGTGCGGGTGTCGATGGAGGAAGTAGCCTCATCGAGGATGAGCACCGGCGGGTCGGCAACGGCTGCGCGGGCGATGGCCAGAAGCTGACGCTGGCCCTGCGACAGGTTAGCACCGTCGCCGGTCAGCATGGTGTTGTAGCCCTCGGGCAGGCGCTTGATGAAGCCGTCGGCGTTGGCCAGACGGGCTGCGGCGATGCACTCCTCGTCGGTGGCCTCCAGACGGCCATAGCGGATGTTCTCCATGACCGTGCCGGTGAACAGGTGGGTATCCTGCAGCACGATGCCCAGAGAGCGGCGGAGGTCGGCTTTCCTGATTTTATGGATGTTGATGCCGTCGTACCGGATCTTGCCGTCCTGGATGTCGTAGAAGCGGTTGATAAGGTTGGTGATGGTGGTCTTGCCGGCGCCGGTAGAGCCGACGAAGGCGATCTTCTGGCCCGGACGGCCATAGAGGTTGATGTCGTGGAGGACGGTCTTGCCCGGCAGATAGCCGAAATCGACATCCGTAAAGGTGATGTCGCCTTCCAGCTTGTGGTAGGTGGTGGTGCCGTCGTGGTGGGGATGCTTCCAGGCCCAGATGCCGGTGCGCTCGGTGGTCTCCACCAGCTCGTCATCCTTGCCATACTTGACGTTGACCAGGGTGACATAACCCTCGTCGGTCTCGCTGGTCTCGTCCATCATCTTGAAGATACGCTCCGCACCGGCCAGTGCCATGATCACGCTGTTGGCCTGCATGGACACCTGGCTGATGGGCATATTGAAGCTCTTGTTCAGGGACAGGAACGCCATGACCGTACCCAGCGTGACGCCGCCCATGCCGGTGACGGCCATGGCTGCACCCACCAGAGCACAGATGGCGTAGCTGATGTTGCCCAGCTGAGCGTTGACGGGCATCATGATGTTGGCGAAGCTGTTGGCCTGCTTGGCGCTGTCCTTGAGCTTGTCGTTCAGCTCGCGGAAGCCCTCGAGGGCCTTCTGCTCGTGGGTGAAGACCTTGACGACCTTCTGGCCTTCCATCATCTCTTCGATGTAGCCGTTCACTTTGCCGAGGTCGCGCTGCTGTGCGATGAAGTACTTGCCGCTCTGCTGGGTGATCTTCTTGGAGCAGAAGAGCATCAGGGCTACCATCAGCATGGTGACGATGGTGAGCTGCCAGCTCAGCATGCACATGCTGGCAAAGACGGAAACGATGGTGATGGCGCTGGACACCAGTTGCGGGATGCTCTGGCTGAGCATCTGGCGGAGGGTATCCACGTCGTTGGTGTAGACGGACATGATGTCGCCGTGCGGATGGGTGTCAAAGTAGCTGATGGGCAGGCTCTCCATGTGGGTGAAGAGCTGGGTGCGCAGGTTGCGCAGGGTACCCTGGGTGACGTTGACCATGATGCGGGCGTTGAGCCATGCAGCGAGGATGCCCACCACATAGATGCAGCCGACGCGCACCAGCGCACCGGCCAGCGGTGCAAAGCTGGGGTCCTGCTGCTGGGTCATGGGGATGATATAGTCGTCGATAAGGGTCTGCAGGAACAGGCTTGCCTGCACATTGGCCAGCGCACTGACCACGATGCAGATGAGCACGAGGATGCAGTGAGGCAGATAGTGCTGGAACACCTCTGCCATGATGCGCTTGAGCAGCCTGCCCGGGTTCTCGACCTTCGGACGCGGGCCTCCCATGCCGCGGGGGCCGGGGCCATGGACGACTTTTGCTTTCTGTTCTGCCATTACTGCTCACCTCCCTGCTTGTCGAAGTCACCGCCGCCCTGAGTCTGGCTGTTGTAGACTTCCTGATAGATCGCGTTGTTCTTCAGCAGTTCCTCGTGGGTGCCGAGGCCGTTGATCTGGCCGTTGTCCAGCACGAGGATGCGGTCGGCATCCTGCACCGAGGAAATGCGCTGTGCAATGATGATCTTGGTGGTGCCGGGGATCTCCTCACGGAACGCCTTCCGGATCTTTGCGTCGGTGGCGGTATCCACGGCACTGGTGGAGTCGTCAAGGATGAGGACTTTCGGCTTGCGCAGCAGGGCGCGGGCGATGGTCAGACGCTGTTTCTGGCCGCCGGACACGTTGGAGCCGCCCTGCTCGATCCAGGTGTTGTACTTGTCCGGGAAGCGCTCGATGAACTCATCGGCGCAGGCCAGCTTCGCCACACGGATGCACTCTTCCTCGCTGGCGTTCTCGCTGCCCCAGCGGAGGTTGTCGAGGATGGTGCCGGAGAACAGGACGTTCTTCTGGAGCACCATGGAGACCTCGTGGCGGAGGACGTCGAGGTTATAATCCCGGACATCCACGCCGCCCACGCTGACGGTGCCGGTCTCAGCGTCGTACAGGCGGGGGATGAGCTGCACCAGACTGGACTTTGCGCTGCCAGTGCCGCCGATGATGCCCAGTGTCTCGCCGGGCTTGATGTCAAAGGTGATGTCGTTCAGGACAGGCTGGCCGGAGCCGTGCTTGTACTTGAAGGTGACGTGGTCGAAGCGGATGCTGCCGTCCTTGACTTCCTGCACGGGAGCCTTGGCGGGGGGCAGGTCGGTCTTCTCGTCCAGGACTTCCACGATACGCTTTGCGGAAGCGGCGGACATGGAGATCATGACGAAAGCCATGCTCAGCATCATCAGAGCCATCAGGATGTTCATGATGTAGCCGAACAGAGCATTCAGCTGGCCGGTGGTCAGCGCGCCGTGCAGGATGTACTTTGCGCCGAACCAGCTCAGGGCAATGTTGCAGCCGTAAATAGTCGTCAGCATGGCGGGGCTATTGAAGCTCAGACGGCTCTCTGCGTTGACGAACTGCTGATACAGACCCTCGCAGGCTTTGGTGTACTTCTCGTTCTCGAAGCCCTCGCGGACGAAGCTCTTGACCACGCGGATGGCGGAGACATTCTCCTGCACGGAGGAGTTCAGGTTGTCGTAATTCTTGAAAACACGGTCAAAAATTTTGAAGGTGGGGACCATGATGCTTGCCAGCACGGCCAGCAGGAAGGCGATGGCCACCACGAAGGTGAGGGCCAGAGGGCCGCCGATGCTGAACGCCATGATGAGCGCGAACACCAGATGGACCGGGGCGCGCACACACATGCGCTCCATCATCTGGAAGGCGTTCTGCAGGTTGGTCACGTCGGTGGTCATACGGGTGACGAGGCCGGCGGTGGAGAATTTGTCGATGTTGGAGAAGGAGTAGTGCTGGATATTCTCATACATCGCGTCACGCAGGTTGCCGGCAAAGCCGGTGGACGCCTCGGCGGCGTACTTGCCGGCCAGAACGCCCAGCAGCAGGGCGATGGCCGCCACTGCGAAGGTGAGCAGGCCGTATTTGACGATGGCGTTCATATCGCCCTTTTCAATGCCAAGGTCGATGATGAACGCCATGATGGTGGGCAGCAGGATGTCCATGACTGCTTCCAGTGCAGAAAACATCGGCGTCAGGATAGCGGCGCGTTTGTATTCGCCCAGATGGGAAGCAAGCTTCTTTATCATACTTTGAGCCTCCTTTGATAAATTGTTTGGTACGGAACAATTTTATACAAAAACAATATTAAAGTCAATGCTTTTCCAAAGTTTCGGAAAAAGTTCATATTTGTTTCACTTTAGGCCGAGGTACAACTTATTCAGCAGCCGCAGCAGCTCGGTGTTCTCTTCCTCCGTCAGCAGGCTGGCGACGTATTCGTCGGTCTGGTGGAGGGCGAGCATGGTATTTTCGTGGAACTGACGGCCTTTTTCGGTGAGGACCAGCTGCTTGAGGCGGGCGTCCTGCGCGACGCTCTGACGGGCGATGTAGCCCTTGCGCTCCATGAGCTGTAAAATATTGGTAACGGTGGAGCGGGTGATGGAGAACTCCCGCTCGATGTCCCGCTGGAATACGGGGGTGTCGGAGTTCCGGTAGAGGTACTCCATGATCCAGCCATGCATGGGAGTCACGGCCTCCACGCCATTGGTGCGGGCGATCTGGCCGATCTTGCGGAAGATGAGGTTGTTCACCCGGCGCAGCTGGGCCGGGATGACCTGCGGCACCTCCCACGGCGGCGCGACAGGAGTGCAGCAAGGCTTGATTTCTTTACACATAGTTACCATCCTTCTGTTCGTTATATGATATGGCAGAGCTTTGAATGTTCGGAGGTCGAACTGTTTCACATAAAACTGTTTGATACAGGACTATTATGGGCTAAAAAAAGAGGGCTGTCAACCCTCTTTGGATGATTCGTCCCACTGGCCCAGCCCGGTGAGGATGGAAACGGCCACCTCGGGCTTATTCGTGACCACAAGCTCCGGGTCCAGCCGGAACAGCTGGCGCAGGTCGTCCCGGCTGTCATTGCCCACCGGCCAGGGCGCGACCTTGAAGCCGTGGGCGTGGGCATTGGGGACAAGGTCTTTGTCCCGGAAAAAGGCGTGGTACTCCGGCCCGACGTAATCCACCGGGAAGCCGAACTGGGCCACATAGTTCACAAAATCCGTCTGATAATAATACTGCTGCAGAATTTCGGCCAGGTTCATGCCGGGGTAGATGGAGTAGAGAAAATCGAGACGGTCTTTCAGGTAGTAGATGAGGATGCTGTTCTCTTCGTCCAGACTGCTGGGGTCTTCCAGCAGAGCGGCCGCTTCGCTGAGGGCCTGGGGGCTGGAAAGCTTCTCCGCGAGAGGGTCGGTCTTCTTGAGGCCCAGTTTCTCCCAGAAGGTGGCCGGCTGGCTGAGCTGGGATTCGGGGCTGAGGGTCATGGCGCAGGTGGCCATCTGGGGCATCCGCTCCTTCACCCGGCGGAGGGTGCCGTACTCGAAGGAGGTGAGCACGGCCTTTTCTTCCAGCCCGGCGTCAAGGACGGCGTCGATGACCCGGTCCACGATCTCTTCGTCCCGGTCAAAGTAGGGCTTCAATTCAATATGTACCATCTTGAAGTCCTGCGCGACTTCCAGCACCTCTTCGAGGGTGGGGATCTTTTCGCCCGCGAACTCCGGGCTTTTCCATTTTCCGAAATCCAGCTGGCGCAGGTCGTCGAAGTCCATATCCGGGATGTTGCCGTGGACGCCGGTCTTGAGGTCGGTGAGGTAGTCGTGGGCCACCACGAGATGACGGTCTCTGGTGATTTGAACGTCACACTCGAAGCCGTCCGCACCCAGCGTCTTTGCCAGACGGAACGCGGTCAGCGTGTTTTCGGGGGCCAGATGGGACGCGCCGCGATGGGCGATGATGAGAGGGCGCATGGCATGGACCTCCTTAAAAGACAAAAGTTGAAAAATGCGATGCCGTTACCCATGATACACGTTTTCACAAATTTCGTCAATGACGGCGTTTCGGTCAGGAAGGCACGCGAAAATGGGGCGAAAGTACGACTTTTACCGTCAAAACGACGAAAATTTAAGCTGGATTTTAGCACTTTTCACGAGAAAAAACCAAAAATCGGCCCATTTCTCTCCCATCTGTTTCTTCCCAACGGACAATTCCTGTGATAAGATTATAGTGTAACAGGACGGCAGACAGCCTGCCAATGACCAAAAGAAAAGATACCTACGGAATAAGGGAAATGGAGAGTTTTGCTATGACTGAGTTCAAGCCCATCAAGGAAGGCAAGGTCCGTGAGATCTACGACAACGGCGACAGCCTCATCATGGTCGCCACCGACCGCATCTCTGCATTCGATGTTATCTTAAAGAATAAAGTCACCAACAAGGGCAAAGTGCTGACCCAGATGAGCAAGTTCTGGTTCGACTACACCCGCGACCTGCTGCCCAACCATATGCTGAGCGTGGACGTGAAGGAGATGCCCGAGTTCTTCCGGCAGCCCCAGTACGAGGGCCGCAGCATGATGTGCCGCAAGCTGACCATGCTGCCCGTCGAGTGCATCGTCCGCGGCTACATCACCGGAAGCGGCTGGGCCAGCTATCAGAAGACCGGCAAGGTCTGCGGCATCCAGCTGCCCGAGGGCCTGAAGGAGTCCGAGAAGCTGCCCGAGCCCATCTACACCCCCTCCACCAAGGCTGAGATCGGCGACCACGACGAGAACATCTCCTACGAGCAGAGCATCGACGTGCTGGAAAAGCTGTTCCCCGGCAAGGGTGAGGAGTACGCCACCAAGCTGCGTGACTACACCATCGCTCTGTATAAGAAGTGCGCTGAGTATGCCCTCTCCCGCGGCATCATCATCGCCGACACCAAGTTTGAGTTCGGTCTGGATGAGGAGGGCAACGTCATCCTCGGCGACGAGATGCTGACCCCCGATTCCTCCCGCTTCTGGCCGCTGGAGGGCTACGAGGCCGGCCACGGTCAGCCCTCCTTTGATAAGCAGTTCGTCCGCAACTGGCTGCTGGCCAACCCCGACAGTGATTACGACCTGCCGCAGGACGTCATCGACAAGACCATCGCCAAGTATGAGGAAGCTTATGAGATGCTGACCGGCAAGAAGCTGTAAGCACTTCCATAAATTCAACATCTGCCGCCCGCTTTGTGGAAAACGAAGCGGGCGGTTTTTGTGCGAAAAACTTTTTCCTCTTGAACGGCGCGGTGGGCAGTGTTACAATAACACAAGTAATGGGCAGAGAAACGGCCCTTCGTGTGAGAAGAGAGTGCCGCGCGGACGGCGAAAGGAAACAGTCAAATGGAGATCAGCACGCGGGAAAAGATCTTGCAGATCGTCAGTCGATACGTTATCATCACCCTGAGTATCAGCATCATGACCATCGGCGTATACTTCTTCAAATTCCCCAACAACTTCGTCTTCGGCGGCGTGACCGGCGGCGCGGCCCTTGTGGCAAAGCTCACGCCCCTGTCGGCCTCAGCTTTTTCGTCCTGTGCCAATATCCTCCTGCTCATTCTGGGCTGGATATTCCTCGGCAGGGATTTTGCCATCAGCACCGGCTGGGCTACCGTCGTCATGACGGCAGAGCTGGCTCTTTTTGAAAAATATGTCCCCCTCAGCGGCCCCCTGTCCAACCAGCCCATGCTGGACCTGGTCTTCGCCATCGCCCTGCCCGCCATTGCGTCGGCTCTGCTCTTCAACGTGGGCGCGTCTTCCGGCGGCACCGATGTCGTCGCCCTCATCCTGAAAAAATACACCCATATGAAGAACACCGGCGAGGCGCTTTTTATCACCGACTTCGTCATGGTGCTGGCAGCCTGCTTCGTCTTCGACCTCTACACCGCGCTCTACTCTTTCGTGGGTCTGACGGTCAAGAGCCTCGTCGTCGATGCCGTCCTCGAGCAGATGAAGATGTGCAAGGCCATCCTCATCATCTGCGACGACAAAGACCCCATCTGCGATTTCGTCATGCGCAAGCTGGTGCGCGGCGCGACCTATACGCCCTGCTACGGTGCCTACACCGACCGGCCCCACTACATGATCTATACGACCCTCACCCACCGCGAGGCATTGCAGCTGCAGGCATTTATCCATAAGGAAAACCTCAACGCCTTTATCTCGATGCTCAGCACCACCGAGGTGTTCGGCAAGGGCTTCAACCACGCATAAAAAATAATAATCAGCATCAGCAGCGCCCATCAGCGTGGGCATTGCGGCAGTGTTCTCGACCTTGCAGTCTTGATGATGCTGTAAAACGGTCTGTGTAAAGCTCATACGAAAGCTCTCCTGCAAAGGAGGGCTTTTTTGTTTGCACTCAAATGTGCTATAATAAGAAAAATGTCGTTATTTGGTGAGGAGGCTGGAATCGAATGGACTTGAAGGAGCAAAAGTACGTCTGCACCCTTGCGGAATGCAAGAGCCTGACCCGCGCCTCGGAGCGGTTGTATATCTCACAGCCCGCACTGAGCCTGTACATCAATAATGTGGAAAAGATTCTGGGGGCGCGGCTGTTCGAGCGGAATGGCCGGAAATTCGAGCTGACGTGGCTGGGCAAGCAGTATGTGGAAAAGGCTTCTCAGATGCTGGAGCTGGAGCGGCAGTTCGAGGCGGTGAGGCGGCAGGCGGAGCGGGAGAATGCCGGGCAGGTGCGGATCGGTATCGCACAGCGGCGCGGCATCTGGTTTCTGCCGGCGGTGCTGTCGGTGTACGAGCGGGAGTGGCCGCAGGTGGATGTGGTCATCCGGGAAGGAAATCTGGCCGATTTGACCATCATGCTGAAAAACCGGGAGCTTGACCTTGTGGTGCTGAGCCGGAGCGACGTAACGTCCGAGATGGAGGCTGTCCCGCTGGGCATGGAAGATTTTCTGCTGATACTGCCCGGAGACCACCCGCTGAACGAAAAGGCGGTCCCCGTCGAAGGCTCAATGTTCGACTTCCTTGACCCGCACCTTCTGAGCGGTGAGACGATATTTCTGAACACCGAGATGCAGAGCGCCCGGCGGGTGGAAGAGAAGATCCTGAAAGATCACAAGGTCAAGCCGGGCCGCATCCGGGTAGTACGCAATATGGAGCTTGGCGCACAGCTGGTGGCCGAGGGTCTGGGCGTGGGCTTTATCCGGCAGGGCTATCAGAAGAACATCCACTATCCGAAGCCGGTGAAATACTACACCATCGACATTTCCAGGTACGGACAGGATGTTGTGGTGGCCTACCGCCGGGATGTGGAGCTGACCAAACCCATGCGAGCGATGATCATGCAGATGAAGGATGCAGCAGAGGAGTATTTGAAGCTCTGATAAACTGAACATAAGAATTCCAAAATGAAGATATAATTTTTTCAAAATGTACAAAGCACCTTCGGTTTGGTAAACTGAAAGTACCAAAAAACGGAGGTGCTTATTATGTTGGAGGAAAAACTGGAGCGAAGCGTTGAGCAGAGCGCAGCTGCCCTGACTGCAATGGCAGACGACTTCTTCGACCACCCGGAAGTGGGTCTGCAGGAGTTTCATGCATTTGAGACCCTGACCGGCTGGCTGGAAAAAGAAGGCTTCACTGTGGAGCGCGGCATTGCTGGTATGGACACCGCGTTCCGAGCTGTCTGGAAGCACGGCGAGGGCGGCCCGAACATCGGCCTGCTCTGCGAGTACGATGCTCTGGCCGGTCTGGGCCACGCCTGCGGCCACCACATGCAGGGACCGGCCATTCTGGGCGCAGCCAAGGCACTGAAAGATGCAACCATCGACGCACCGTATACCATCACGGTCTACGGCACACCTGCCGAAGAGACCATCAGCGGCAAGGTCGTGATGCTGGAAAACGGCTGTACCTTTGAGGAGCTGGATGTGGCGCTCATGATGCACGGCGGCCCGGCCACGCAGGTGGACGTCAAGTCGCTGGCACTCAACAAGCTCAAGATCATCTACCACGGTGTCTGCTCTCACGCAGCGCTCAAGCCCGAAAAGGGCCGCAGCGCACTGGACGGCCTGATCCTGGCTTGTCAGGGCGTCGAGTTCCTGCGGGAGCATGTTCCCTCGGATGTTCGGATGCACTACACCATCGTCAACTGCGGCGGCACGGCGGCAAATGTGGTGCCCGGCTATGCAGAAGCGAGTATGTATGTCCGCTCCTACAACCGCACGGAGTTAGACGGCGTGGTGGCCCGCGTCAGGAAGGTACTTCAGGGCGCAGCCATGATGACCGAGACGGAAGTGGAGATCATCGAGGAAAAGAGCCTCGACAACAAGATCCCGGTGCTGGCTCTCAACGAGCTGGTGATGGAGCAGGCCGAGAAGGTCCATGCTCCCTGCATCCGTCCGGCCCGCCAGAAGACCGGTTCCACCGACTTCGGCAACGTGATGCGCCATGTACCCGGCACCTGCATCCGCGTGGCCTTTGTCCCGGAGGGGGCGGCGGCTCACTCGCAGGAGTATCTGGACGCCGGCAAGACCGAAGCGGCCCACAATGCGGTGGTCTACGGCGCAAAGATCCTGGCTCTGACGGGCGCACAGCTCATTGAAGACCCGGAAAAGCTGGAAGCCATCAAGAAGGAATTCCATGAGAATCTGGCCAAAGAACTGAACGGCCAGAGCTGACGCTTTGGTGTGTCAAAAGAGAGGAATAAATTATGGAAACGAAAAAGAAACAATTCAAGATGCCGCATACCTTCGTCATCATCGGCATCATCATCCTGCTTGCGGTCCTGCTGACCTGGATCATCCCGGCAGGCTCCTACACCCGCTTCGAGAACGAAGCAGGCATCAAGGTCATCGACCCCAACGATTTCAACTACATTGATAAGACTCCCGTCAACCCGCTTGAAATTCCTCTGTACATCGTCAAGGCCTTCATCAAGCGCATTGATTTGATGCTGGTCATCATGTTCGCAGGCGGTGCTTTCCACATCCTGACCAAGACTGGCGCACTCCACGCCGTGGTGGCCAAGATGGCGAAGATCTTCTCCACCCGCGTCTATCTGTTCCTGCCCATCCTGACGCTGGTGTTCGGCCTCATCTGCACCACGCAGGGCGTCAACCTGTTCATTGCCTTTGCGCCCATCATGGTCATGATGGCCTTTGCGATGGGTCTGGACTCCATCACCGGTGCATCCATCATCCTGCTGGGCGGCGCGATCGGCTTCTCCACTGGCCCTCTGAACATCAACACCACCATCGTGGCTCAGAAAATCGCCGGTCTACCGCTGTATTCCGGCGTGGGATACCGCTTTATCTGCTTTGCTGTGTTCTATGTTATCACCAACATCTACCTCATCCGCTACGCACTGAAGATCCAGAAGAACCCCGAACTTAGCCCCATGTACGAGCTCGACAAGACCAGCGAGTTCCGCGATGCTGCGGACCTCGACTCCTTCGGCAATCTGGACGCCCGCAAGATCCTCATCATGCTGGTCTTCTTCGCATCCCTTATCCTCATCGTCTACGGCGGCATCAAGCTCGACTGGGATATGTCCGAGACTGCAGCTGTCTTCCTCGCACTGGCTGTCATCGAAGGCGTACTGGGCGGCTTTGGCCCCTCCGCAATCTCCAAGGAGTTCCTTGAGGGCTGCAAGAAGATGCTGGGCGCTGCCTTCATCATCGGTATGGCACAGGCCATCAGCAGCATCATGAACGCCGGTCACATCACCGATACCGTTGTCCACGCACTGGCAAACGGCCTGAACTTCGTCCCCACCATCCTGCTCGGACCCGCCATGCTGCTGGCAAACACCATTATCAACGTCTTCCTGACTTCCGGCAGCGGTCAGGCTGCAGCGGTCATTCCCATTCTGGCACCTCTGGCCGACCTCGTGGGCGTTACCCGCCAGACTGCGATCCTTTCCTTCAACTTCGGCGACGGCTTCTGCAACTACGTCCTGCCCACTTCCACCGCTCTGATGGGCATCATCAGCGCCGTGAACATCCCCTATGACCGTTGGATGAAGTTCATGTGGAAGCTGTTCCTCATCTGGCTGGCCGTCGGTTCTGTGATGCTGATGATCGCACAGGCGATCCACCTCGGCCCCATGTAAACCGGAAGGCGGCAAAAAATCAGACTATGGCGTCAACAATAAAAGAAATCAAAAATCCATGGCTCCGGACGCTGGCGGAGTATGGCCTCATCACCGTCAGCATCTGGATCATGGTCATCGGCATCTACTTTTTCAAATTCCCGAACCACTTCGCCTTCGGCGGCGTGACCGGCTTTTCCACCGTGTTCAGCCAGCTGCTCCACTGCTCGGCAAGTACCTTCACCACCGTGGCCAACTACGCGCTGCTGGTGCTGGGCTTCATCTTTCTGGGCAAGAGTGTCGGCGTCCGCACTGTTTATGCGACCATCGTGATGTCGGTGAGCCTGCAGGCACTGGACGCGCTGGTGCCGATGCACGGTACTCTGACCGACCAGCCGATGCTGGAGCTGGTATTTGCCATTATGCTCCCGGCGATCGGTTCGGCGATCCTGTTCAACATCGACGCATCCTCGGGCGGCACGGATGTCATCGCCATGATTTTGAAAAAGTACACCAGCATGAACATCGGTTCTGCCCTGATGGCAGCGGATGTGGCGGCTGTGGGCCTCTCGTTTGCAATGTACGGCCCCTCCACCGGTCTGTTCTCCGTCATGGGTCTGGTGGCCAAGTCGATGGTGGTGGACAACGTCATCGAGAATATGAACCTCTGCAAGTGCTTTAACATCGTGTGTGAGCACCCGCAGCCCATCTGCAACTTCATCATCCACGAGCTGAACCGCAGTGCGACCACCTTTGAAGCGCGCGGCGCGTACTCTGACGCCCACAAGACGGTCATCATGACCACCATGCGGCGCAGTCAGGCCATCCGCCTGCGCAACTTCATCCGCCAGCAGGAGCCGACAGCCTTTATCATGATAGAAAACTCCAGCGAGATCATCGGTAAGGGCTTCAGCCCCGTGTAAAAAAGGACTTTTCCGCAGCAGGCAAAACGCACAGCCAGTGGTTTTGCCTGCTTTGCACTACCCATTCCCTTTTTGGATGGATAAGGATTCCATCTTTTCATTTCACAAATGCCGCCGGGTGCGGTAGGATAGAGCTGAGAAAAAGGCAAAAACAGCGCCGGATGACATCTCGTGCAGGAAAGGAGGGGAAACGGAAGAGAAAATGCATGAGTAGCATGACTAAATGGAATAAATCTTGTGTACAAGAGAAATTTTTGGCGATTCTTAACGAATATTAAGACTGACGCTATGCCTTTTGTAAGATTGTCCGATTATGATAGAATCATCAGGAGCGGCGCAGTGAGGTGCCGCCCCGCAAGTACGGTATAACGATTGAAGAAACCACCTGTCAAGGAGGAAAAAAGCATGGAGATCAAGAAAGCAGCCACGGCTGGTACTCTGGAATCCAGCGACTGCATGGTGACCGTCGAGCCGGGTGAGGGCAAGATCGATTTCTCCCTCGAAAGCTCTGTCATCCACCAGTACGGCAACCAGCTGCGCAAGGTCGCACTGGAGACCCTGAAGGATCTGGACATCGACAACGTCCGCATCACCATCGTGGACAAGGGCGCACTGGACTGCACCCTGAAGGCCCGCATCGAGGGCGCGGTGTTCCGCTCTGTTGACCAGTATGAGAATCTGCCTTGGGGAGGTGCCATTCGATGAATAATCCGAACAAGAAGCGCCTGCGCCGCACGATGATGTTCCTGAATGCGCAGAAGCCCGGCCTCATCAAAGACCCTTACATCTATAAGGCCGACTCCCTGATGCTGGACTTGGAGGACGCTGTGGCCGAGAACCAGAAGGACGTCGCCCGTTTCAGCCTGTATCACGCCCTGAAGACCGTGGATTACCGCGGTGCAGAGCGGGTCGTCCGCATCAACGGTCTGGACACTCCCTACTGGCGTGAAGACATCCGTGCCTGCGTGGCCGGCGGCTGCGATTCCATCCGCATCCCCAAGACCGAGCACGCTGAGGATGTCCACCGCGTGGCGCAGGCCATCGCCGAGGACGAGAAGACCTATGGCCGTCCCGAGGGCGAAGTCCTCATCATCGCCGCTCTGGAGTCTGCCCGCGGCGTCATGAACGCTCTGGAGATCTGCGAGAGCGATGAGCGCCTGTTCGGCATCGCACTGTCCGGCGGCGACTACACCAAGGACCTGCAGACCCACATCACCGGCACCGGCATCGAGCTGATGGGTGCCCGCCAGCAGATGATCATTGCCGCCCGCGCAGCAGGCGTGCAGTGCTTCGACACCGTCTATACCGACCTGAAGGATATGGATGGCTTCCGCAAGGATGTCGAGAACATCCACCTGATGGGCTTCGACGGCAAGTCCATCATCAACCCCCGTCAGATCCCCATCGTCCACGAGATCTTTACTCCCACCCAGAAGGACATCATCTTTGCAGAGAAGGTCGTCAAGGAGATCGACTCCAAGAAGGCTCTGGGCATCGGCGTCTTCACCGTGGACGGCAAGATGATCGACATCGCCTTCTACGATGGTGCAAAGCGCACCATCGATCTGGCAAAGGCATCCGGCGTGTATAAGGGGGATTTGTAATTATGTTGAACGCAGTCGGCAGAGAAATTCCCGAAGAGATCCTCGAGCGCACCGGCAAAGAGGTCTTTCAGGGCAACAACTATAAAGACGGCAAGGCCTTCCAGAAGGCCAGCCCGAAGGTCACCCCCGTGATGCGCAATGACCACGACAAGATGGTCAGGGACATCCACGAGGCTCTGGTCAAGTGCAACGCCCACGACGGCATGACCGTCTCCTTCCACCACCACTTCCGCGAGGGCGACCTGGTGGTCTGCATGGTCATGGAAGAGATCCACAAGATGGGCTTCAAGAACATCACCCTGAGCGCAAGCTCTCTGGGCAAGGCTCATGACGCCCTCGTCCCCATGATCGAGGACGGCACCATCGTCAACATCGAGTCCTCCGGCGTCCGCGGCAAGATCGGCGATGCCATTTCTCATGGCAAGCTGAAGGGCCTGGCTACCATGCGCAGCCACGGCGGCCGTGTCCGCGCCATCGAGACCGGCGAGACCCATGTGGACATCGCTTTCATCGGCGCACCTTCCTGCGACGAGTACGGCAACTGCTCCGGCATGGGCGGCAAGACCAACTGCGGCGTCCTGAGCTATGCTTACGTTGACGCTGAGATGGCGGACTATGTCGTCGCTGTCACCGATTGCCTCGTGGACTACCCCAACTACCCCGCAGAGATCAACCAGACCAAGGTGGATTACGTCTGCGTCGTGGACCAGATCGGCATCCCCGAGAAGATCGCCACCGGCGCAGCAAAGCCCACCACCGACCAGCGCAAGATCCTGATGGCCGAGTACTGCACTCAGGTCGTTGCAAACACCCCGTACTTCAAGGACGGCTTCTCTTATCAGACCGGTGTCGGCGGCGCATCCATCGCCTCCACCATCTCTCTGTCCAAGATCATGGAAGAGAAGAACATCCACATGGGTCTGGGCGTCGGCGGTCTGACCAAGCCCATGTGCGAGCTGCTGGACCGCGGTCTGGCCCGCAAGCTGGTGGATACCCAGGACTTCGACCTGGACGCTGTCAACAACGTCCGCACCAACCCCAACCATTTCCCCATCTCTGCCGGCGAGTACGCAAGCCCGATGAACAAGGGTGCCTTCGTCAACAAGCTGGATTACGTCATTCTGGCCTCTCTGGAAGTTGATACCCACTTCAACTGCAACGTCGTCGTCGGCTCCGATGGCATCATCACCGGCGCACAGGGCGGCCATCCCGATACCGCACAGGGTGCAAAATGCACCATCGTCATCGCTCCTCTGCTGCAGGGCCGCATCCCGGCCATCTGCACCGATGTGACCACCGTCACCACCCCGGGCGAGAGCGTTGACATCGTCGTTACCGATTACGGCGTGGCCGTCAACCCCCGCCGTCCTGACCTGCTGGAGGCTCTGAAGGCCGCTGACTGCGTGCCTCTGAAGACCATCGAGGAGCTGCGCGACATCGCTTACTCCATCGTCGGCGAGCCGGAGAAGGTCCAGTTCGGCGACCGCATCGTGGGCATCATCGAGGCCCGCGACGGCACTGTCATGGACGTCGTCCGCGAAGTCAAGCCTTTCTCTTTCCGCGAAGATTGAGTGATATAGCGTAAAAGCGGGAATGTGGCTTGCCAACCACGCTTCGGAATGGATTCACGGAGATTCCTTCGCTCTTCTCACCCCCGCTTTTGCGGCTAAATATGCACACAAACTTCATGCGATTCTCCTTTTTCAAGGTTTTGTGTTTTATACCGGCATAAAACCAGAGAGCAGCCAACTGCACCGCGCGCAGTTGGCTGCTCTTCTTTGTTTATCGGATTAATTTGGCAAAAATAAAAATGCGGATTTACATGGAGCAGAGTTTTCGGACAGTCTGGACAAAATCCTCTTCGCTGTCCAGAATGTGATAAGGTGCATACTCTCCGTAAGCGTTGGGACGGCTGATGGTCACAAGCTGAATGCCATGTGGTACTGCAAACTGGTTCAGCTGCCGCTTCAAATCCACAAGGTGGATACCATGAACAGTCTTGAGCGCGTAGCAGCCGTGGGCATTTTTATTTTTGGCAACCAGATAGCACATCGTGCAGCACCTCCTCAAAGGTTTCAAGATTGAAAAATTCTCCATGCTCGTACCGTTCTCTCAGGATACAACCGATGGAGTTTGGATAGTCTTTCTTATAAAGGTAATCGTGCAGCCAGTTGTTGAGCTGGCGGTCATAGAGCGTGTTAAACTGCAGCTCAATCGGATAGTGGAAGTTGTCGGCATGGTAATAGAGATGAACACCCCGGTAGCCGTCATCACGGGCTTTTCCGCGAGACATATCCACAACCTTGAGCCGCGGGGAAACGAGAGAAAGGACTTCCGTGTAATCGTCACAGTAGGAGCGGAAGCCCAGAATGTCGTTGAAAACTTTCAGAACAGGACGGTCAGGATAGTAGCGCTCATACTTGGTGCGGATGGATTCCTCTGACTTGATGCGATAGTCGATGGCGACTTCACCCAAGAGCGGATTCATGTCCAGCCATTCAGCGGCAGACAGCGCATCCAGAAGGAGAGACTCTTTGTCAAAAGAGCCGAGGTTGTTTTTGAGCGAACGCCCCAGTTGGGATGGATACGAAAGCTCTGCAAGGAGTGGCAGAGAAAGTCCGTTGACTTCTAAAAGTCCCATAGAATGCACCTCCTGACGGAAAACTATTCAAGAATACCATGTTTTCAGGAGAGACGCAAGAAAAACGCGTCTTTACGGCACGAAACGATAGCCGACGCCGCGGATGGTGATGATGTGCTGGGGCGTGCGGGCGTTGTCCTCGATCTTGCTGCGCAGGCGGTTGATGTAGACCATGATGGCGTTGTCGTCCACAGCGATGAGGTTGCCCCATATCTGCTCGTAGATCATATCCTTGGTGAACACCTGCTGCGGGTGGCGCACAAAGAGCAGCAGCAGGCTGCGCTCTTTCTCGGAGAGGTTCAGCTCCACATTGTTTTTATAAAAGCGCATGGTGGTGGTGTCGCAGAGGAAGGGCCCGCAGCTGATCTGCTGGTTGTTCTCCTGCGAGAAGCTCTTGCTGCGGCGGATGAGGGCCTTGACCTTTGCGCCCAAAATCTGGGGACGGAAGGGCTTGGTGACATAGTCGTCGGCGCCCAGAGAGAGGCCGTACATGAAATCGTAGTCCTCGTTGCGGCCGCTGATGATGATGACCGGCGTGGTGACGCCGTTGCGCCGGATGGTCTGGATGACATCGAAGCCCTCCATGTCGCCCAGCGTGATGTCCATCAGGATCATATCCAGCGTGCTGCTCTGCCGCGCGATGAGGTCCAGCGCCGCCGCGCCGCTGTTGACGACGAGAGGGTCCATCTCATTGCTTATCATAACTTTCGATAAAAGTTTGCAAATTGCTGGATCATCGTCTACAATAAGAACATGATACGACATGATAACTCCCTGCACTTTTTTGACCGGAAAATTTGTTTCACTTGCGATAAATAAAATTATAACATTTTTAGACAGGAAGAGCAAGACCGCCCCAAAGGAGGACTCGATATGAAGGAGAACGCCCCGAAAAAGATACGCTTCCAGACGCTGCGCACCCTGTGGGTGCCGCTGGCCATCGGCGTCGTCACGGTAGCCGCACTGGCTGTCGTGGTGGGTATGGTGTGGAAGGACTACCGCACCGCCATGATGGACAGCCAGACGAGGCAGATGGAGCTGGTGGTGCAGAGCACCGCCGACAGCATCCGCGTCCTGCTGGAAGAATACGCCGACCGGCTGGACTCCATCGCCGAAAAAGCACAGGCCAGCAAAGCGTTCCGCCCCACGGTGACCCGGAGCGATACCATCCGGGACGTCTGGCTGGAAAACAGCAACGGCGAGGTCATCTACAGCTGCTACGGCCTCAGCGCCGTCTGCGATGTCCCCATCACCCGGACGGAGGACATCTCCTACTGGCAGTACCACAGCGGCGGCGAGCACTATCTTGTGATGAAGAGGAAGGCCGGGGATGAGACAGTCTGCCTCGTGGTAGACTCCACGGTCATGTATCAGCAGCTCATCTCGGAGATCCATGTCGGCAGGAACGGCTACATCATGATAAAGAATGACGATAACCTTGTGGTCATGCACCCCGAAGCCGTTCAGTGGGGCATCAAGGTCGTGGAGGGCCGCCAGCGCATCTATCAGGGGAAGGAACTGGACATGAGCAGTCTGAGTGAGCTGCTGCGCGCTCAGAAGGAAGAGGAATCCGGCACACTGGACTACTACTCCTACTGGTGGAGCGACCCGGCTCTGCCCCGGGTGCATAAGATCAGCGCCTTCCGTCATCTGGACGTGGGGGGCAGCTTCTGGATCGTCAGCGCCGTGGTGGACTACGACGATTTCTACGAGCCGGTACAGCAGAGCTTCGTGAAGGTGGTCCTCATCTTCGGCGGCGTGGCGCTGGTGCTGGTGCTCTTTATGTTCCAGATGTTCCGGCTGCAGGAGCGCGACCGCCGCAGCGCGACCGAGATCAGCGATCTGAAGACCCTGAACCAGACCCTCGAAGAGCTCCACCGCAGCGAAGAGTCGCTGGCCCACGGCCAGCGGCTGCAGATGATGGGGACCCTCACCGGAGGCATCGCCCATGAGTTCAATAACTTCCTGACCCCCATCACCGGCTATGCCGACCTCATCATGGCCGACGCCGACCCGGGCAGCGAGATCTATGACAACGCGATGGAGATCAGCGAGGCGGCGCAGAAGGCGCAGGAGGTCGTGAAACAGATCTCCTCCATGAGCCGGAAAAACGTGGAGACGGTCTACGACGCCGTGTCGGTGGAGGGACTGCTCCATCGGACGAGGAAGCTGGTGGAGACGAACTGCCCGAAGAACGTGGAGCTGAAGGAAGAAAATGAGCTGAGCGGCGAATGTGTTCTGGGCAACGCGACCCAGCTGCAGCAGGTGCTGCTGAACATCAGCATCAACGCCATCCACGCCATTGGCGCCGAGGGCGGAAAGCTGACCATCCGGGGCAGTGTCGTGCCGCGCAGTGAGCTGGCGGCGCTCTTCCCGGAAGAGAAGATCTCCGAGGAATGGTCGAGCTACGTCTGCCTGAGCGTCACCGACACCGGCTGCGGCATGGACAAGGAGACGATGCAGCACATCTTCGAGCCCTTCTTCACCACAAAAAAGACCGGCGAAGGCACCGGCCTCGGCCTTGCCCTGGCGGACCAGATCATCCGCACCCACCGGGGCCGCATCCGGGCGGAGAGCACCATCGGCAGAGGCACGACCTTCTATGTCTATCTGCCGGTGCTGGAGCAGCAGCAGGAGCGCGAACAGCTGCAGTGGGGCGTGGACAGCAAGCTGCGCATCCTTGCGGCGGACGACAACAACAAGGTCCTCGACCTGCTGGACAAAGACCTCAGCGCGCTGGGCCTGAGCGTGTCCACCTGCTCCCGCCGGGGCGAGCTGCGCCAGCTGCTGGAGCAGCAGCCCTTCGACGTCCTCGCCATCGACGAGAGCCTGATGAGCAGCAGCGGCGTGGACTTCTGCATGGCCATCCGGGGCCGCTACCCGGGCATGACCCGCATCGTGATGACCAATGCCCCCACAAGGGAGATCGTGGACGCCCGCAGCCACGGTGTCATCGACGGCTATGTGGTAAAACCGGTGTCGGCGTCTACGCTTCTGGCCCAGATACGGAGCAGCCGGAAAGAGTGAAGAGCGCTGTTTTTTGTGAATTTGTGGAATATGCACAGAGGTGTCCTTCATAATTCGATGATATGATAAAAATGCAGGAATATATTGACAAATCTAGGGGGGGGGGGTATAATAAATTTGGCAGAAAAGCCACAAAATGCAAAACAGGAGGTAAAAATCATGGAATATGTTCTTAAAACAAATTCTTTATGTAAGAACTACGGGCATTTTAAAGCACTCAACGGCTTATCAATGAATGTGCCTAAAGGTTCGATTTATGGTCTTATCGGCAAAAACGGAGCAGGCAAAACAACTCTTATACGGTTGATATGTGGTTTACAAGAGCCTACATCTGGCGACTATGTTCTTTATGGCAAAAAGCACATAGATAAGGACATTACAAAATCTCGTCGCAGAATGGGAGCAATCGTAGAAACACCGTCAATTTATGTTGATTTAACAGCGTATGAAAATTTAAAGGAGCAATACAAAGTATTAGGTATTCCCTCTGATGATGGAATTTCCGAAATATTAAAATTAGTTGGTCTTGAAAATACGGGAAATAAAAAAGCAAAAAATTTTTCTCTTGGTATGCGTCAAAGACTAGGTATTGCGGTTGCTCTTGCAGGTTCGCCAGATTTTCTCGTTCTTGATGAGCCAGTCAATGGACTTGACCCACAAGGAATTATAGAAATTAGGGAATTGATCTTGAAGCTCAATCAAGAACATGGAATTACCGTTTTGATTTCTAGTCATATATTAGACGAGCTATCAAAACTGGCAACATACTATGGCTTTATTGACAATGGTAAAATGATAAAACAGATTAGCTCTATTGAATTGGAAAGTAAATGCCGAAAATGTACTCATTTAAAAGTATCAAGCACAAAAACCCTTGCTTATGTTTTAGACACTATGAACATTGAATATAAAATACTTTCTAATACAGAAGCGGATATTTTTGAAAAAGTTAATATTTCAAAATTAACGACAGAATTATCCAAAAAAGATTGTGAAGTTATTTCGATACATGAA
>ONZX01000647.1_pt1 | contig 21198 bp, 16 predicted proteins | sample 1671831 | NCBI WGS metagenome assembly ONZX01 (sample SAMN06348197, study PRJEB24527) | human gut metagenome | reverse complement strand
GGATCTGCTTGACCCGGGCAAAGTGGGCGGCGCACTGGTTGGCCAGCAGCATGAACTCCTCGATCATGGCCTCGCTCTCGCCGGAGGTGCGCTTTTTCACGTCGATGCAGTGGCCATCCTCGTCCAGGATCAGCTTCACCTCGCCGCTCTCGATATCCATGCAGCCGCGCTCCTTGCGCAGACGGGCACGGTGACCGTACAGCTCCTTCATGGCGGGCAGCTGCGCCAGTACCTCGTGGTACTTACCGGTCAGCTCGTCATCGGTGCTGCCGGCCAGCAGGGCGTTGATCTCGGAGTACACGCCCTTGACCCGGCTGCGGATGACGGACTTGACAAAGCGATAATCGGTCAGGTTGCCGTCCTTATCCAGCCGCATCAAACAGGAGAAGGCCAGCCGCAGCACGCCCTCGTTCAGGCTGCAGATGCCGTTGGACAGCTGCTTGGGCAGCATGGGCACCACCTGATCGGCGTAGTAGACGCTGGTAGCGCGGTTAAAGGCCTCGTTGTCCAGCTCGGAGCCGGGCTTGACGTAGTTGGAAACATCCGCAATGTGCACGCCCAGCTCAAAGCCGCCGTCCGGAGTCTTGGTCAGGCTGATGGCATCGTCGATATCCTTGGTCTCGGCGCTGTCGATGGTAAAGATGGGCAGGGCGCGCAGATCCATGCGGCCCTCGCAGTCCGCAGCAGACACCTCGGCGTTGTCCAGCTTTTTGGCCTCGTCCCGCACCTTGTCCGGGAAGCGGTTGCGGATATCCTGCGCGTAGAGCAGTGCCTTTGCGCAGCGCTTGGCCTCATCGCAGCTGCCAAAGCGCATGGCCACACCTACGCGGTGATCCTCCTGACGGCTGCCGCGCAGCAGGATCTCCACTGCCACCTTGTCGCCGTCCTTGGCGCTGCCTTCGCAGTCCCGCATGACCTGCATGGAGATGGCGGGGCAATCGTCCGGCACAAACTTCAGGCGGCCCTCCATGCGGTGCATGGTGCCCACCAGAGAATTCTTCTCTTCCAGAACAGCAAGGATCTCGCCCTCATCGCTGCCCTCTACCCGGGGATGTGCAAACTTTTCCACCAGCACCTTGTCGCCGGGCATTGCGCCGCGGGTGAACCGGCCGGGGATAAAGATATCGCTGGTGCCGTCCTCCAGCATGACAAAGGCAAAGTTCTTGCCCAGCTTTACCACCTTGCACAGCAACGCCTTATCGGCACGGCCGCTGCGCACGGTGAAGAACACGCCCTGACGCTGGCAGATGACAGCCTCGTGCACCAGCTGGTCCACAGCCTCCATCACCTTGCGGTCTGCGCCGCGATCCCCGCCGAACTTATTCTTCAGATCCTTTACGGTGCACGGCTGATTCTGGATCGCGTGCTCAATTTTATCGCGCATTGCCATAATATTTTTCTCCTTGCTCTTCCTGGCTGCGGCCTCCGTCGGGCTGCAGCCCTGCCAGTTCCGGGCATTGCTGCCCACCCTGCTGCGGCAGCCCGAAAAGACAGCTGCCCGCGCTTTTTTTACTCAACTATGTCGGTTTTACACAGAAAAACAGCCCCGTCAGAGCACGGGGCTGCATGGGATGCATCAACCTGCCAGACGGCCGGTGAACAGGCAAGCCAGAATTGCCACCACGAAAAAGACGACACCGGCAATGCGGGTCACCTTGGCCAACATCTGGTCAGCCGGGGTCAGGCGTGCGTTGTTGGCACCGCCTGCACTGCCGTTGATGGCGCCGGAAAGGCCCTGGCCGTGGGTGTGCTGCATGAGGGTGAGGAAAACGATGACCAGCGAAGCCACCAGCAGAATGGCACCGCCAACAATTTCGATAACAGACATGAATCGTAACGCTCCTTTTATTTGTAAATACGGAAAACTACGCAAAAATACAACTATATAGTAGCATAACAAAGCCAAAATTGCAAGTAGAATCCGCGCATTTAACCCGCTGCTTCCAGCGCGTTGCAGACCTGCGCAAAGATGGTTGCACCGGAGTACGCCGTGTGCACCGCACCGTCCTGCAATACCACAATGGTGTAGCGGGGCTTTTCTGCCGGCCAGAACCCCGCAAACCACAGGTTGCAGCGCTCGGTGCCCTCCGGGGTGAACTGCCCGGTCTGGGCGGTACCGGTCTTGCCGCCCGCCCCACCGGAAAGCCCGGCGGCATCCTGTGCGGTGCCCTGCTGCACCACCTGTACCAGCATAGCGCGCAAAAGCGCTGCGTTCTGTGCTGAGATCACCCGCCGCCCCCGGGGGTGGCTGAGGGTCTCCACCGGTTGTCCGGTGGTCTCGTCCAGCGTGGCTTGCAGCACATAAGGGCTGCGGTATACGCCGTCCGCTGCAATGGTGTTGAACAGTGCCGCCACCTGCATAGGCGCTGCCAGCAGGCTGCCCTGCCCAAAGCTGAAATTGGCAAGCTGCCCGCTTTGCGCCAGCTCCTGCGGGGCGGGCAGCTGCCCGGCCTCGGCGGCAAGCCCCTCTGCCAGCGGCAGGCTCTGCCCAAAGCCAAAGGCTTTAGCGGCGTCCAGCAAGCTTTCCGCACCCAGCTGCTGTCCCAGACGGATAAAATAGCCGTTGCAGCTTTTTTCCAGCGCAGCGGCAAGGTCCACCTGTCCATGCGGCACCCCGCCCGCGCAGCGAAAGATTTGCCCATCCACTACCACCGCGCCGGTGCACTCGAAAACCGGCTGCAAGCCCGCTTCCAGCGCAGCCGCAGCCAGCACCGGCTTGAACACCGAGCCCACCGCGTAGCTTTGTAGCGCCCGGTTTAGAAAGGGACTGTTCTCCGCCTGCAGGCTGTCGGCAAGGCGCTCCGGGTCGTAGCCCGGCACACTGACGCTGGCGCGCACCGCCGCTGTGGCGGTATCCAGCACCAGAATGCAGCCGCTCGTCATGGTACTTGCCGCCACTGCTTCCACTGCCCGCTGCACCGGGCGGGAGATGGTCAACTGCACGCCCAGCGCCCCGCTGTCGGCTTGCAAAAGCCTAGCCGTTTCTCTGGTGCGCAGCGTACCCTGCGCCGTCACGGCGCAGACAAGACTACTGTTCTCCCCTGTGCCGGAAAGTACGGCATCCAGCGCCTTTTCCAGCCCGGCAGCGCCATGACCCGTGCCATCCAGATAGCCCAGCAGATGCTGACACAGCGGCACTGCGGCATACCGCCGGGCGGTGAGGTAACCGGTCAGGCCAAGACGAGCGGGGTCGCAGTTCACCTCCAGCAAAAACGGCGCAGCGCGGCTGCGGCTGCGGTACAAAAGCGCCTGCCCGGCGGCATCGGTGCAGGCATACAGGCGGTCGTAATTGCCCTGCCCGGGAAAGCATACCACCTGCCAGCGCTCCTCAAGGCCGGTGAGCAGTCGCCCCTGCGCATCGTAAAAGTTGCCCCGTCGGGCGGGCAACTGCAGGGTGACCGTGCTCTGCGCCGCAGCCCGCGCAGCATAGGCGGGGTGCAGCGCCAGCAGATACAACCGGCACAGCACCACCGCAAATCCCAGCAGCAAGGCGGCATACACCGCCAATACCCGTTTGCCAGACATCCCCGCGCCCCCTTTCCCTGTGGTTAGGGTGGGCAGCCGGGGCGCGGGGTATACATAAAAAGAGGCGGAACCTCTCCGAAGAAAAGTTCCGCCTCTTTGGCGTTTCTTTTTAAGAAAGACTGGTACGGCTTAGTACATGCCGCCCTTCCAAACCACACTTTTGGAGCCGGATCACGAATATCGGGAAACGTAGACTTTTGTAGAATTATCAAGGCCACAAGCCGATTTTTCCAGATTCTCCGTTTTTGCACGATCCACGCTTTTCTACGCAAATCTACGCCACTTACCGGGTGATTGGCGTAAGTTTTGGCGTAAGTTTCGGCGTAAGCAATTCCGCTTCATGCGTCGAAAATCACAGGTTGCCGGCGATCTGTTCAAAGGCTCTTTCAACCGATTCAAAGCTGCTGTGCGTGTAGACATCCAACGTCACACTGGCATTGGAGTGTCCCATCAGGTATTGCAGACTTTTTACATCCAGCCCGGCCTGCTGGACATTGGTGCAGAAAGTGTGTCGCAGCACATGAGGTGTAATGCGCGGAACAGGTTTGCTGTACGCCTTCTCAAACTTTCCCTGCACGCCACGCATATAGTTTTCCAAGTGCATTGCCACCTTCGGCATTCCGGACTTGTCCAGAAAGAGGAATCCGCTGCAACCATCCACCAGCGCTTCCACTTTCGTGGACGCTCTGGCTTTTACTACACGCCGCAACGCTGCACAAACAGTATCTGTCATGGGAACATTGCGGATACCGCTTTTTGTTTTCGGCGGTGTGACAAAGTAGGGCTTTTCAGCCGTCCGGCAAAGCTGCCGCCGGACATGGATACAGTGCCGTTCAAAGTCGATATCTGCTCGTGTCAGGCCATACAACTCACTCACACGCAAGCCGGTTCCCATAAGAATGACGATATCATCATAATAGTTGCCGCCATAGTCTTGAACGAATTGCAGATATTTCTCCTGCTGTTCTCTGGTCAGGGCATTGCGCACATAAGCGTCCTTCGGCACAACGTCCGACAGCTTGAACTTAAATGGATTCTTGCGGATGATGTCATCCTCTACCGCCATCTCAAACGCCGGTCTGACAACGCTTTGCAGGATTCCTATGGTGTTTTGCTTGAAACCGCTGTCATGCAGAAACACGAACCAGCCTTTCGCATCGGACAATTTTACCGTTTTGATGGCTTTTTGCCCGAAAGGGTCAGCATGAATCCGCTTGACCGCTGTGTTGTACGACCGAAGTGAATTGGGTTTCAACCCACGTTTCAGGTTCATATAGCGGTCAACCAGATCAGCCACCGTCATCTCTCCGGCGGCGTAGTCGATGCCGTCTGCCAGATCGCGCCACAGTTCTTCCTCTTTTTTCCGCAGCTCTGTCAGGGATTTAGCGTAAATACAACGCCGTTTCTTGTGGATATCGGTATAACGATAGTCGTAGGTGCCGTTTGCTCTCTGGCTTTCGCCATCCTTCAAAACACGGCCCTTGCTATCTTTGCGCTTTTCAGACATTTAGAAACTCCTTTCTGTGAAAAGCGCATCTATAAGGTCAGTGTCAGTATAACACATCAACCATGCGATTTCCACCCGCAGCGAATGAGAAAAGGACGGTTTCACATTTGCAGCCTTTGGCAGCCTCTCAAATAGAATATGCTTGCATTGCTCATGATCTGACAACGACCGAAGTTTATTGATTCCAATGCCGGAGTAAGCCGCAGCTTCTTCCAGCGTCAGATTGCTCTTTTCCCAAATAGGGACGTCTTTCATAGGCATTTTCCTTTCCTTGTAGCTGTGCTGTGTGCCAGCAAGTTTTTCAAGCTTTCTTTCCGATTCATCCAATCAATGCTTTCAGCTGTTCCAGCTTCTCCTGTGCGGTTTCCCTGCGCAAGCTGACCCCAATGCATGAAATCGGAACGCACATTTCCAACAGGCGGTCATAGATTCGGGCGTGAGCAGTATCCTGTGGGTGCCGTATCTCGTCCAGTGTCAGATTGGTCGTGACGATCAGGGGCTTCCGGCTGCGGTAGCGACTGTCTACAATGTTGTAGACCTGTTCCAGTGCATACTCTGTGCCGCGCTCCATCCCGAAATCGTCAATGATGAGAAGCGGATAGCGGCACAGCCGGTCTACCACCTTGTTCTGCCCAGAGAAACTACTATTCAATTCGTTCACGACATGAGCAAAGTTTGTCATGCACACAGGTACTTTCTGCTCCATCAGAGCGTTCGCAATGCACCCGGCAAGGAAACTCTTGCCTGTGCCAAAACCGCCCCAGAGCAGTAGCCCGATGTTCTCTGCGTGAATGGTCTGCCACTGCTCTACATAGCGATGTGTGTGACGCATCTGCAGGCTACGACCATTGTCGTTTGCAAATGTCCACTCCAGCAGTGCCGGGTCAGAAAAACCTTCTGCTTTCAGCTGCCGCACAAGGTCGAGATGTTTCTGCTCCTTAACAGCTGCTTCCTGCTGTTCCCGTTCGGCTTTATGACAGGCGCATTCTACCGGGTGCTTGTTCTTTCCTATCAAGACAAGCCCCTTGGCAAAGAAGGCTTCTTTGGGTGTGTGGCACTTACCGCAGGAGAGCAAACCATCTGCTCCATAATAATCCATTGCGTTTTCGGGTATACTGGAAACGGATTGTTCCAAAATCTTTTCAATAAAAACGATTTGTTTCTCAAGAACTGTCTGTGCGAGTGCGTATAAGTACAGACCGCACAAATTTCTTCCGTGAAAAAATGCGCGTTTTACGGGCGGCTGGATCAGGAAAAACTACTGTTATTTTATGCGAAGAATGATATTATCATTATCATAAAAGGATGTTTCTCTTAAAAATATGCGTCGCCAGCCTTTGAACCTTTGAAAAAAGGCCGGACAGGCGGAAACGGTAAATGCAATGGAGATTTTACTCACGGGTTTTACGGCGTTTCTGACGCAGGAGTGGATCGAGACGGCATTCCCGAATGATCATGTGCTGACTACCTGCGCAAAAGGGGAGGCACTGTCGGACACCCAGATTAAGACGGTGACGCTGGAAAGCAGGCAGCTGTTGGATCAGCTTGCAGAGACCTATCAGTTTGACCGCGTTGTCTATTTTTCTGAATATCTTCTGCCACACGGTGATCAGGAAGGTGAACTGGACCGCCTGCGCCGGGTCCTGCAATCCTGCCGCGAGCGGGAAGTGGAGCTGCTGTACCTCTCAGGGCCGGAGGCAGCATTTGCGCCGTCCACCGGTAAAACGCTGCTGGCCAATGCGGCGGAGGAACTTTGCTTCCATTACGCCAGAACCAGCAAACTTCAGGTCAAGGTGTTCCGCCTGCCCTACCTGTATGCTGTCTCGGCCAGCGGCGCGGATCAGTTTGCGCGGCTATTCGAACAGATGCCTGCCGGTACAGTTCAAATGGATGAACAGGCCGCGCAGCCGCTGCTGGCGCTCTGTGCAGAAGAACTGGCCGATCTCGTTGCCCGGGTGTTTGATACATGGACACCGGAGCCGGAGCGATTTACGCTGCCGGATGTTTTTGGGAACACACAGGGGCAGCTGGGCGAGGTGCTGCAAAAGCTGCAGCCCGGGCTGAAGGTGCTGTACGGAACCGATACGATCCAGACCTACCCCGCAGCAGATAATGCTGTCCGCCGCAGGTACGGCTGGTTCCAACGGTACAGCATCCTGGATGATCTTCCGGCGATCTATAATGCGTGGTGCGCCCGGAAGACAGAGAAAAAAAGCTTTATACGCAAAATGGTGGATAAGATCCGCCGGAGCTCACTCTTGCTGCGGCTGGTGGAGATCGCTGCCGCGTGGCTGGCCACGGAACTGCTGGTGCGTATTACAGGCACGGACGCGCAGTTCCGGATGGTCGATTTCCGGCTGATGTTCGTTGTGCTGATCGGCACGGTCTATGGCCTCAATGCAGGTGTGCTGTCTGCTGTGCTGGCATCTGTTTCTCTGACAGCGGGCTATCTGCGGCAGAGTACCACTCTGATGCTGCTGTTTTATGAGCCTGCCAACTGGTTGGCGTTCATTATATATTTTGTGGTGGGAGCGTCCTGCGGCTATGTGCAGCTGCGTAATACAGAGACTGCCCGTTTCGTGCAGGAAGAAAACGAGCTGCTGCATAAGCGGCTTGAATTTACCCGGAAACTGTATCAGGATACGCTGGAGGATAAACGGTCGTTCCGCCGCCAGATCCTGGGCCGCCGGGACAGTTTTGGCAAGATCTATGCTGTGACCCAGCAGCTGGATATGCTGCAGCCGCAGGAGATCTGCCGCAAGACGGTGCAGATAATGGAAGACGTGCTGGAAAACCACAGCCTTACCATCTACCGTATGGAAAAGAACCAGGGGTTTGCCCGACTTACCGCCGCCAGTGCCGGAATGACGCCGGAGCCGGCATACTCGCTGGAGGTGGATCAGTGGCTGGACGTGATCCGTGCCATCGAACAGGAAGGGCTGTGGGTGAATCGCGGCTTCCTCCCCGGACGTCCGATGTATGCTGCAGGCGTGCGGCAGAACGGCAGCCTTGTGGTACTGATCGGGCTGTATACTGCCAGCGAAGAGCAGATGACCCTGTATTACCAGAATCTGTTCCGCATCCTCTGCGGACTGGTGGAAACAGCACTGGTGCGGGCCTTTGAGTACGAGAGCGTTGTGCGAGAAAACTGGTATCTGCCCGACACCTGTCTGCTGCGTCCGGCTGTGTTTGCGGAGCAGCTGGCTACAGCCTGCACCCTGCAGGAAGACAAAATGGCGCATCATCTGCTGCTGCAGGTGACGGGAACGTTCAAAAACCGGGCCGAATTCAACGACCGGGTGAGGCGCTCCATCCGCAGTACCGATGCAGCAGGCGTTGGAACAAACAACGCCGTTTACCTGCTGATGAATCAGACCGATGAAGAAAATCTGCCGCTGCTGACCCGGCGCTTGGATGAAAGAGGGCTTCATGTCACTGCAGTGCCGCTGGATGAGCAGCTGCGGCTGATCAGCGCTGCAAAACAGGAGGCATCGCATGCGTAACGGGTTCTGGCTTGGTCTTGTGCTGCTGGCAGTACATCTGGCCGTATGCGGGGGGATCTGGCTGCTGGCCTGGGCCAAGGTACTGGAGGTGGAGGGATATTTTGCTCCTGTGATGCTTCTTGTGCCGCTGTGGGGACCGCTGTGTGTGCTGCTGCTCCACACTTCCAACCGCCTTACAGGCGGGTGCCTGCGGGAACAGACACTTGAAAAGCTGCATATCAACGAAGAAATACACAAAAGTATCCTTGTGGCGGATGACGAAGGCGAGGATATGGTCGTTCCACTGGAGGAAGCGCTGCTGGTTGACAGTCCCGCGCAGAAACGCAAGCTCATCCTCTCGGTGCTGACGGATGACCCCGCAGGCTATTATGACCTGCTTCAGCAGGCCCGTATGGACAACGACAGCGAAGTGGTACACTATGCTTCCACGGCGCTGTCGCAGATCACCAAGGAAGCGGACCTGAAATTGCAGAAGCTGGAGCAGCGCTATGCCGCTGCCCCGGACGATGCCGCAGTGCTGGAAGAATACTGCAATTATCTGGAAAGCTATCTGAAAGACGGTTTCGTACAGGGCAGAGCCGCAGAGATCCAGCGCCATCAGCTGGAGCAGCTGCTGAAAAAGCGGCTGGAAAACCTTGGCGGACGCCGCAGCTGTACGCTGGAATGCAGGCTGGCAGATGTGCAGCTCAGTCTTGCTGAGTATGACCGCGCAGAGAAAACGCTGGAAGAGCTTACGGCGCGCTGGCCCCAGCGCGAGGCGCCGTGGGTGCTCTGCCTGCGGCTGGCAGCAGCGCGGCGAGATGGGGAGGCTATCCGAAAAACACTGGGTCAAATCGAGGAAAAGGAGGTCTACCTCAGTGCAAAGGGCCGCGAGATCGTGCGGTTCTGGCAGGGGAAACAGCAATGATAAAGGAGATCCTTTCCCAGCTGCGGGCGTTCCGCTGGCAAAAGCTGCTGATCATCTGGGCCGTGTTCGTGGCGATGGCCGCTATCCTGTTTGCGGAGCGCAGCGGCATTCAATACGAAGCAGCGAAATTCAAGCTCAATTATCTCCCCCGGACAGAGGTCGAGCCTGCACAGACCGCCATGTTCGGCCAGCCCGTCACCTGCCTGCTGCTCTACGATTCCGGGCAGGAAGGAACAGACAATGCCAAAGAGCAGTTTGATCGGATCTTGCTGGATATGAAAGTGAGTACGCAGGCTGTGGATGTACACACGACCTCTCTTGAAGGCATCCCGGAGTTTGACCGGTATAAAACCGTTGTGGTCCTCATGAGCGATCTGGATGCGTTAGGCAGCCGCCTGATCGACCTGATGAACTGGGTAAAGGACGGCGGCAGCGTCCTGTTTGCCATGACGCCCCAGAAAACAACATATTTTGACGCTGTCTCGCCCAACCTCGGGGTATTGTCCTCTTCCTGGGAGTATAAGACCGCAGAAAGCATCGTTCCCGCGGAGGAGTTTATGCTGGGCGGCGGGGAGCGGTATGAGTTCAGCGACCCGTTCCAGTCGTCCCTCAGCGTCAGCCTCAGGGAGGAAGCCACAGTCTATGCCCGCACGGGGGACGAAGGCGTTCCGCTGGTGTGGGGTACAAAGTCTGGTGCCGGCAGGGTGGTGGTGGACAACATCGGCATCTACGATAAAATCATGCGCGGCATCTATGCAGCGTCCTTCAGCCTTCTGTGCGATGCCGCTGCCTACCCGGTGATCAACAGCTCGGTGTTCTATCTGGACGATTTTCCATCTCCGGTACCCGGCGGCGATGGTACTTATATCCGCAGGGACTACGGGATGAGTATTGCGGATTTCTATTCCAAGGTCTGGTGGCCGGATCTTATGAAGCTTGCACAGCAATACTCCATCCGTTTTACCGGTGTCATGATCGAAAACTATGAGGACGATACCCAGAGTGCGCCGGTCCGTCAGCCGGACACCCAGCAGTTCCGATATTATGGCAGTCTGCTGCTGCAGCAGGGAGGGGAAGTGGGCTTCCACGGTTACAACCATCAGCCGCTGGTGCTGTCCGATACGGATTACAAGGGACTGTATGCCTATCATCAGTGGCCCAGTGAGGAGGCCATTGTGGCAGCGATGAACGAACTGATCGATTTTCAAAAGACCGTGCTGCCCAACACAGAGGGTAGTGTCTATGTGCCGCCCTCCAACATCCTTTCCGCTGCAGGGCGGAAGGTACTGGGCAGCAAAGTGTCCCAGATCCGCACCATTGCCAGCACTTACTTTGAGGATGGTACATCCCTGCCCTATGTGCAGGAATTCGGTGTGGCTAGCGACGGTATCGTGGAGCAGCCCCGCATCGTATCCGGCGGTATGGTGGGAGATACCTATATGCGGCTGGCCGCGATGAGCGAGTTGAATATGCATTACGTCAGCACCCACTTTATGCACCCGGACGATCTGCTGGATGTGGACCGCGGTGCTGCGGAAGGCTGGGAAACCTATAAGGGCGGTTTGAAAGATTATCTCAAGTGGCTCAGTGCCGCTGCACCGGATCTGCGCAGGCAGACCGGCACCGAGTGCTCTGCTGCCATCCAGCGGTATGCACAGCTGACGGTCACGCTGGACAGCACCGACACTGCGTGGACACTTCACCTTGGCAATTTTGCCGATGAAGCATGGCTTTTCTTCCGCGCCAATGAGGGGATTCCCAGCAAAGTGACGGGCGGCGAATTGACCCGCCTGACCGGAGATCTTTATCTGCTCAAGGCCAATGCCGACACTGTCCGTATTGAAAAGAAGGGGGCGTGACCATGCGCATCTGTCTGGTGCTGGAGGGGTCTTACCCCTATGTCCACGGCGGCGTATCCACATGGATGCACGCTTATATTCAGGCTATGCCTCAGCAGGAGTTCTCCCTCTGGGTCATCGGTGCCAAAGCGCAGGACCGGGGAAAGTTTGTGTATGAGCTGCCGCCCAACGTGAAAGAGGTGGAGGAGGTTTTTCTGGATGATGCCCTCCGCCTCCACGGTGAGCGGCATCCGGTCCTGTTTACCGCAGACGAGCGCACCGCCCTGCGGGAACTGGTACGGCTGGGCAGACCGGATTGGGATGTGCTGTACCGTCTGTTTCAGGAAAAAGGCGTCCACCCGCTCTCTTTTTTGCAGAGCCGGGACTTCATGGAGCTGTTCACGGACATCTGCATGAAAGAGTATCCCTATGTGGCCTATGCGGATGCGTTCCATACCATGCGCTCGATGCTGCTGCCGGTACTCTATCTGCTTACGGGCCGGGTGCCGAAAGCGGATGTCTACCATGCGATCTCTACCGGCTACGGCGGTCTGCTGGCCTGTCTGGGCGGCAGCCTGAACCATGCACCGGTGCTTCTTACGGAACACGGCATCTACACCCGCGAACGTGAGGAGGAGATCATCCGTGCAGAGTGGGTGGTACCCTCGTTCAAGAGCCGATGGATCCGGTTCTTCTATGTCCTTTCTGAGGAGATCTACCGGCGGGCGTTCCGGGTCAGCAGTCTGTTCTATAATGCCCGCCGGACGCAGATCGAGATGGGGTGCAATGCTGAAAAGTGCATTGTTATCCCAAACGGCGTCCAGTACGAGCGGTTCTGCAATATCCCGCTCAAACAGGAGGATGGCTGGGTGGATATCGGCGCAGTGGTGCGTCTGGCTCCTATCAAGGACGTCAAGACGATGATCTACGCGTTCTTTGAACTGGCCTCCCGGGTACCCAACGTCCGGCTGCACATCATGGGCGGCGTGGATGATGAGGATTACGCTAAAGAGTGCTATGCACTGGTGGAGGAATTACAGCTCAAAAATCTGATCTTCACCGGCCGTGTAGACGTGGTGCAGTATATGCAGAAGCTGGACTTCACCATCCTCACCAGCATTTCGGAAGGACAGCCGCTCTCTGTGCTGGAATCCATGGCAGCCCGCCGTCCCTGTGTGACCACCGAGGTGGGGTGCTGCCGGGAACTGCTGGAAGGCGCCCCGGGGGATACGTTCGGCATTGCAGGCTACTGTGTACCCCCTATGTACCGTCAGGGGCTGGCCGATGCGATGGAGAAGATGTGTGCCAGCCGTACCCGGCGCGAAGAGATGGGGCGCATTGGCCAAAGACGGGTGGATGCTTACTTTCACCACGAGCAGATGCTGGCTAACTACCGCAAAATGTACGACGAAACAGCTAAGGAATATCACTTGGAGTAACCATGGCAGGAATTGGATTTGAATTGAAAAAGCTGTTCCGCCGCAAAGGACTGTTTGCCTCCCTGCGGGCCTACGGCTATGCGGGCATCATCTGCACCGGCCCCATGCTGCTGGGCGTTCTGCTTCAGCTCGGTATTTTGCTGCTCTGCAGCTGGGCGGGCGCCCCGCGGGATCAGCAGGATCTGCTGGTCTGCATGATCACCTATACGCTGCTGTTTTCCCTTACGGTCACCAGCTTCTTTTCCATGCCGGTAACACGGTATCTGGCAGATATGCTGTATGAGGAACAGGAGCAGACCATCCTGCCTTCGTTCTGGGGCTCCAGCAGCATGATGCTTGTACTGGGCTGCACGCTGTATGGGCTGTTTCTGCTTGTTTCAGGAGCAACTCTTTTGCAGGGTCTGCTCTGCCTGTGGCTTTTTGCAGAGATGATCGTGAACTGGAACGCCATGAGTTATCTGACCGCCATCAAGGACTACCGGGGCATCCTCTGTTCGTTTCTGGCAGCTATTGTGCTGGCGTTCGGGCTGGGGTTCGTACTGGTGGTGCTGCTGGGCTGTCCGGTGCTGGAAGGAATGCTCTTTGCTGTGACCATGGGTTACGGCCTGATGATGGTCTGGGATGTAGTGCTGCTCTACCGTTACTTCCCGCAGAGTGAAGAGAGCCCTTGGGCGTTTCTGCGCTGGGTGGATGCGTTCCTTCCGCTGGCCTTTACGGGGCTGTGCACCAACATCGGGCTGTTTGCCCACCTTGTCATCTGCTGGGCAGGCCCGTCGGGCGTACAGGTCAAAGGCCTGTTTTATGGGGCTCCGTACTATGATGTACCTGCCCTTATTGCGTTTTTGACCATTCTCGTCACGAGCGTAAATTTTGTGGTGTCAGTGGAGGTCAATTTCTACCCCAAATACCGGAATTACTACAGCCTGTTCAACGATGGCGGCGTTGTGGGCGATATCGTCACAGCAGAGGAAGAGATGCTGGCTGTGCTGAATCGGGAACTCCGGTTCACTGCCCTCAAACAGCTGTTCGTCACAGCGGCGGTACTTTCGCTGGAGAACACTCTGCTGGCTTTGCTGCCTCTTGGGTTCAACGACCTGATGCACGGCTACTTCCGCACCCTGTGTGTGGGGTACGGCCTTTACGCCGTGGGCAACACCATCCTGATGATCCTGCTTTACTTCACGGATTACGGCGGCGCTGTTGCAGCCGCCGCTGTGTTTGCTGTCTCTGCCAGCGGGCTTACGGCACTTTCCATGGCGCTTGACCCTGCATTTTACGGATTTGGCTTCCTGATCGGGGCGGCATTGTTTTATCTGGTAACGCTGTTCCGGTTGGATGTCTTTACGGCCAACCTGCCCTATCGGGTGTTGGGGCAGCAGCCTATTGTGGCAGAAACAAAAGCCGGGCGCTTCACCCGGCTGGGGCTGTTCCTGGAACATAAAAAGCGAAAGCCGACGAAGAGTGCAAAACATAGTGCTTCTTGAGGGGAGAGAAAAGATGGAAGATAAGAAACTGATCCCGCGCCGCAGGGTGCTGGGGCTGGGCGTGGCGCTTGCCGGTCTGTGTGCAGGCTGTGCCGTGCTGCCAGCCGGGAGTACAGAGAGCGCTGTCGGCTCACAGGCGGCGTCTGAGGACAAAGCGGTCGATAAGGTGGAAAAGGCCCCCGCATCTGAAATCAACAGTGTCCACCTGCGCGACAATGCAGAGCTGTACAACGTCTACGATGACAGCGGCGTGGTGACGATGTACCTGACCGTGAGCCGGGGCAACGACAGCGAAAATACAAACCACAGCTGGGCAGAGATCAACCATTATTCGGTCTACGATTATGAGGCCATGGGGGTGCCACGCTATCAGGTCGCCGCTCTGCTTCAGGTCGGTGATGAGAACGGCCCAGTCGTGGGAGAGCTTGGATATGATACCCTGACCCCAAACGCCACCGTTCAGATACGCGGTCAGACCTCCAGTGAGAATGCTCAGAAAAACTACAAAATAAAGCTCAAGAAAAACAAGGGCAGCTGGCGCGGTCAGCGCACCATCGCCCTCAATAAGCACATGGGTGAGGGTCTGCGCTTCCGCAATAAGATGGCCTATGACCTTATTAAGGGGATCGACCAGATGATGGGCCTTCAAACCCAATTCGTGCATTTGTACGTCAAAGACCTGACCGACAGCGACAATGGTGTATTTGAAGATTATGGACTGTATACTCAGGTCGAACAGCTGAATAAGACCGCTCTCAAGACGCATGGAGCAGATCCAAACGGACAACTGTATAAAATCAATTCCTTTGAATTTTTGCGCTATGAAGATATTATCCGCCTCTCAACGGACCCTGCATATGACCAAACTGCATTTGAGGCGCGGCTGGAAATAAAGGGAGACAGTGACCACTCCAAATTGATCGAAATGCTGGAAGTTCTCAACGATGAAACGTCGTCCATGGAGGATGAGCTCTTTGCAACGTACTTTGACAAGGAAAATATCGCCTATTGGATGGCATTTCAGCTGCTGACCGGCAACACAGACACTCAAAATCGAAATGTCTACTTGTACAGCCCACAAAACTCCAGCAAATGGTATCTCTGGGACTGGGACAATGACGGTATGCTCCGCCGCCGGGAACGTGAGATCATCAAGTTCTCGGACTCTGAAAGCTGGGAACGCGGCGTGAGCAACTACTGGGGCAATGTGCTGTTCCGGCGCTGTCTGCAAACACAAAGTTACCGTGATATGCTGGATGCTGCCATGAAGGAGCTTTATGCTTACATGAATGAGGAACGCATTCAGTCCATGCTGGAACATTACCGAAGTGTGACGGAAACGTATGTCTGGCAGATGCCGGACCGGATGTATGTACCTATCACGCATGCCGAATACGAAGATGTTCTGAAGAGCATCTGGCCGGAGATCGAAGAAAACTATAATTACTACTGGGAGAGCTACCGTAGGCCCATGCCATTTTACATTGGCATACCGCAGGCAGCAAACGGTCAGTTACATCTGAATTGGGATCCTTCCTATAATTTTAAGGTCGAGGAAATCTGTTATACGGTCGAACTTGCAAAAGATTATCTGTTTAACACAGTATTCTTCCGGCAGGAGAATCTGATCCTGCCAGAGCTTACAATGGATACGCTCCCGGCCGGGCAGTATTTTTTGCGCATAAGAGCGACCAATGCCTCTGGTTATACGCAGGATGCCTTTGACTACTATATTACCGAGGCCGGCAAGCATTATGGCATGATCTGTTTTTACGTCCAGCCGGACGGCAGCATCGTGGAGGATACCTATGAAGAGTAGACCGGGGCAGCACACCGGGCCAAGCCTGTTTGAGCGGGGCAGGAGCCTGCTGGCCCCGCCGCCCTCCCGCACCGGAGAAAAATACCGCCACGAGCTGAAATATCTTATTTCCTATGCGGATAAGGCAGAGCTGGCTGTGCGGCTGGCTCCGGTGCTTCATCTGGACCCTCACGCGCAGCAGGGAGGGTACTTCATCCGCAGCCTGTATTTTGACGATTATTGGAATACTGCTTACGAGGAAAAAGATGCCGGTGTGCTGCTGCGCAAGAAATACCGCATCCGTATTTATAATTGCAGCGACCGCAGTATCAAACTGGAGCGAAAGAAAAAATTTGGCAGTTACATCTATAAAGAAGCTGCGCCTTTGACCCATGCAGAGTTTGATGCGATTCTTGCCGGAGACTATGACTTTCTGCTGCACAGTCCCCGCCGTTTGTGTCAGGAGTTCTACACCGAGTGTGTGTGCAATGTGCTCCGTCCCCGGGTCATCGCGGATTACGACCGCGAACCGTGGATCATGGATGCCGGCACGGTGCGCGTTACATTTGACCAGAATGTCCGGGCAGCTGTGGGCAGCTGGGACATTTTTGACTCCACGCTTCCCACCCTGCCGGTGCTGGAGCCGGGCAAACTGGTAATGGAAGTCAAATTTACAGAGTATCTGCCGCAGGTCGTGCGGGATATCCTCCCGCCCCGTGCGCAGGAGCTGACTGCAGTTTCCAAGTATGTGCTGTGCTGCGATAAGACCGCCTATCGGCACGGGCTTGAATACTGGAACGAAACCTGAGGGGAAAGGATCTGCAAAGAACCATGAGCACAAAAGACTTTATCAAAAAATCTGTCCTGAACGCCTTTACCCAGTATGATGCGCCGAAGCTTGCCGTGGCGCTGCTGGCGGCGTTGGCGCTGGGCATCCTTATTTATCTGGTCTACCGCAAATTCTATACGGGCGTGGTCTACTCCCGCAGTTTTGCAGTTACGCTGGTGGGTATGTGCGTGCTCACCTGCATGGTCACGCTGGCCATCAGTACCAACGTGGTCATCTCCCTTGGTATGGTGGGTGCATTGTCCATCGTCCGCTTCCGCACCGCAGTCAAGGACCCGCTGGATCTGCTGTATCTGTTCTGGTCTATCACTACGGGCATCACGGCGGGTGCCGGAATGTATGCACTGGGGCTGGTCACGGCAGCTGTCATGATCGTTATGATTTACCTGTTCTCCCACTGGCAGGCCAAAGGCCGGGTTGTACATTGCGGTGATCCACTATGTGGGGACCGAGGCCGGAGACGACATCGTCCGGGCGCTGGGGCGCATCAAGTATGCGGTCAAATCCAAGACCATGCGGGGCGAAAACACCGAGATGGCAGTAGAGGTATTCTGCAAAGATCCCAATATGGAATTTGCAGACCGTATCCGCGCAGTAAAGGGGGTGCAGGATGTCACCCTCATCCAGTATAACGGGGAGTATCATGGGTAAAATTTCAAGGATCCTGGCGGCAGGGCTCTGTCTGCTGTGGATGGGAGTTGCAATGACCACATCGACCACAAAGACAAGGACCTATGCTGCGGACGACAGCGCATTTCCCAATGCCCAGATCGGTTATGCCCCGATGATCGATACCGCAGAGGCAGGCGATGCAGCGCTCCGCTATCTGGAACTTACATGGCGGGAGGCAGAGCCGGAAGAGGGCGTGTATGCGTGGGAGGCAATCAGCGAAAAATACGACTTTGCCTCACTGCGGGAGCAGGGGATCCATCTGGTGCTCCGCTTTGTCTGCGATGTGCCGGGACAAGAGACGCATCTGGATATCCCGGACTGGCTTTATGCGCAGACGAAGGATGGCAGTTGGTACGATACAGATTATGGGAAAGGCTACTCTCCAAACTATGCTAATGTGGTGTTCCGGGCTGCGCATCACCGTGTGCTTTATGCGCTGGCAGAGTTTCTGGGCACGGATGGTTTTGCTTCCTATGTGGAACTGGGCAGCCTTGGTCACTGGGGCGAGTGGCACATCAAAAGTGAAGATGGCTTGGTATCCATGCCGGACGAGACGATCCGGGACGAATATGCCGCAGATTATCTTGCAGCTTTTCCTACGGCAAAGCTGCTGATGCGCAGGCCGTTCCGCTTCGCGGCAGAACAAAGCCTCGGCCTTTATAATGATATGACCGGCGAGGAAAAAGACACCATGGAGTGGCTGGGATGGATCGCAGAGGGTGGCTGGTACGGCAGCGACCCCAATGCCCTGACGCCTATGCCGGATTTCTGGCAGGATGCTCCAGTGGGCGGCGAGTTCACCAGCAGCCTTTCCATGCAGGATATGCTGGGGAAGGAGCTTCCCCGTACGCTGCACCTGTTGGAGGCATCGCACATGAGTTTTCTCGGCCCCAAAACGGCATCGATAAAGTATGCGAAAGGATATAATGCCGTGCTGAAGCAGCTGGGCTATCGGCTCCGGGTAACAGAGTTGAAGCTGACTCCCTGTGCAGACGGCGTTTACGCAGAGCTGACTGTGGCAAACAAGGGCGCAGCACCATTCTACTGGGAGTGGCCCGTGAATCTTTATGTGGAGGATGCAGCAGGCAGCACTTTGTACACGGCGCGTCTGCCGCTGTCCCTGCCAGAGCTGATGCCGGGGAAGAGCCAAAAAGTATCGGTCACACTGGAAGGGGCAGATGCACAGGAACTGCTCAGCGGAGGGTGGAAGCGTCGCAGCCCAAAACATCTGACTATTGGAATCGTGGATCCAATGACGAGCCGTGATGCAGTGCGGTTTGCCATGAAGGCGGCACGGAAAAACGGAAGAACTGTTTTGCTGTAGGCTGCCGTGCAAAAAGTAGAATTTCATAGGATTTGATTTTGATGTGCGGTCATTCAAACCAATGCCGTCAAGTCGGTGGGGAATAGGGCAATTTTATTTGTCGGAGAGTAAGTGCACGGTTTCTGCACACTTTCTGCACACCGTTTGCACATTTGCCCGAATCGGGGGCTTTTCTGCGCATGGCTTGCACAGACTGCTTTCCTTTGCATAAAAAGAAGAACTTTAAGCGAACAAGGCTCTCGTCAACTCTCTGCGTTCCTCTGCATCCATCAGCCGGATGGCTTCAAGGATCTCCTTACCGGAGATTTTTGTTGCCGCCGGCTTTTCGTTTTACCGGGGCTGCGGTGCTGCCGGGGTCAGGTCTTGGAAATAGAAATTTGCCTCGATCTTCTCTGCCAGTTCCAGCCGTGGCTTGTCGAAACTCTACTTGTTCACCCGGATGCTGGTGCCGATGCGCAATACCCGGAAATCCTTCGTGTTGTTGCACAGACGGAAACTTTAGCAAAAAGAGAGAGGGCTGGACGGTGCCAGCTCTCTTGACAAAGAAAATTATGGGTTGGCAGCCTTGGTTTTCTTGAGCGCAATGATATAAATTACATCAAATACGAAGCAAAGGATGCCTGTTGTAAGGATAAACCAGTTTCCTTCCAGCGCACCATAGATTGTAGGAGTGAGTGTGCCGATACATTTGCATACCGCAATCAAAAGGGATTGCCCTTTGTCGGAGCGTCTTTCTCGGAGCATGGAGAGATACATCAGGCTCATGGCAATATTTCGCAGATAGTCTCCAAAACAGCTTGCATCGCTCGTGGCCGGGGTAATGCAAAATGGCATCGAACTGAAACTGTAAGCAGATGGCGACCCGCCTGCAGCTCTTGCAGGTGAAAGTCTCATTGCAGACGATCGTCAAGATCGGGGTCTTATTTCTGACTGTATCCCAAAAGCCGCTGCACGAAGGGCCGGAGCAAGTTGATGAACGCTTCATCCGAAAGCTCTGTCTGATGTTCCAGCTTCCAGACACAGAGATGATGGAAAAATTTTCAAAAAAGTTGCAGATTGTGCAGGAAAAATTTCTTGCAGCTCGTTTTGTTAGGTGGTATCATTATAACGATTTGCGCCGCTAACCCGGGGCAGTATCTCGCAGACAGGACGTTTTTGGCGGACGCTGTGGGGGAAAGCGCAGAACGGATGAAAACAGGCAGAAAGAACTTTTCTTTTTCATGAAACACAGGAGGTCAGGCTTTTCATGCTAGGTTTCAACAAGAAGACACAGGACGCCTCTCCGCAGGAGAATACCGGCGGAGAAAATAAGGTGTTCCACTTTATCAAGACCCACAAAAAGCGCTGCATCGCGGTGGTCGCAGCCGCAGCGGTGCTGGTGGCGGTCATCGTGCCGCGCAAGAGCCGCAGTGCGTCGGCAGACCTTGCCTACACGCAGGAGAAGCTGGGACGCCGCGACATTGTGAACGTCTACGACGGCAGCGGCACCATCAACGCCGCCGATTCCTACACCGTCAAGTCCCTCGTCACCGGCACGGTGCTCACCGCCGATTTTGAGCTGGGCGACAGCATCGAGAAGGGCGATATTCTTTACACCATCGACATTTCGGATGTGGAAAACAACCTCGCGAGCGCACAGCTCTCGGTGGAGCAGGCACAGCGCAATTACGATGACATTGCGGATATGCAGAACGTCCGCACCAGGATCAGCGGCGAGGTCAGCTCTTTTGCAGTCGCCGCAGGCGACGCCGTGCAGGCTGGTCAGACTGTGGCCACCATCCGCGACACCTCCGTGATGCTGCTGGCCGTGGATTTCCCTGCCGCCGAGGCCCAGAGCTTTGTCGCCGGTCAGGCCGCACAGGTCATGCCGGACACCACTTTTGAGACGCTGAACGGCACCATCCGCTCCGTTTCCGGTGCAGACCCTGCCGGCGACGCCAGCCTGATGACCTGCACCGTCACCATCGCTGTTCCCAACGCAGGCAGCCTGACCACCGCACAGGCCGCTGTGGCACAGGTGAACGGCGTCAGCTCCCTCAACTCTGCACACTTTACTTACCAGCGCGAGGAGACTGTCGTGGCAGCTGCCTCTGGTACCGTGTCCGAACTCTGCGTCAAGGAGGGCAGCACCGTCCGTCAGGATGACGTCATCCTCCGCATCACCGGCAAGGATCTGGACAAGCAGACCAAAAACGCCGCTGACAGCCTGCGCGCTGCCGAGCTGCAGATGTCTTCTGCCGAGAAGACCATCAGCCACTATACCATCGACGCCCCGATCAGCGGCACCATCGTGGATAAGAAGGTCAAGGCCGGCGACAAGCTCAGCGCCAACGACACCGCCATGCAGAACCTCT
>ONZX01000635.1_pt1 | contig 21405 bp, 23 predicted proteins | sample 1671831 | NCBI WGS metagenome assembly ONZX01 (sample SAMN06348197, study PRJEB24527) | human gut metagenome | reverse complement strand
ATTCGGTGCCGCTGCTGAAATCAAGCGACCCGTCCTGCGCCACGGTGACGGTCAGCGCGTTGCCCGACGCGGGACCATAGGACAACAGGTTACGTGAGAGTACCGTAACCGGCACTGTTTTCGTGACCGTGCCGGCGGTCAGTTCCAGACTCGTGGAACCCGGCTTGACGCCGGTGATATTAAGTTTCGTCATTGTTATGACTCCTTGGTGACGGTGGCTAGCGTCGTGTTAGCGATGATGGAAGTAACCTCCTGCGAGGCGGCGGCGGGCAATACCGCGATGTTGAGCTGCTTGGTTTCGCCTACGCGCAGGGTGACTGCATCGACCGGCTGGCCGGAATCGTCCGTGACCTTGATGGATTCGGGCGCGTAGGCGGAGGCGATGGACGCGGCGGCGGAAGTGAAACCGTTGACAGTAGCGGTGACGAGAATCGTGCCGCCATGCCTCCACGTGAGCGTGTTACCGCTGACCGTGGCGGTGGAAGTGTCCCTGCTTGTGAACGTCACGTCCTTGGTGGTCAGCAGGTCGCCCACATGACCGTCCGCATACGTGGCTTTCGCCCCCAGTTTCAGGGTGCTGTTGACCGCCAGAGACTTGGGCAGAGCATTGCCCTTATCATCCGTGATCTCGATGGAGACCACCGTGTCCTTGTCCAACGGCCACACGAGCTTGCCATTGAACATGGCGTTGTACGTGTGGCCGCCCATCAATGGTTTGCCGACACGTTTGCCGGCGTATAAGGCTGGCATGATCAGGCCTCCTTCACAGTGGCCTTCTTGGCCTTGGCTGGCGTGGAGTCGGTGTCGGGTTCCTCCGTGGTTTCCTCGGTGGTGCCGGTGTCGGGCAGTACGGTGGTCGCAGCCTCCGCCTTGTCCTTGACCGCCTGCACCGTCGAATCGATGGTGGCGATAGCCGATTCGCCCTTCGCCGCAACCGCGTTGGCGGTGTCGGCCACCGTCTGCGAATCATTGGCGACGGAAGCCGCCGCCATGCTGGCGTTCGACGCGAGAACATTCAGATCGGACTGGGTGGCGGTCGCCGAATCCGCCGAAGACCGGGCGCTCAGCATGGCGCTCTTCGCCAACGCGGCGTTCGTCTGCGCTTCGGCCGTGATGGACTCCAACGTGCTCATGGCCATAGCGGCCTTGGTGACGCTCGCCGTCTCATTGAAGAACACCAGTACGTCCGGGTATTGGGCGCTCAACGCCTCCGCCTCCGACTGGGTGGCGGCACGACGAACCTTCAACAGTTGGGAGCCGTTCATGTCCTTCGGGACGAACGTGCCGGCGTCCACCTCCACGAGGTCGGCGTATTCGACCTCGGTCTGGGAATTGGGCACTTCGACGTAGCGCGTGTACGCCTGCGGCGAATCAGCCAGTTCCACGACCTGCCAGACGAAAGCGGGCGTCGTAGGCAGCAGGTCAACCGTCAACTCACCATCCTCGGACAAGTCCGCGTCGAACGAGGCCGCGATGATGAGGTTCTTCGCCGCGTCGAAATGGCGGCGTACCGGGCGGAATCGCAGCGTACCGGTCACAGGGTCCAAGCCGCCGGTCTTCGGCTTCATGATTTTGATATGGATTTGGGTCATTACTGTTCCTCCTTAATGGATTCGATTGTGTGGGTCAGGATTGTCGTGGCGCTATCGGCGCGGATTGGATGTCCTCGTTGAGAGCGGTTCCGTGCCCGTTGCCACCCAGGCTGTGGTAGCTGTCGTAGAGGCGTTGACTGCGTGATTTGAGGTCCTCGTCCGCCACTCCGTCGTGCTCGATGACCATTTCCCGGCGCAGGTCCTCCAACTGGCAGAGCAGGAGCTCGCGCAGGCCGTTGACCATGGCTTTGCCCCATCGCCACATCAGGCCCAAAACCGTGGCCACGCCGCCACAGATAAAAGGCACGAGCCAATCGACGACGTGAGCGAGCAAAGACATGGAAAACTCCTTTACGGTGGGAAAACCCACACGTTCGTCACCGTTGGATAGGCCAACGGGCGTGTGGGTTTTTGGAGGTTGAAAATGCTGTTACGAGAGTTTTGGAACGACCGGTTTTGGCCGTACTGCATGGCGAATCTGCGAGAGTCCACGCGCGTTGGTTACGAGTCGGCGTGGCGGCTGCATGTCATGCCATGCTTCGGCGGCATGGATATGGGCGCGATCAGCGTGGAACTGGTCGACAAATGGCTCGCAGGTTTCGACAGCGCGGGCGCAGCACGCAAGGCGTGGAGCGTACTACGCGCGATACTGAGGCGGGCTATCCGCTGGAATCTCTTGGACGTGGACATCACCAGACGCGACATCCAACTCCCCGCCAAAACTCATTACGAGCCGACCATATTGACCCTCCGTCAGCAGCGCACGCTGTTGCGGGGCTTTTACGGCCATCCGCTTGAGGCGTGGCTTATCTGCGCCGTCTCATGCGGGCTCCGCACCGAAGAAGGATACGGGCTCGAATGGGGCGACCTCGACCTGCGGCGCGGCGTCCTGCACGTGGAGCGCGGCCTGCAATGGGTCGCCGGGCATGAGGCCGTCGTGCCGCCGAAGACCGAACTGTCCCGCCGCACGCTCCCGTTGCCGCGCTTCGCGGTCAAACGATTGCGCGAAATCAAACCACGCGAAGGAGGCCGACTCATCGGCACCCTCACCCCGCCGCAAGCCGCACGCCAATACAAGGCCTACTGCAAGCGGCATGATCTGCCGCACGTGCCCGCACGCAACCTGCGCCACTCATGGGCGACGAACACTCTGGCGGCGGGAGCGGATATCGCCATCGTGTCGAAAATGCTCGGCCACAGCGATATCAAAACCACCGCGAAGTACTACCTCAAACCGGATATCACGGCTTTGCGAGACGCGCAACGCCTCTGGGAACGAGCCCTAATAGCCTGAACGGGATTCCCTAACCCGAATGCCGTATATTCTGTGCGGAGGCCATACCGTCACCACGAATGATGACGGCACATTCTACATCAACGTCCAATCCCCAAACGGGAAGAAAGCCGATTACGCGGCCTACACGATTGGGCCGTTCGGCACTGGTTTCGACCAGGCCGGCGAGTACACCGCACAACGTTGGGATACCAGCGACGTAAACCAGATACGCTTCCGCCTGTGGAACACCAAAGACAACCGCTGGTGCGGGAAGGTCGCGATATTCGGAAGCTGGATCGCAATCTGGAACAGGCAATAGTTTTCCCTAACCCAGCGTTCCACGACATGGAGGGTCCCCTACAGCAGCAACAGTATTTCGCTGACGCGCGTGGGTGATATCTGCTTCGCGGGCGGCAACGTGAAATTCAACCAGAGCGGCGAGAACAACTACACACAGGCGCGGGAGACCATACCCGGGGGGTATCGTCCAGCGGAAACGTCGAACGTTCCCATCGCCGTGTTCGGCGGCAACACCACGTTCATCCTCTACGGCGAGCATACGGGCCGTGTGGTCATGCTCGGCAACCCGAACAGCGCGTATGCGGGATGCACCGGCGTATGGCGCACCACCGACCCCATGCCCGCGTAGTTTCCCTAACCCCGGCGGAGTACGCGCCGTATATCCAGTGCGCCGGGCATACGGTAACGACCGGTGATGACGGCACGTTCTGGGTGGGCGTCAAGTCTCCGAACGGCAAGCCTCCGGACTATGCCTCGTACACGGTCGGCCCTTTCGGCACCGGGTTCAATGACGAGGACGGCATCATCGCCCACCTATGGGACGTGACCGCCACCGGAGTCCGGTTCCGCCTCTACACGACGCGCTATCAGCGGTGGTGCGGCAAGACCGCGATCTTCGGCAAATGGATCACCGTATGGCGCCGCTAGCTGAACGTGACACCGTCGGGGATTGGCAAGGTGCGAGGCGTGTGCATGCACCGGTCTCCGTTGGACAAGCCGCCGACGACCATGATGGTGCCGTTCGCGTTCCAAGTCGCTTGTTTCGCCCAATTGCCGACTGGCAAAGCCCACAGGCAGCCGAGAGACACCGCCTTGGACGGTTTCACTCCCGACGCGTATTGGAACACCGGGTAATCGTGGCTCAGGTTCACCGTGCTCTTGAACCCGCTCAAGTCCACGTGGAGCAGTCGATTACGCTCGTCCACGACGATCTGCATGCCGCCGCCGTAGGCGTCAGGCTGGAATGATTTCGTGTCCTGCCACTTGAATTTCGCGTACAGGAGCGGCTGGGTTAGGGAATCCCACACGTCGCTCATCGGCTTCAACACGTTGAACAATGCGACTGGTGTGCCGATGGTGATGCCGTCCAGCGGGATGCGGTACAAGGGCATGTCGTAGGTGGTGCCCCCGTCCAACGGGCTGGTGGTGTTCACGGCGGGGTCGGTGGGCGTGCCCGTGGTGGGCGTGCCCCTGACCACGACCAGTTTCGCGCTCTCGATGTTCTGCGAGCCCTTCGCATAGCGGCATACGATCAGGTCGTTGCGTTTCTGACCCTGCGACCCGTTGGTGACGATCAGGTCCTCGGGCGTGCCCTGGCTGACGTGACGGCCCTGCATGACCAGCTCGCCCGTGCCGATGGTCACCTTGTTCGCCGAAACGACCGTGATCTTGAGCTTGTCATGCACGTTGAGCACATAATCATCCAAGCCGAGAATGCCGGCGTTCAAACCAGCGGCCTGTTCCGCCGTGGCGTGAGCCTTGTTCGCGTGTCCGGTTACGAGTTCAACCATTCTGCTTGCCTCCGTTCTGCATCCAACTGTCGAAGCTGTTGTCAAAGTCCTTGAGCTTGTTCGCGTATTCCTTGTAATCCTGGTCGCAGAACAGGTAGTCGTGGCCCGTGCCGGTGGAGTCCAGCCGGTTGACGTTGTACCACGTCTTGATATCCGGGTCGTCCAAGTCCTTGTACCATTTGTGTTTCCCGCACCGGTCGCATTGCATGACCGTCGCATTGTCGATACGCGCCATAATCGGCTCCTTACTGTTTACTCGGCCTCATAATCGACGGACATCACGCCGCCCGAGACCTTGACGATTTTCTTGCTGATAGTCGCGTTGACGGTGATGCCCGTGAGATTATCCCTTGCGGTCACGGTGTCGCCCACGTCAAACACGATGCCCGAATCCTCATGCACGGTGACCTTCACCTCACCCTCGGACTGCAAGTCCTGAAGTTTCTTCTTCGTGTTCTTCGCCAACTCGTCCGCCTCGGCCGACGAATAGTCGTACACTTGGGCAATCTCGTCCAAACCCTTGAACGTCTGGGTTTGGGTGACGTTGCCTTTCGAGTCCGCATACCAGTGGCTGACGATGCGGTTCCTCAACTCGCCCTTGCCCAAGCCGATCATGTGGTTCGGCTTGCGCCACGTGCGCGATGCGTCGAAGTCCAACAGGTCGGAGTCGATATCATTCCCGTAGTCGCCTGCCGTCTCCAGCCATGTTTCGACATGGCCTGACCGGTAGGCGACTTTGAGTTTCAAACCGTTCGCTTTCGCCATCGCGCAGACGCCCGTGTATGCGTCCACATACCGTTCGAACTGGTAGGACTTGATGGACACGTCGCCGGACGGGGGAACGACCGCTTTGAACAACGGGGTGAGCGAGACACGGGACAACAACGCACCAAGTATGGTGGAGGCGTTGCCTGACACGGTGAGGTAATCCTGCCCCGAATCCGGGGCGAGAATCTTGTTTTCCAACATGCCATGCCACGTGCGCCCCGAATACGTGAGCGTGGAATCACCACGCTCCAACTGGTCGCGCAACGCATCAACTATCCCGCCGCACTCGGACTCCTCCAAATAGACGAACGCGCCCTGCGGGATGAGCTTGTCCACCGTCAACTCGAAATCGTTCTCGTCCTTGCCCCACGCGCAATCCAACGAATAATCCTCGACCATCATCGAATCCACATGGTTCGCATCGGTCACCACAAGCCCTACACCCATTGCGGTTCACTCGCCTCCTCGATGATCGTCAGATCGATGCCGAAACCATTCCATTGAGCAGCGAGCTCGCCGGACGGTATCGGCTGGAAGATGTAGCTTCCCCCGTTCTCACCGCCCGTGCGCACACCCTTGGAGAACACGTTCGACGTGTCGCCGTTCTCAGTGGCCAGGATGATGCTTTTCTCACCCTCCACACTGGAAATGGTCACATAGCCGCCCGAGGGAATGTCCATGTCCAACTCGTACCGGTTGCCCCCCAACGTCAACTGGGGTTTCGACACCGGCCCGAACCAGACCATCTCAAACGGCATCGGCGCGGGCATCGGATTCACCACGGTCGTGTTCCTCGCGGTCGGCATATAGTCGTGCGGGTAATCGTGCGGGTAATCCAAATCTAAGCCGGGCTGCAACACATCCGACCAGAAATGCTGCACGTCCAACCGTCTCCGCCACACGCCGTCCAACAGCACGATGGTCAAATCAATGCTGGCGTCCGACGCACGATGATGCGACTGGGGGCTGGTTTTCACGATGACCGCATGCTGCGTCCATGCCGCGCCGGACTCGGCCAGCCCGGTTATCACACCGGGCTGGTTCATCTGAATATCCGCGTCCGTAGCACGCATGAACGCATCCAAATCGGACGGGTTTATGACGCTCATGCTGACACTTACCTCACGAGCCTTGCGTGTAGGCATACCCAATCCACGGTAGGTCAGCGAGTAATCCCATTCGCGGGATCGCAGTCCGAGGGCCGCACCCCACGACAGTTTGGATTCCAAGTCGAACACCTGTCCGGTCACGCCTGACGTGTAGGTCAGTTCGCTCATAGGGCTCCTCTCACATCACGGTTGAACGCCCTCTGCGAAGGCCACGGACTGCTGTTCTCCGAGATCACGGACGGCAGTCCGGCCGCAAGAGCCCCTACCTGTCGGTTCAGTTCGTCCACACGGTTGTTCAACTCGCGCACGCCGGCGTTCAAGTTGCCGTTCGCTTCGACGTTGACAACAGGGTTGACCTCGATGTTCCACGAGCCGTTCGCCGTGGATACGCGGCCACCGGTCGCATACGCCTGAGACTTCCTGCGAGCGTTCAACGCGAACGCGGACGGTTGCATGGCTTTCTCCACACTGCCGACCGCGTTCAACGTGTTCAGGAAACTCCTGCCATACAAGGCGTCAATCTTCTTGACGGCTGCGGCACGAAGCACCATCTCACCATTGGACAGCATCGCCGGAATCGAATCGGAAGTGGAAGTACCGGGACCATAGATACGACCACCGGTAGCGGCGGAGACCTTGCCATCACTGCTGTGACGAGTGACAATATCCACATAATTGGTGGCAAGAACAGTGCCGGACTGCCGACGCCAATACTGGAACGTTGTTTTCACCGGATCATCGTCGCCCTGCACACGACCCCATGCTGTGGCGAGAGTCATGTTGTTGTACCATGCGGTGTCACGGAACGCCTTGCGTGCACCCTCGTTCTCACCTTGAACGCGACCCCAAGGCCGTGAAATGGTCACACCGTCATACGCTGCCGTGTCCTTGAACGCTTGACGAGCCTGCTCATTCTCTCCAAGAACACGACCCCACGGGCGGGCGATGGTCAACCCGTCATAGAACCTGACCTCTTGGAACTTCTCGTTGGCGTCCGTATTGTCGCCATCCACATACGCTTTCGCGCGTGCGATAGGCTGGCCGTCAAGAGACTGATAAGTAGCGAGCTTCACCTGAGCGTCATCATCGTTGGCGTCGATGTTGAAGCTGACGCCCTTGGCGGCGGGAACCTTATTCTTCTCCACGTCCTTTATCTTGCCGGAAGCGTGGTCGATACAGTCGAGAATCCACTGTATCTGCTCGTCGGTCAGGTTCAGATAGCCGAGCTCGTCCCTGACCTTCTGCATGCGCTCCTCAGCGTTGCCCTCACCTGAGAACAGCCACTTGTAGGCTTTCTTGGACATGCCGAGAGCAAGAAGATTCTCCTTGACCTCGCCTGTCTCCCAGCGAGCATTGCCCTTCGCGTTCAACAGCAATGTGAGGTCCCTCTCGGACAAGTCGCCTTTCATCAGCTGCTCAACAAGACTGAGAACACCGTCCAACGTGGTGACCACTCCAGCTTCACGTAGCCGGATAACGATCTCTTTCTCACCATCGGTCAGACCGGATATGCCCTGCACGAGCTTATCCACCGCATCTTGGGCGATTTCCGAATGAGCGGTGATCGTGGTACCCACATCAGAGGGAATCAGACCAAGCGAATCAGCGTACCTTTCAGCAGCTTCCTCACTCATGCCAGCGGCCTGAGCCTGCTGCACGATGGCCTCACGCGCCTCATAAATGGAGTTTGCGGCCTTCTGCGTGTACTCCTCCACCTGACCGTTCTTCTCACCATAGGAGAGAAGCTGATGGGCGGACAGCAACGCGGTAGCGGCCACATCCTTCATCGCCTTGTCGGTGCGCACATAGGCGGCGTTGTTGGCGTCAGCCAGTTCGCCGTTTTCCTTGAACGCCTGACCGTTCGCCTTGACCGTCGTGGCGAGCGAGCTGAGCTTGTCGGACAGCGCGGAGGAGGAATCGGAGATCTGTTCGAGGGAACGCAGATATTTCATCTGCTCCTTGACGGATTTCTCCAAGCCTTCCTTGTGCTGCTTCTTCAACGCCTGCAACAGCGTGTCGGCGGCGATGGCGGCATCGGTCTGCTTCTCGACCATCATGCCGTACTGGTCGCTGGCCTTGTATGTCTCCTTGCTTTGCGCCTCCAACTGTTTGACGAGCTTCTTGTAGCCGGCCTCGTTGCCGCTGACCGCATCGGTCAGCGTACTGGTATTGATGCCCAGACGTTTGGCCGCGTCGGCTGCGGACGTGTAGCCGCCGCTGACCTTGACGAGCCATTCAGTGACCGCGCCGCCACCGTCCTTGCCGAACAGGAGCGACGGGTCATCCCACTGTTTCGTGGTCTCCGACTTGAAATCGTTGAACGCGTCCGCCGCCTCCTTGGCGTTGGACTTGATGCCCTTCATGCCGTCGATGACCTTGTCCATCGCCTGCTTGGATGCTTCCGCCTTCGTCGTGTAGTCGGATATCGCATTGCCGATGACGGCGATGCCCGCGCTGATTCCCAGACCGGCAACCGTCGTCCAGCCGCCGAACGCATCCCACAGGTTCTTCACGCCGGTCTTCAACGAACCGAACCTGCCGGACTGCTGTTCGGCCTGCTCCCCGGCCGAACGGATGGAGGCGATGGCCTGACCGTTCGCACCGACCAAGCCGCCCATGTCCTTGGAAGTCTCCTTGGCAGCGTTCCCCGGAAGGAGCAGCTTCTTCGAGTTAGCTTCCGCCGCCATGCCGAGGGAATTGACCTCGCTGATGGCACCGGACAGAATACCCGCATAATTGCCGGAACGCAACTGGTTCATCGCCTTAATCAGGGTGCCCATTTTCACGGACGCCTGTTCGGCGCTCAAACCCAGTTCGCTGAGCATCTTCTGGTATCGCATCGTGGACTGGATGTTCTGCAACATGCCGGTCTTCAACGACTCGAACGCCGTCTTGCCCGCACGACCGAACGTGGCCCACAATGTGATGATGCTTTTCACCGGCCCCGGCAACGAGTCGAACGCTTGGGCCACGCCGGTGGCACCCTTGGCGATGGTGCTGATAAGCGGGCTCACGGTACGCAAAGCGGACGCGAACGTGCCGCCGAACGTGCGCGACAACTGGCCCACCATGCTCGCCAAATCGGAGAACATGGGGCCCGCGTCACCCACCGCGTCAAACACCTGGCTGAACCCGTCGCGGACACCGGAACTGAAATCGCGGATTCCACCACCGGACTGCTGCAACACGCGACTCAACCCAGTGATGCCCTCGCCTACGATCTGGCCCGCGTCACCGAACACCGCGCGAGTGGTGTCCTTCAACGAGTACGCGGCGTCGCCAATATCCTTGAAAGCGTTGCGCATCTTGTCCTGCGCGTCCTGCGCACCAGCGCTCCAAGCCTCCAAAGTCTCTTGGAACTTGATGGTGTGAACGGCCTTGTTGGCTTTCTCCAAAGCCTCGGAAAAACCTTGGATACCGTTCTCGGTCTTCGCCAGAGTACCCAACGTGCCCTCAAACACGCCTATCAGGTCGAACACGGACGATTTCAGATAGCCGCCCTGTTCGATGGCCTTTTCCATCGCCTTAGAGACTTGACCGGTACGTTCGGCGGTATCCACCCAGTTCGCCCACTTCTCGGCCACGTCGGAAATGTAGGAGGCCATGCGGGGCAGATACTGGCTGGACTGGTCGCCCAAGCCGAGGAACGCGCGGGCCAGTGACTGCAAGCCCGGGTTCAGTTCGGACACCGCGAGACGAGTGTTCTCGAAGATACGCGGTAGTTGGTCGGCCTCGTTCGACTGGCGCACCACGTCGATAAGCCCGTTGAGCACCTTGCCTTCCTCGACGGCGATACCGTTCAAACCCTTGGACAGTGAGGGGGCCACGTCGTTGGCGAGACGGTACAGGTTATCCCCGTACTCGTTCCAAGCGTTGTCGCCCAACTCCTTGTTCAGGTTCGCCAGCGAGGTCTTGGTAACATCGAACTTTTCCTTCAAATCACCGAACACCCGGTAGCCCACGTAGCCTGCGGACGCCAGACCAGCCAACGCGGCGGGAGCGGCCAACGCGGCCTTGCTCATGGACACGAGGCTGACGCCGACACCGCCCGCAGTGCGTCCCAGGTTCAGGAGTCCGGCACCCAACGCGGTGACGCCGGCACCGAGAATCGACCACTTGGGAACCACCTTGTCGAGCTTGTCGAACAGGTTCACAAGACTGTCGAACTGGTTCTGCACGCCCTTCAAACCGGTCGCACCACTGGTCATGCCGGAGAAAATCTTGCCAAGGTCAGTGCCCTTGAAATTAGCGAAGATGTCGATGGTGCGGGGGCGGGTGAAGTAGGCGAGATGGGCTCGGGCCAACGCGGTCTCCAAGTCCAAATCCATCTTCAGCTCGTCGTTCTTGTCCTCGAATTTCTTCAGCTTCTCCTCGGCGCGATGCATTTGCAGGTCGAGGTCGGCTTCAAGCTCCCAACGACGTTCGGGATTGGCTTTGATCTTGGCGGCGGTCTCACGCATCGACGCGATGATTCGTTCCTGATCGACCTGCCAGTCCACGGGAATGTCGAGGCGCGTATGACGCAGCTTCTCCAACCGGGCTTCGAGCTTGTCGGCGTTGTCCTCCCACACCTTGACGCGGACGTTGACCTCATGCTCCCGGTCGAGTTTGGCGCGCAGCTTCTCCGCGTCATACATCAGTTCCGCGTATTTTTTGTCCCATTGGGTCTTATCCAATGTGGCTTTGGCGGTGATCGGCTTGCGGGATGCGAAGTCGCGCAGCTTCTTCAGCTGGTCGAAGGTATTGTTGAGTTCCTTGCCGAGGTTCTTGTCGATGCCCATGGGCTTGAACTTCTGGAACGCGGCGGAAAGCGCGTTGATCTGGGTCTCCTGCTCGTCGAACAGGCTGGTCAGTTCGCGGGCGGTCTTGCGCTGCTTGTCCATCGTGCGGCGCGAATCGTTCTGTACCGCGTTGAGGCGTTTGACGCTGGTTCTCGTGTCTTCGAACACCTCGGCCAACGCCTTCTGGCCGGCCGTGAGCTTCGACAGCTGCTGGAGCTGCCTGCGGTTCAGCTTCTCGGACTTCTCCTCAAGGTCGAGAATCTTGTTCAGGCCGGAGAACAGCCGGTCGTTCTCACGGTTGAAGTCTTTGAGCCGCGCCTTGCGCATGAGCTCGGCGTCCGAATACTTGGAGATGGCGTCGGTCGCCTTCTCCCACTTCTTGGTGTTGGAGTCGATAAGACGCTGCTGTGCCGCTACCTTGTTGTCGAAATCGGCGGAGAAGAGCTTGTTCTGCGCCTTCTTGTTCTCCGCTATCTCCTTGTCTACCGCCTTCAGGTCGGCTTTCAGGCCCTTGAGCTGTTCGCGCAGCTCGGGGATGCGACTGTTCTTGTACCAGTTCGCGGTGTCGATGTTCCCGGCCTCGCGCAGCTCCTTCATCTTCTTGATGGACCAGTCAAGGGTCTTACTGACATCGGCTTGGCTGCGGGTCAACTGCTCCTGACGTTTGCGCCCGTTCTCGATGGCCTCCGCGTACATGTCGTAGGCGGCGTGCTCGTCCTTGATGAGCATGGTCTGCCTGCGGGATGCGGCCGTGGCCTCCTTGTCGTAGAGGGCGCGTGCCGAACGCATGCGGGAGAGACTGTCCTGAAGACTGTCGGCCACGGATTTCTGCGACTTCTTGACGAACGCCTCCGTCTGGCCGGCGGTCCGCTTGATCTGGTTGGAAAGCCGGTGAATCTTCTCATTGAACGACGTATCGTCCAAGTCGAACCTGCTGGTGACCGGCTTCTTCTCCCACTGCTTCCGCTGGGCCTGCATGGCCTTGTCGATGGCACGCAAGCCGGACGGGTCGCCGTCGATCTTCACCACGTTGGTGAGGGTCTTGCCGTCAAGGTCGCGCATCTGCTCCTTGGCGCGTGCGACGCCCTTCGTGTTCACATCAACGGTGACCTCAGGGTGACGAGAATGCAGTTCCGCGTTGAGAATCTTCCAGAAATTATCGGTGTCCGGGCGAATATCGACGCCGACCGCGCCAACGGAATACAAGGCCATGAGAAAACCTCCGGGAGGATAAACGAAAACCCCTCGTGGAATGCGAGGGGTTTTCTGCTAGAAACTGTTGCCGCCGAACACGGCACCCAACATGCCCGTGATCTGGGCGAACGACTTGCCCGCCGTGGAGAACGATTTCGGCCCGACCGAATCGGGCTTGACCACGGTGCCGGGCGGATAGACGGGCTGCGGCTTCGACTTCTTGTCGCCCATCATGCGGGCGATCATCACGCGAATCATCTCAAGCTGGTTCGTCATGCTGAGCATCAGCATCTGCGACTGCCCGTAGGTGAGGTAGGAAAGACGCGGCATGCTTTTCGCGTCTTCCCGGGGGAGCGGATGGTGTTCGGCCATCCACGCGCGGTACAGGCTCCCGTCAACGCCCTCCAAACCGTCCAGCAGGTCGCACAGCCATGACGGCTCCATGCGGCCCATACTGGCGTGGAGGTTGATGTTGTAGAAGCGTTGGAAGTCGGCCGAGACCGCTACTCTGCATTCTCCAAGCGCGTCTTGGAGGCGCTTGATTTTCCCAGTGCCACCGAATAGAACGTGGTCAGGGACACCAGCAGCACGTACAGGTTCTCCAAGGTGCGGCCACGGGTGAACTCGTCCCACTGCTTCTCGTCGGCCGCGATTTCGCGGTAGAACATGTCCGCGTACTGCACGATCTCGGCCATGAGGATGACGGCTTCGGACTCGTCGTACTTCGGCTTCTTCTTCGGCTTGTCGGCCTCATCGTCGCCGAATAAGCCCATGTCGCCCAGTTTCCCGTTGCGTTCGGAGATGCGCTGCCATGTCACCGAGAACTCGGCGGACTGGGCCACGTTCAGCTCCTGCGGCTTCGCCATGTCGGGCAGTCCCGCGAACAGCGGCTGCTCCTTGAGCTCGTCCCATGTCTCCGGCATCTTCGCGTTGTCGGTCGTGTTCTTAGTGTTCTCTGCCATCATCGGCTCCTATTCGTGGAAAAGAATGATTCTGAAAAGCCCTATCCGTGGAAAGATGGGGTTCCTTGCCGCGCGGATAGGAGACGCGGCAAGGAAGAGACGGGTCAGACCGTGAAGTCGGACGGCGCGAAGTAGGCGACGGACGTGAACTTGCCGTTCTTGTCATGCGGAAGCACGCTGGATGTCTTGATGTTCGCCTGAGCGGAGAACTCCACGAACGAATCCGTGGAAAGAGCAGGCAGACTGGAGAACGCGATGTCCGAGTTCGGCAGCAGCAGGCCGGCACGGCCGGTCGTGTTCGTGTCGGACCACAGGATGAACAGGGACTTGTTGATGGGGGTCTTCTCCAAGGAGAAGGCCACGCCGGCGCCGGTCATATCGACCGCGTTGTAGAAGGTCTTGAACGTGCCCTTGTCGCCCTGCACCGAATTGAACGTCACAGTGCCGGTGGTCTGGGCGTACTGGGTGCGGAACGCCGCCTTGAGCCAAGTGCTCAACGTGGTGGCGTCGCCGCCGTCCAACGCGAACTCGGGCAGGTTGTCGTTCGACATGTGGCCGAGGTTCGTCCACATGGTATCGCCCACGCCCACGGTCGCCGCCTCGACGGTGAACTGCTTGAGCAGTGCGGAGGTAATGATGGTCTCGGCCTTCGCCATGAAGATCGTTCCTCGGACGGCGGTCAACACGCCGTCGTCGTGGATGCCGATTTCGTCAGCCATATCGTTTTCCTTTCAAATATGGAAAACCCCGCAGCCGTGTAGGCGTGCGGGGTCTGATTGTGTGATTGATGGTTTTTCAGATAAGGTCAGCCGCGTGGGGACGCGGCCTGTATGCGTTTCGTGGAAGTCCACGCGACGATGCTTTTGGAACTGGTCATGTCGCCGGAAGACCGGGACTCGAAACCGGGATTGTCCACTATCCGCCCGATCTTCCCATAGTCGGTGCCGGGCCGGTAGGGCCATGCGGATATGCAACGGTGCAGCCATCCGCAGATGCGGGCCACCCGTTCCGGGTCACGGCCCAACACCGTCAAAGACAGCGTGTACTGCCATATCCAAGCCTTCAGATTCCAGTCGGGCTGCTCAGGAGCACCGCAATGGTAGAGAATCACGTCATGGGACAACAGGAGCGAATCCGTGGCGGGCGTGACCTCCGGTTGGATGACCGGCCTGAAATCACGGTTCTTCCATTCGACGGCGTCCAGGTAGGCGCGTGTCATGGCGACCGCATCCAACTGTTCCCTTACGGAAAGGTCGAATATCGTGGGGTCAGACATATTTCGCCCTCGACATGATGAACAATCCCGGCATCCAAGCCAGCGGGCTTTTGATGCCGTACTTGTGTTCCAGCCACCGGTTGAAGTAGCCGAACTCCAAGTGAGAGGCGATCTCGGAACCGTCACGGCCCTTGACGCTCATGATGACGGCGGTGTGCGTGCCGTGAGCGTGAGTGCTGATGTCGATGCGGTTGGCGACGGACGAATGCTTCGCCTTCATGTCGGCCAGTCCCTTCGCCTTCGCCTCGACCTTCTCCGCCACGGGACGGGTCGCTTCGGCTCCGAACAGTATCGCCATGTCACGGTTCAGCACCCTCGCGGGCTTCAAGTTCACGTACCCCATGTGCGGCTCCCCTCGGGCGGGACAGGCGGTTTCAACCCGTTGTCCTCGGTCGCATGGCCGATGCACCTCGCGGTGATGTTCCAATGGTGGGCGGCCTCCGAGGCGTGACGCATCTCCATAGGCGGGCCGTCAACCTCGTAACAGGCGTTATCGAGCCAGAACTGCGTGTTGATGTCCCCATGCCATTCCGGCGCGAGAACGATCGCCAGAGCATCCTCACGCAGGCCACCGGTCGTTTGCGGCGTGGTGTCCTGCGCCCAGTTCTTCGAAAACGTGCTGTTCTTATTGATTCGAGGCTCGAACGAGCAGTAACAGTAGGAGGCGTCCCCATCCGGCACCGTGCCGGCACCGTAGGGTGTCTCATACGGTTTCATCGGCTGCACCACGATCATGTCGCGGTGCAGAAGATCATCCGTGATGCGGGGTTCTGTCTCCACGTCATCGAACAGGTGGGTCTCCTCGGGCTGCTCCCCGTCATACAGGTGGCTCATGGTCAGCCCCCGAAGCCGGGGTCGAAGCCGAGGCTGATGTGCCCGCCGCCCTGCGAACTGGTGTAGCCGGTGAGTATGGCCTTTTCGTCCTTTGCGACGAACAATCGGGGACTGGGATTGTAGCCCGGAGTCACCGGCTGGTCATCGCGCCGCGTGTACGAGTAGTTGCCGTTCGATTCGGCATTGTACTTGTATTGGCGGGCGAGACGGAGAACCATATCGCATACCACGCCGGCGAAGTCCGATTCGCTCAGACGCCGCCTGCGCAGCCGCGCGTACACGTTCGGGCATTCGGCCATGCACAGCAATGCGGCCTTACGGCACTGCTGCTTCACCCACGAATCGGGGAAACCGGTGTCCTTGTCGAACAGTTCCGGCTCCCCGGTCGCGTTGAGCCGCATGTACTTCAACCAGTCGATGTTGTCGATAAGCGTCGTGGACATGCTGGCTCCTTAAGCTCAGCCGTTGAGGACGGTAGCCTTGAACGTGCTGTTGGACTGGACGAGAACCGGCAGCATCGTGCCGTTCACGTAAGCCTCGTAGCCCGGCGTGGCGGACGGGATGTCGAGAATGGCTCCAATCGGGCCGGCGTCGTACTGGCGGCTGATGCCGTACACGGTGGACTGCTTGGCTTCGGCGGTCGGGCCGAGAGCCGTGTAGCCGAGGCCGGTGTCGTTCAGGCCGGGCAGCAGCAGAACGGTGTTCTCCGGGAAGAAGGAGGCCACGCCGCCCGGCAGAATGATCTTCTGCTGGCGGGCGAACTCCTCATACGTCTCATCAACGAGCAGAACGTCGCTGATATTCGCATAGGAGGAAAGAACGCCACGCACCTGGGCTTCGCCGATGAAGGCGGGCAGCATGTCCGACTGGGCCTGACCCGCGTAGAAGTACTTCATCACGGCGGCGTTCTCCATGAGCGTGTTCATGACCTTGCGGGTCGTGACCATGACGCGCGGGCGGGTGCCCTCGGCCTTGTACACGAGGTCGCTCCATTTGCGCAGGTCCTTGATCGGGTCGCTTGCAGCGTTGGACCACAGGTTGTTGGCCTTGAGTTCGACGGCGAGCGAGGCGTCTCGCGCGTAATCCCAGTTGGCGGTCAGGTTCGACTCGCCGATGCCGAGCTTGGCGTCCACGGCGACGGCGACGTTGGCCTTCTCCGTACGGTAGGCCATTTCGGTGCCGAGGCGGGCAAGTGCCTCACGCAGCTCGTCGGAAGCCTCGGTGGCGGTGGCGGCGACACGTCCGGCTGCGATGTCGTGCTCGCTGATGCGGTGGCGCTTGCGCAGCGGCAGCATCTCCGTATAGGATTTCTTGCCGCCACCGGTGGTCTTGTCATACGGGGCTTCGCTATCCCATGTCGAATACTTCATTTCCTCGACCTCGAAGCGCGGCTGGTTCGGAACCCAGCTCACGTTCAGACCGGTCGGGTTCATCACATCCGGCAGAATCTTGCCGAACGGCAGAATCTCGCGCGTGGACTGATATGCGCCGAGCACGATGGCCGACGCCTCGGCGGGCGTGATGATGTCCTTGTTGATAAGGGCCATGATGTTCCTTTCGGGTATAAAAACCCGCCACATGGGGCGGGTTTCAGAAACGAATGATTAAGGTCACTTAGCGGCCATGACGCCGGCAGTGCGCAGATTGGCGAACAGGGTGTTGACCGCAGTGACGATGGCGGCGGCGTCGGCACTGGTTGCGAGGTTGGCGACGTTCGCGGCCTGCTTGACGCCACCCAGTGCGCTTGCAGTGGCGTTGGGCAGTTTGTAGGCCGGAGCGGTGCCGGCAGCGGACGGGGACAGCACCGTCACATCGCCGCCAGCGTCCTTGTCGTAGTCGAGAATAAGGCCCTCGAAAACGGTGCTTTCCGACAGTGTGACCGGCAGGTTGTTGCGGTCGATGACGGCCATGTAGCGCACGCCAGCGGTCGGATACTGGTCCTCGAAGCCGGAGCGCGTGAACACCACGTGCAGCTGGCTTTCAAGGAAACCGGCGACCTTGAGCTGGCGGCCATCGGTGGCGGCCGGGTCATACGGGCCGAACAGGCCGGTGCTGGTGACCTTGGCGACCGGAATGCCGGACTTCAGCCAGGCGTTGAAATCATCCGGGTCGATGGAGGCGAAGTACTTCTGTTCCTTCTCCTTGTCGCCGGTGAACAGGCTCAGGTCAAGCTGCGCCTCACGAATGCCATCGGTGATGCGGTTGATAAGCCAGGACTGGTCGTCCTGCGGCACCGTATAGCCGGTGGTGTGAACCATTTCCACGGGTTTAGCCATTGGGGTTCTCCTTACTTTTTGTCGTTGTTGATGGACGCGAACTTGCGCCCGTAATCGTATGCGGCAGTCAATCCGCCACTGGCCGTCGAACCTTGAGGATGAGGCGCCGTATGGCTGTATCCCTCCAATACGGAGGCGGGCAGGGGCTGCTGCTGTTCTTCTTTCTTCCCCTCGTCGGCAACCGTTTCGGTCTGCGCGGGAAGAATGAACTGGGATGCGTTCTTCGCCCACTCCTCGATGGCCTCGGCGTCCGCGTCCTTGGGTGCAAGGGCGGCGAACACCTCATCGGTGAGCTGCGGGTATGCGGCCTGCGCCTTGAGCTTGGCGATCTGGGTCTGAGCCTGCGCGTACTGGTGCTCCACGTCGGCCAGCTTGCTTTCCGCATCGGTGGCGCGCTTCAGGTTCGCGTGGCTCTTCTTCTCGTTCTCGCGGCTCATGGCCTGCCACATGGACACCTTGTCGGCAAGGTCGTTGCTGTCGGCCTTAGGCGTGGTGTCGTTCTGTTCGCCCGTTCCGGGCTCACCGTCCACGGTCGTTTCGACGATGGGGGTGTTTTCGTTGTCAGCCATCAGGGATGGTTCCTTTCAACTTGGTTGCTGTTACGCGGCAAGGCGAAGCCTCGCCCTGAGTTGTTGCGCGAACGCAAGGTTTGACGCCAGCGCCTGTTTCAGGTGCGGCGAAGGTTCGAAATGGTAGGTGTGCTCCTCGTAGCGGAAGTGTTCGGCCTCTCCGGTCGATTCGACCTTCCGGTAGTATGCGGTGAACACGTTGGCTCTCTCCAACATTCGTTGAATCTGCTCCCGTGTCATATCCGCGTCGGGCTGATGCCAGTCCACGTCCTTGCGGGGCTTGACATCCTTGGCGCTCAATACGGGGCCTATCTCGCTGTTGGTGAGGGTAAGCACGCGGGTCTGCCGGAGTTTCGCGGATGCGGTGCCGCCCGCCTCCTTGTAGATGCGTTTCAGGTCATCGTCGTTGAGTCTCAGACCGGGGTCGTTGTCTCCGACGATGGGGAGCACGGTGCAATGGCAGTTGCCGTGCAAAGGCATGAGCGCGGCTATCGAATACACCCTGTCGGCTGCGACCACGCACAAGCCGCACGTGCCCGTCTTGGACAGTTCCGGGTGGATGATGCGCCGGTATCTCGTGACGCCGGACTTACGGTATCGTTCCAACGTGGCATGGGTTCCGGCGATCATGGAATCAGTGTCGATGATGTCGATAAGACGCTTGTTCGCCTCTTCCAGCCACCTGTCAACGGAACGCTGCGCGTCGGCCTCAAGGTTCTCCCACGCGGACGGGCGCAAGTGAGGCTCCTTACTGGAAGCGTCCCTGTAGGATTCCACGGGGCGGAGCATCATCTTCCACGGGTCCGTGTTGTCCCTGACCACCTCGAACTCCGGGAGCTGACCCTGCGCGGTGGCGCCGACAAGTCCGAGCGCGATGTCGGCGTAGGCTATGCCAAGTCGGCGCATACGCTCCACGAACGCCATATACCGTGAGGTCAGGTTAGCCGACGCGCCCTGCGTGATGGCATCGTTCCACCAGTCGGCGGGGGACAGGCTCTGCCACATCTTCCATGCGGCGGTCACGTATTCCTCGACCAGTCGGGCGCGTTCGCGCTCGTACCGGCTCATGCGCTGGTTGAGAATCTGGGTGATGTCGGCCATCAGAACGTCTCCACGCCGTCGAGACTGGTGACGCTATCGGAAACGCCGTCGCCGTTCTCGTCGCCGTTCAAACCGTTAACGGCGGACTGGGTGGTTTCATCCCATCCGGTCGCCGGCTGCACGGCGCCCTGCAGTACGGGCTGACCGGCCGATTGGTCGGAGAATGTCAACTGGTCGGACATGCGATTCATGTCATCCTCGGCTATATCCTGAGCTGTGAAACCGAAGTCATGGGTGAGAACCGTGCGGCGGGCCATCAGACCGGACTGGTATTTCAGCTGGCCGGATTGGGCGAGTTCCAGACTGCTCGTGGACACCATGGGCTTCCACATCAGCTCGAAATCGTCCTCGGCGGCGCTGCCCTCGCCGTTCAACGTCAACGCCATGCGAATCATGCGCCCGATGGCCTCGGACGCGAGGGCGTTCAGGTTCTCGACCTTGAACCGCAGCGTCTCGCGCTTCAACTCGGCACCGTTGGCGGAACCCTGCACGTCAGGGCTGAGAATATCCAACGGGATGCCGGCAGTGGCCGCAAGATGCTTGATGTCGGCGTTGATGACGTTCTGCAAGCCATTCAGATCGGTGGTCTGAGACTCCCATATATCCACGCCGTCCGGCAGGTTCCATAGTGCTGCGGGACCCATGGCGAACCTTTCAGAAAGGTCGATTGGGTCACCCTCATCCTTCAAGCCCTGAATGACCTCGATATCCTCAGGGCCGTATTCAAGGTTGATGTCGCCTTTGATGGCGCGTTGGCGGAACGCCTGCATCATGGTTATGCACAGGCGGTCGAAAATCTGACGGTCGATACGGCGCAGAGTATCAAGAAAAGGCTCGAACATGCCCATGCCGTCCGGCGTTGGCAGTTTGACCACCGGAAGGCTTTCGCAGGCTAGAGCGTAATCGTAGGTCTCATCGCCCTGTGCCCACTCCCAAGTGTTGCCCGGCTCCCATGCCTTGCCTTCTATGGCGAGCTGTGCCACGGCCTCGTCATCGTCGGGGTCAGTCACCGTGCGTTCGCTCTCGCGCGTGGCGAGCTTGGAATACACACGTTTGATATTGCCGGCTTCGTCGCGTTCCATGCTGAACAAGCGAATGTTCTCGACCCCATCACGGGCGTCATAGCTGTAATGGATGGCCGAATCTTCATCATCCGACATGTAGCAGCACCAAGGGCTCCACGCCTGCACCAGCTTCTTCCCGCGCCCCTTGTTCACAAAGCCGTAGGAGGCGCCGTAATCCGCAGTGTCGGGGAACAGGTGGCAGCGCAGCAGCGTGTCCATCATGCAATCCCGGTACATGGCGTCGGCGGCGGTGTCCTTCACCTTATCGTCGGATATCTTGCGGAAACCGTTCGGACGCTGACGGTCGGTCACGCTTTCGCTGATACGGCGAGCCAGATTCAACGTGCCTATCTCGCGCATGGTGCGGTACACGGGAGCCGCGTTCGGGCTTGTGCTGCCGGGCACGCTCGTGGAGTCCACAAGCTCCTTGCCGTCCTTGTACTGTTTCAGAACGGCGAGCATGGGAAGCCTGCGCCCCCAAGCCGTAGCAAGCTGGGTGAGGTTCCAGGCATCCGTATCCTCGACGGTCGCGTTCCTGATGGCAAGCTGCACGTCGGGCATGGGCTAACCTCCTAATAGATGCGAATGGGCGCGCGACGCCTCTTCTCCTCGGCTATCTCCAGATAGCGGGCGCGTGCGCGGTATGCGAGAATGCCCGCGACGCAGGCATCGATCTTGTTCGGGCTGGCCGGTGATTCCTTGAGAATCTTGTAGCCATACGATTTGTCCACCCGGCGTGGATGAGATCGGAAGAGCGTCGTGTAGGGAAAGAGTGTAGATCTCGGTGGTCGC